>Ga0209389_1004392_pt1 | contig 11718 bp, 7 predicted proteins | sample CowpearedBW_FD_187526 | JGI IMG/M metagenome (GOLD analysis project Ga0209389, IMG submission 187526) | Root nodule microbial communities of legume samples collected from California, USA - Cow pea red BW (SPAdes) (version 2) | ecosystem: Host-associated > Plants > Roots > Nodule | place: USA... | reverse complement strand
ATATGTTGTACTAATGTTTGTTCCTTGAGTGAAAGCTAAGCATAGCAAAGTATAAGTAGCACAAAGGAAGACGAAACTTGAATTTTAAAGCTAACATTAAAGAAAGTGAAGCTTAAATGAGCTTAATTAGAAGTGCTAAGTCAAATGAGTCACAAGCTGGACCATATGACTTAAGGGATTAAAGTGCCCAAGATCACGAGACAACTTCAATAATTCTAACTTAGGGAACCCAATTAATAAGATCATTGACCAAATGAGTCAACATACTGAGATAAGGCATTAGACTTCTACAAGCAGTAGACGAGTCAAAGTAAAACATTAGGCGAGTCAACACAAACACACAAAGGCACTAGATGAGTATTGGTGTTAGAAGAATTATGATAAACGCCCTAGTCATGACCAATACATATAAGAAAGTGAGCTTCAACTACTGAGTGGGCCCAAGCTCTTATCTTTTGGGCCAACTTTGTATGTAAATGTTATAATAGGTTTCTCTTTGGACTTGTATTTTGTGCCAGGTAGTATAAGGTTTTCTTTGGGCCATGTATTTGGGCCTTATTAGGCTTTAGGCCTTGTAGTGTAGTTTTGGGCCTAGAAGACATAGATTGATGAGGTAGTTCTTTTGTAGAATAATCCACGAGGAATTGCACTCGAAATGCAGTGGAATACTCAAATAATCACTCTTAGTGGAATCACAAGTATATTAGTGAGAGAGCAATTCTCTCTTGTTCTCACAAGGATCATCATAAACACTCTTCGTGTTTTTGAACCCTAGAAGGTGAGAAACCTCTCTAATAGATGAGCTTTGAAAAATGGGAAAAAATACACTATATTCATCAAAGCTAACTATTTCAGATGTTGGCATGCCTTTTATAGAGAAGAAGGCAACCGTGAAAGGGAAAATGGAAAACAAGAACCCTAATAGAAGTAAAAGAAATTGGTTGTCGTCTAACATTAGCCTAACGGCTAGAAGGCTGGCCATCAAAGAACCCTAACATCTAAGGGTGAGGTGCTACTAAGGAACAAGGCACCCTAACATATGAAAAGTTGCTTCTTTGCATCTCATGCAATGGGCTAAGTGAAACTTGACTACCCCTATTCTTGCTGGTGGATCACGCATAAGCCTCTTGTGTATTTGGTGGATTTGGGCTCTATGCTTTAGGCCCAACAACAAATGTTGAAAGATGCTTCCAACTACTAAAGAGCATGACGCATTGAATCAAGATGTTGGCCCAAATAGAGTCACACATAGAAGGAAGGAAGAATGGGTTGTTGACGTTGGAGAAAAAGGTTGCAACTTCAACTTGGAATTGGCTTAGATGACATCTTCAAGAGGTTGGGCTTTTCGGCCCAACGATGCAAAGTAGATTACAAAGTGACCCAAAATAAAAAAATAAAGAAATAAAAGGTGGCCAAAATACCACCACACAAATATAATAAACCTATAAAATTATTTAATTAATTAAAAGTAAGTAAACTAATTGGGCCAGACCATTAAGCCATGCTGAAAGCCTTCTAGGGTGATTTTCATCATGGACTATGTGTAAGACACATAGAATTAGGGGTTTTTACCTTAGATATGTTGTAGCTTGGAGTGAAAGCTTCTCCATAGGCATCCCAAGGCATAGAAAGTGTGACCTTTCCACAGGGCAAGCCACACTAGATGCATGTCTTCTTTGGCTCCAAAGTTTAAACTTTGAATTTGAATTTTGGCTCACCTTTTTAGAGACTAGTAGCTCTCCTTTGTTCCTATAAATAGATAAGTACCCCTCTTGTTAAATCATTCTTAAATAAGTAGAGAAACTCTATTGAAATGACTTCAAACTTTTCCTCTTTTTGTGAATCACCTAAGCTAGAGATATCCTTTAGGTTTCCTCTAGCCACCCTTCTTTGAGAGTGGCCTAACCTCTATTAAGAGATTTTCTACACCACCATTTCACCATTGTTGAACCACCATCACCTCCATATCTTTATTCCTTATCTTCATGTCATGCACATAGAATGCTTAGGATAAGAGGAGTCATCATGTGGTATCAAGAGCTTTGGTTCATCCACGGTCTTCAAGAGCTAAGTACGTAGTTTTCTTCTCATTTTCGTGTTGTTCTTATGTTTATTCCTTATTTTTCTTGAGTTTATACCATTTATTTTGCTTGGATATGATGGTTCTATTTCGTATTCATCTTTGAAACATCTAGTTTTATGTTTGGGCTTCTATAATTCCATATTTGAGAGTGCCTATGTGTTTACTTGAATTTTCTTTCATTTTGTTCAATTAATTCACTTTCGTTTTTAGTAATTGTCATTTTGAGATCCATACATGTTTTTTAGAGTTAAGTTTAGTCCATTTCATGTAATTATTTCTTAGTTTTATCAATTAAAAATGCAAAAATATAATGTCTACAATGTTTCTTGTCATTGATTATGCAAATCACATGTTAATTATCCTATTGAGTGCTTTTATTTTTCATATTTGAGTTCATACTATTTATTAGTTCATTATCAAGTTAATAACATTAGGTTTTTGTTATGTTTGTTTGAGTTTCTTATTCTACAAATTTATTTCCATTAGATTTGATTTCTTTTGAGTAGCATGTTTTCTCTTCTTTGTTTCAAGTATTTTTCATATGTTCAAAATGATAGAGTAGTGGTTCAATTATTTCGTTGTAAATTATTGAGAAGATTTCAAAATATGTGGACTAGGACCACTACTACTACTTAATTTGGTGTTGTTTCACTTGTTTTGAGCTTATAAGTTTTATTTCTTGAGAATTCAGCCCTCATTGGTCTCGACATTGAGCAATTTGAGTGACCTTGTGCACTATTAGCATTCAGAAAACCGAGAACTAGAAGCAATCCATTGATCTAATTTGATTTCTGGTTTTTGAAATCTATTATGGTGCCATTCCTTATGTGTTTCTTAATTTGTGTGCTTAAACTTATTTCTTTCCCTTGTTTCTTGCTTGTTTTAATTTGTCTATCATTACTTTTGACTCATGTAATCCATTTTAAGCCTTTTCTTACTTTGCTTTCCTTGGCCTCCTATTGGTTTAGGTTTATATCTTTTGTGTAGACTCTCTTTTTGGAGATGGACCAATCTCTTGAGGTAGCATCATAGGGGGTGGAAGCCAAAGTGGAACTCAAAGCTTGAAGGAAATTTCACAAAGAATAATCAACTAGACACTTAAGAGAATAAAAGGAGAAGAGGAGCGAAATAGTTTGAGACAAAATTCTTTTTGTTTTTATGTGATTTTCTTATTTTTACCACTTGTTGTATTATGCCTAATTAGGTAACTTGGGGGAGCCTTTGGTGTTCTCTCATCTCATAATTAGAAATTCTTTAAATATTAATAAAAACACTTTAGACGGTGAGTGTGTCTTGAAGGTTTACAACTTCCAACAAGCTTCATCATTAGGACACATTTGCATTGCTTGTTTGTTTTTGCTTTATAGCTTCGTGTGTGTCAACTTAATCTTTAAATTAATTCCCCTTTATAAGTTTTGGGCAAGAGTTATTGAGGTGAACTTTGGCTAGGAAGGACATGGTATTTGTGCAATGCAAGTGATTTAACTCTCTTGGAAGTGAACTTGAAAAACTTGACATTTTTTTCTTTCATGAACTAAATTTTTAGTCGCCTCAAGTTCATTCAAAACCAATTTTCTCGTAAAATGTAGTATAAGGAAACCTTGAGTATCAATACATGTGAATGACAATATGAAGATGCAAATGTATGAAACCTCTATGTAGGGGAAATATCTAAAAGTAAAATCCTAAAACACTATTAAGAATGTAGGGTTATGACTATGAACTACACTTAATAATCATTAAACTAATACAAGTGTATAGAACATGGCCCAAACACCAAGGACAACTAGAATATGGATATAGAACTTAAAGAAAACCATGGAAACCAAAAATCATAGGTAAACCAGAAAACTGATGCAGTGACAATGTAGTGTTCATGTGAAAGTAACCGTAACAACATAACATTGCACAGTCAAGAGTGTTTACACATGGGGTTGAGCTCTCAATTTATAGGAAGGAGAACTCCAAATTTCGTCCAACTTTTTGGAAGGGAAATTCAAAAAATTCAGCACATGTTTTCTAATTCCTTAGCCATGAAAAGTGGATCAAGTGACAAGTGGCACCTCACATGAACCATGTTTTGCACCATGTACTAAATATGTTAAATGTGTGGTGTTCTACAAGATGATTCTTGGCCTGGCATTTGAATTAGATCTATTGAAGCCTAATTTAAATGCTAAGTGATTTTTCATGATCTAATTTTAATGTGCAACTCAATTATTTTAAGTAAGGCCTAAATTCATGGCTCACATTCTAATCTTATACTTTGTTATAAATTAAGCTATTTGTCCAAGCTCTAGCTTCTTGGATAGCTTTTATTTACTAGATGACATTGTAAAACCTAGAAAAATAATTATATTTCTAAGGTGATAATTTGACGTGAGGAATATTAATTGAATTAATATGAAAGGTCATAAATGGAAGTGAAGAGTGGCACAATTGGTTAAAGCCTTAGTCATGGGTTGGTGGTCAAGGGTTTGATTCCTAATGTATGCATTTGGAGCAATTATATTTTTTTTAAAATATATTTGATTTTGTTCTTGAATATATTGAATGTGTGGATGTTACTAAAATGTTGATATGTGTGTTGAATGATAGTTGATATGAGTATTGCGATGCTTGCTTAATCATAGGGATTGTGTGTTCGAATCCTAGCTAAAGCACCTATGAAGGTGAAAAGGTGAGTAATTGGGCAGAAAATTAGTAATGTGGGTTAGGAGAGGAAAAGGATTATGTAGTCTAAAAATAATTTTTAATTTCTTTTTACATTGCCTCGAAGGGAAAAACAAAGGGTTTTTTTTAGCTAAGTTAAAAAGTTGGGGTTTGGGAAGAAAGGAAAGGCAACACGTGGTTTAGGGAGAGAGAGAGAGAGAGAGAACACGTTTTTTTTAGTCAGAACGTGAAGAGTAAGGGATGAGTATAGCAAAGCTAAGATGGTACTATTGCAGGAATTCTAGGTAAAGGGTGCTAAGCCTTGTTCTTCTTGATCTTATGAACATGTATTGAGTGTGGGTTTTCTCCATGGAATTGTAAGGAAAACTAGTTTGTTTTATTTTTTATGTTTTGTTTTGATGGGGTATGGAGTAAAGTGGTGCTTTCTTTCTTTTGCAAATGGAAAATCACAATGAGTTAGTGGTTTTTTTAAGAAGATAAATGTTTGTTGTAAGACCCGAAAAAATTAAATAAACAATTAAATATTTATTTAATAAATGCGAGGGCAAGAATCCCTAAGTTAATTAATATGGAGACAGATGACAAGGAATAATACTAGCTCAAGTGGTTGAGGGTACTTGACTATCATGAAAGGATTTATGTTCGAGTCTTGTGTATGCCATTTGCATGTTAATTTAATTGTTTTATTATTTTAATAATATGCTTGATCATGGTACGTGATAATATAATCTTATATGTATAGGAATTATCATGAAACATGAATTGGTTGAATGGTTGTGCAATCCTTTAGTAATTGTTCACACTTTTCTAGATATCGGTGATTTTCTGGAAAATTCAGAAACCGCCTGACGGGCCTTTAACGCCGCCAAGCGATGCATGCAACATAAACGTAGTTTTTGGGTTTTACCCAGAAACCGCCTGGCGGGCCTCCCTTACCGCCAAGTGAAATGAGCCTCGTGGTTCGGATTTATGAGTTTTAGGAGTTTGGGGGAAATAGTAATGTCTTGGAATTATTAGCGTGATGGTATTGTATGATTTTCATGATCAATTAATGATAAATTACTAAAGTTGATGCTAGTCTGGTGATTGAACAGTGTACGTTCATAAGGTTTCTAGGAAGGCTTTTGAGAAATGAATTTGAATATGAGTATGATGATTGGTGCCAATGTTGGAATTAAAATTGTATGAATGTACTCTAATAGAATGTGTATGAATGTTGGACGCATGATTGATTGAATTTTCGAGCAATTGCATGAGTGGATCACGTATTTAGAGGCTTGGGATGTGTTAAATAGGCATCTTTCATGAAAAACGTTGTTTTTCATATTTTCGCACAGTAGGGACCGCTAGTCGCTAGTTTTGTATCGCCAGGCGCCAGGTTCCTGGCTTCTAGGCGCTAGGTGACCAATTTTCTAGTCTGCGTAGTTTTCGTAAAACTGCGTTTCTCGTTTTGTTAAACGTCCGATTTAGCTGAAATTTTGACAGCGGGTTCATAACATGTTTCTCTTTAGTTTGTACGATGTGATCTAATTTTGAATGCCTGTAGTTGGATATATATGATACGCATGATTGCTAGTTTGGAAGTCTTTAAAATGCATGAATAATCTCATGATAATTTCAAGTAACTACTAATGTGAATATTAGTGTGGATACATGATCATGTAGAGTGCTAAATATTGGTTTTAGTGTGATGCAATGGGATAAATGAAGTGTGAAGGTATTATTTTGGAGGTAAGTTTAATGTCGCATGAGTTGGAAGCATGATTAGGTTATGTTGTGAGGCTCCATTAATTTCAATGTTCATTTGGGTTAGTCACATGTTGAGAATGAGTTCATTGGTGAATGCATGTGTATCAATATAAAGGAAATTGTTGCATCAGAGGTGTGAAGTGTTATATTATTTGCATTGCTGCATAGACTCGTGTGCTTATGTTATTAGAGTGCTACTACTTTATATTCGATATGAGCATGTATTATTCATAACTTGAAAATGAATGCTAGCATGGATTTAAATGGTGGAGTATATATATGAATATATAGGGATTGCTTCATGTGATATGTAATGAATTCTATTAATAATTGAGTAATGTTATGATCTCAACTATGAACCCATTGGGTATATGAATGTGTTGAATTGTGATTCAGTCATGCTAATATGATTGGATAAGTGTGGTTGTTGTTTTGGATTGCCGGTGGATTGTTTGGGTTCATAGAGAACCAGTTCCAAAATTCCAAAAACCAGTAGTAGTGACGCTACTAGTGTGGTGCCTAGCGGCACGGGGTGAGCCGCCAAGCAATAGGGGAAAAATAGGGAAGCACTAGATGTGTGGCGCCTAGCGGCAAGGGTGGTTCCACGAGGCAAAAATGGTCAGGCAGAGAGGCACTAAAAGGCGTATGGTGCTTGGTGGCGTGAGGTGAGCACTAGGCAATCTGGAACCAGTTTTCGGTAGGCGATGCGAACGAGGTGTCAAGCGGTTCTAGGTGCTGAATTTGACTACGAGAAGGATTATACACGGCTTTGGATGGAGGTCTTGATGTGATGCTTTGTTGGGGGCCCAATTACGAGTGTAACTAGTATTGGGGTAACACATGACCACTCGAGGTTGTAGCCTGGTGGTTTTAAAAGTCCAGTGGAGTGTGCGAGATCGTGGCTCATACGGATGAGTTCTAGAAGATTGCTCTCCTCGGCGATATCCGAAAAGTTTGGTAGTCTTGGGACAAATACGAACTGTGGTTCATATTGGAGAACTCCACTTGGTGTTACGGATTGTGGTCGTGACAAAGTTATTCCCATGTGTGGACTATAGGTGGTGGCATGTAGTCGAAGGGGCGAATAGACACTCGTGGCAGCAAGGATCGATCAAGTAATCATCAAAGGGTGTACAATTAAAAGGCGTCCAGAGGAAGATGGGAAAGTTTGGGTCCAAAACTGGATTGTATCAGAAGTGTTAGGGGTTTTAATTTGTTATTATAATGTACATTATGATGTATATTTTATTTTTGAGCTCACCCTATTTGTGTGTATTTGGTAATGATCATGTAACTTGTTATATGGGAGCAAAGGTTGATGTAGGTGAGCACGTGGATACTTAGAGTCAGAGTGGGTGAAGGAGGCCATTAGGAGGTAAGTTGGTTGGAATTAATATAGCTTTGGCGTGTTGATATTTTTGTTGTTAAAAGAGGTGCAAGAAAATTACATGAAGAATATTAATGTAAATTTAATAGTAGTAGTTTTGATGGCTATGAACTTTGGCATATAGACATTGGAAATATTTTTTAATAATTTTTGTTAATGAAAATTAGGGAAATGATGCAAGAGGGAATTCATTCTTTTCATAGAAAATGGTATTGAGTTGAGCTGATAATGGTTTTGGCGTTAACTTTAGTCATTTTGGGTGAAAGGTTTATGAAGTGAATATAGTTTTGATGTGTGCAAATTATCTTGGATGTTTGGTGCAGTAAAAGTTCAATAATAATCACAAATCGTGAGGTTAGGCAATGATTTGTTGAGTGTAGTACTTGGTTGCATTAGATGTGTTGATGTATTAGTTAATTGTTTTGGTGCTCAAAATAAAAGGTTGAAAAGGTAAGTCAAAAGGTTTAATGGATGGTTAAGTGTGGATTAATAGTGTGCAGTAAAGTTTTGTTTTGCAAATTCCAAGTTGTATACGGTGAAATTTGTAAAAGGGGATTAGTGATGGGTGTATTTGGATTCCTTGAGATAAGCAAAGATGATAGTACATGTTTGGTAAGCTTGTACATGTTTTGGATGCTTGGTCTGTGTGAAATAGGTGCCTTGTTCATGAAAAAAATGAGGTTTTTTGTATTTTTGTGCCACAGGGGGTGTTGGGCACTGGCTTCCGTCTGCTAGGCCCTAAGTCTCGGGTTTTAGGGCTATCGAGCTTTGCTTTTCATGAAAAAAATAGGTGCCTTGTTCATGAAAAAAATGAGGTTTTTTGTATTTTTGCGCCACAGGGGGTGTTGGGCACTGGCTTCCGTCCGCTAGGCCCTAAGTCTCAGGTTTTGGGGCTACCGGGCTTTGCTTTTCTACCGCCAGGCGCTAGGTCTCGGGTATCTAGGCGTTGGGCGTCACTATTTTTCTAGGCAGCATAGTTTTGTTTGTAGTATATTGGATGTTGGGCATGATGAATGATACAAGGATTGTATGATGTCAATGTGTTGTGACATATGTGACGATGAGGCCTTGAGGTGCTTATGTGTTTATTCATCATGAATGCGGACAATGATGTGATTATTGATTGATGTGTGATCATGATGAGATAGTGTATACTTGGATATGAATGTATTGGAAGGTATCTCTACGTAAATTGTACAAAAGGTGCACTTCGTTGGGACTCTCGATAAGTGTAGTGAGAAGTTATGCACTTCGTCGAGGCTCGATAAGAGTAATGGGAAGTTGTGAACTTCGTCGGGGCTCTTGATATGGGTAATGGGAAGTTGTATACTTTGTTGGGGCTCACTATGAGAGTAATGGTAAGTGACATCTTTGGCAAATTGCGTATGAGAATTGGTTGGGTGGTTAATTATGGAAGTTGTATACTTCGTCGGGGCTTGTTATAAGAGTAATGGGAAAGGACATCTTTGGTAAATTGTGTATGAGAATTGATTGGGTGGTTAATTATGAGAGAATGTCATTCTGTTTAATATTACTTGGTGGTAATATTTTGATGATTACATGTTGTGGCTTTGAGAACATGTGATAGTTGATAGCTTAGATGAGTGATGATATACTACGGTAATACTAGGTGAGTTGTATGTTGATGTACATTGTTATCTGATATGTTTCATGGTTAGTTCACCCTTATGTATGTGGTTGTGGTTTACACCTGCGATGATCATATAACTTGTGTTATACGGAAATAGATGTTGATATAGATACAGTTGGAGAAGCCTAGCTGTGAGGAACACGTGGGGATGCTTTTGGGAGCTTTTCTTTTTCATTTGAAAATGTTATTTCGAGTAAAGCGTAATAGTTAGTCGTTTTGCGTTTTGGACTTGAAAGACCTTGTCTTAAGTTTCATTTTGATGATTTAAACTAGTTAGTGGTTGAACAATCTTTATTTCTAGAGAATAGAACTTGTTTCAGTCAGAGTTTTGGCATGTGTTATTTTGAGATAAAGTAATTGTGGAAATTCTTATTTAATAGGATGGTATCAGTGATTGTTTTTTGAAGTTTGAAAAGAAAAACTTTTACACGTGGCATCTCAAAAGGGGTATAAGCGTGGCTGGGTGCATGTTATCAAGCTTGGTTGACCACTTCAAGTGTATGAGAACATGGTTGGTTGAGTCAGCTCTAGCTCTTTTCCAAGGTTACTTTAGCTCAACATAAGTGTCATTTGGTGTCCCTTAAGGTCTTTCACTAGTAGTACAATGTTAGAAGTTAAAATGCAAAAAGTCAACTTAGAGGTCAACTTTGCAGGTTTTTGCCAAACTATCATTGACTTGCTCCTTTGTTGACTGGTTTCCTTTTTCTTTTCTCATTCTCAACCTTCAATCAACTATATTTGAATGTCCTTGATCTCATTTTTATTTATCAAACATAAGTTACACAAGGTAGTCATACCAAATTATCAACACCTAATTTCGTCTAGATGAATAAAATTTATTTTCCAAAAAATACAAAAATAAATAATAAATAATAAGTGGTGAATACATCATCCCTATTTTGTTTTTACACCTTTTTTTATTATTTTCTTTTATTAGGCTCATTTCGATTATAATAGCTACATCACCTACACAACTCTTTTTCATATCCACACCTTATTTTTATTAAGTTAAGGCCCGAATGTTTTTTACCATTTTTACACCATCCCATTTTATTTTCATGCTTTCCTTTTCCATGAACCAATAGTACAATGCCTTTAAATGTATACACACCTTTTTACTTACTTTTTAAACTCTCCTAAAATATTTCCACTTCTATATCAACACATCGATGCATGGCACATTTAGATTGGTATATTTTTCATTATGTTATGTCACACATTTGGACAGCATCCAACCTTTACCAATACCAACTACCTACAATTAGAGGCATCAATTCGGCCAATGGTCCATGGGTCAATCCTTGTCACTCCTTGCTAAGTTGCCTTTTAGGAGGTTGCCTAAATGAGGAGGCCAAGAAAAAACTCCAACATCCAAAATTCCCTCTCAAGTGGGTTAGGACCATGACCAAAGTGGATATACATCTCACATGTTAAAAATAAAATAAAATTAATTCACTCCACTATACACCAAATCATTTATTCCTTTCTAAAAGAAGATACAAATGTATAATCAACTCAAATGTATGTCTTACTATGCTCTAGATCTCCTACTATAAAGATATTTATCATGACTTTAAAGTCCTATATAAGCACAATTCTTTATGTTTGCATTAGCTTCAAATGCATGTCGGTGTTTGCATTATGGCTGAACTTGATGGTGGTTGTTTTAGTTGAGATTTTCCAAGGAGTTATCGGTGGGGGTATACATTTGAACTTGGAAAATATTTGAACCTATCCTCTGGTTTTTTATTAGTAAGGATATATATTTTGGCTTGGTCCATGGTTTTGATTTAGATTGGAATCTGTACAGAGATTTATGTTTGTGTTAAACCAAGTGCAAATTATATATATGGAGTGTGAGACTCGCATGCAAACTGAGTCTAGAATTATGGGTTCGTTTTGTTTGTTAAGATGTTCATAAAAAGTATAAGACAATATATTTCAATTCATGCAAAAATGGTGGAGGTGGGACCCATGTTTCTTTTAAGCATTGAATGATAATTTGGAATCATGCGTGCGTGAGATCTTTTTAGTGTTTTAAAGTTTAATTATTTTCTATTCATATTTCTATTAGTATTTCTTATTAACACATGTGATAGAATGGTGTAGGAGGGCCAAAGTTTTGCTACTAATTAACCATTATTATTTGTTTGTAGGTCATAATTGATTTTTATA
>Ga0209389_1004389_pt1 | contig 11719 bp, 7 predicted proteins | sample CowpearedBW_FD_187526 | JGI IMG/M metagenome (GOLD analysis project Ga0209389, IMG submission 187526) | Root nodule microbial communities of legume samples collected from California, USA - Cow pea red BW (SPAdes) (version 2) | ecosystem: Host-associated > Plants > Roots > Nodule | place: USA... | reverse complement strand
CTCTCGTTTTTTTTTTTCATATCACAACTTTAGGGAAAACCGGATTGCAAACCGTAGCGTAATTAATTAAGCTGCAAGCACAATTTTACATAATTTATTTATTTTTTTAAAAATATATGTGGCTCATTTCTTAATTATTCAAGATTTTTACATGGAATATTGGCATCTTTATGTTATGAAGTTGATATGAATAAAAGAGATCGTTTTACTGTAAAGATCTAGTTCTAAATTTTTGCGGGAGATGTCCCTCCGCAACTTGATCACTAACCAAAGCCTTTATCATAATCATTTCTCAAATTAAAGCGAGTACTATTGGTTCTCACTATCTTTAGCTGTCTATTTTTTTATGATGCATATATACGTAACTGCTAAAAAGCATTACACTTTAAACTCGTATCTTTGAAAGAAATAAAAAATAAATATGGCTTTTTCTATGTCGAACTTTAGCAAGTAAATAATGTTATTTGCTGTCTACTCATGATCTGTTAGAAAAGCTATTTTTTAGTTTTCTTTCACCAACAAGTTGTACGTTTATCTGAATGTATGTAGATTTTTTTGAACTTTAAATACCTGTAGTAGTAACCAAAACTTAGGGAAAAAATAAAATAAAATAGTAACCATACTTTAACAAACATAACGTGTAATCTTATTCTTTTTTAATTATAATGGTATTAAAATCAATTAAATCCACTTTACAATAATAGAGAAGATTTCTTTTTTTTACTTAAAAAAAATTAAAAACCATAAAACTATTTTTAAATGATTTAGCTAATGGTAGAGTCAATTTAGCAAGTTCTAAGTAAAAAAAAAAAACAACTTTTAACTCTTTTCAATAAATATTTGTGCCAGATTAACACTGTGACGAAGGACCATCTGGAAGGAGTCACATTGGACCTTTGACTAGAATCATGGTTAGGTGAATGTAAGAAGAGGAAGGACTTCAAAAAACTCTATTATTGTGGAGAATAATTTATTAACTTGTCTTTTCCTTTTTTTAGTATTGTAAAAATGTAAATAAGCCTTTTTTTCGGTCTTATATTTAGGCCAAGTAAATATTTCTTTTTTCGGTCTTATATAATCGATTAAAACCAAGCTTGTTCTACAAAGTAGCAGAACATCTACAATTTAATTGATTATGTAAGTAAATAGATTAAATCAAAGTGCGCAAGGATGTAGTTTTGGCTTTTCAACTGGATTCTTGAGTAACCTTAGAACATTGTTTGTGGACCAAGGCATCCTCTAGCATGCTCATGAAGCAAAAAGAGGTGCATGCATTTGACAACTGATTAGTCATTCTTGAATAAAGTTCTAGAGCTTTTTAGTTTCAGATTCTTTGTATATTTCTTTCTTCCATTTAGACTTGAGTCAACTTCTCAAATCTATTAATAGGAGATTCTTTTTATCTTTGTATCTTTGTATCTCGAAAATCACTTGCCAAAATCTTATCCGAAACAAGTTTTATTCTCCAAAATAAAACCTCATTAAAATAAATCAACCAAATTAAGTAATCAAATGAAAACTTATTACAATTTCTTCCAAGTTCCAAACTCCCACCAAGCTCCTCACAACTATGCTTCTCTAACTGCATCTACATTAACATCTACTCCCGTACAATACAAGTTATATGATCATCGCAGTTGGAAACCATAACCACAAACATTGAAAGGTGAGCTATACGAATAAAAACAATGCATAATAATATAAATTCAACATACAAGCAACAAATCTACACGTTCAACAAAGACTTGGGTAAGAGCACTCTTGCTAAGCTCATGTCAAAGACTTATGGTTGAAAGAAACCCTTTTACCCAAACTCAACCAAGCCCTCTGGTTAAAAGAACCATCATGGCTTGATTGTTATCAAAGAATTCATATTGTCTCATCGCATATGTATATATATACATATGGTTTAATTATTTGGATGGTACCCACTTTGGTACAAGTGTGTCAATCTGGTACCCGTTTTTTAAAAAAGTGTCAATTGCATCCCAACTTTTGAAAAAATGCTTCAATTAGGTCCCTTTCAGACGGAGTTGACTAACGTTGTTAGTCAACATGCCACGTGTCAGTCTGTGGTTTTTTTGATTTTTTTTTAATTTTTTGAAAAAAAAAATAAAAATGCCACGTGTCAGGTTTATGTGTGTGACACGTGGCATTGTCAGTGCCACGTGGCATTACAATGCCACGTGTCAGTGTCAGTGTCATACTGACATGTGGTACGTTGACTAACGACGTTAGTCAACTCCATCTGAAAGGGACCTAATTGAAGTACTTTTTCAAAAGTTGGGATGCAATTGACACTTTTTTAAAAGCAGGTACCAAATTGACACACCTGTACTAAAGTGGGTATCATCCGAGTAATTAAACCTATACATATCATGTCATATCACATAATTAACCATACATCAACTCATCAAGTCCAAAAACTTGTATACTACAAACAGGGGACCTATCATAATTTATCATAACAAAAGCATCAACACAATACAATATGAAAAGAAATCAGCAATCTTGTGTTGAATATATCTTCAACTACAAATATTCAAAAGACGATCACCCTGGTCAAACTCAAGAACAACATGTTACCGATCAACTATCAAATTTTCAACTCAATCCAACGGTTAACGAACCTGAAAACTAAATTTTACAAAAACTGCACGTAGACAAGAAAAATCACACTCGCCAAGCATATTAAAACGTGTCATGCAATAGTTCGTGACACATTGATTTAAGTAAAAACCCTCCCAACGAAGATCACAATGGTAAAAATGAAGAAAAATATGTTACGAATGAATTGTCAAAATTTCAGCTCAATCGAATGGTTAATGAACCAGGAAACGTAATTTTACCAAAATTGTGCAGACTAGAAAAATCTCACTCACCCAACATACGTAAAGCCGTGTAAAACACATATTTTGGTCACATCAAAAGCACTTAAACATACCAAATAACCAAATGACCATTCATCATGCATAAACCTTCACAATACTCTATTCCTTACCTTTCAATCTTCCATTTCATGCACATCATTCATTGCTTCAACACAACCAATTCAACAAAGACTAAATTTAACCAATTTAGAACAAAATTGCACCTAATACATTCATGACACTTAGTAAAACTTACCACAATCTTTTAAAGCCTACACTCACACTACACCATAATATTCTGCACCTACCATTTTATGATACATAATAAAACCTACTCAATTTTTCCTTAACCATACAAACAATAAACCATACAAAATCTACTCTTATAAATTAGGGACATAATATTACCACCAAACCACTTCAACATTATATTCACAGCAACAAATTCAATCTTAAAATAACAAACTATACTACACCTATCAGATGCCAAGAATCTATATCATAAGCATTAGTGCACATGAATTATGAACCCAAAATCAATCAACTTACCTCCCATAAGCAATCTTTGCCACCAACAATTTCTCAACACAAACTTTTTGTTGCCCATACTACAATATTTATCCAATGCCATAAAAAATTCATATTGACAATTAAAATTTCCCTATATCCCAACAAGGATAACACCTCATCATACAAATTAGCATTAAAAAAAACTTTCTAACCATGACAACAAAATTTTATCATACCATAACAAATTCTTGGACCACCAAGTCTACCACCCAAAGAATACACCCCAAAACAAAATTATTATATCAACTTACAAGAGAATTAATCTTTCCACCAACATTATCATGTCAACAACATTGTATCATCGTCTCACCATAAACTCATCCATGGAATAAAAGAGACATCCATAAATAATATTATAATCATCTAGAAAATTCATCTTATCATCCCAACTTCAAACATTTTACAGAAAAAAAAAACATACCCTTCCCTTACAATTGCATATTCCCACTTCAAAATATTTTTATGTAATTAACCACACAAAAAAATAATAAGAAGAAAGGTTTAACTCCCCTGACCTGGAATACTCCTGAACCAAGATTCTTCCTTTTAATATTGAATTTTGTCCCCAAAGTGACCTTCTCCTTCTTTTCTTCTCTTGCACTCACAAAATTTTTCTACTCACTCTAAGAATTGAACGCTGCTCTACCACATCTCACAGGCAAATTTTCAACTTTGCTAAAAACCCTTCTATTTTCCCTTAAAATTCAACGTTGATACCTATCTCCTCTAAAAAAAAAAATCTGACTTAATTTCCCTTTCTAATAATCAATTTTAAAATAACAAAATAATTCAATTAATGGCCACAACAAAATAGAAATAATTATGACCACCATTTCAATTTTGTGCTCATAAAATAATGTCTTAAATACTGATTTGGTCCTAATATTCATTCAATTTTTTCAATTTGGTCCTAATAAATTTTTTCGTTCAATTTGGTTGTATTATTCGTCAATTTTGTTCAATTTGGTCCTATTTGCTAACATCGCTAAAATAATTAACGAATTGTGAACAGTAACTAACATGGGTCATTTCATAATTTTTATTTATTTATTTTTAATTTATATTTTTTTTGTAAATTTTTATTTATTTAAAACTAATTTCCACGTGTCAAGTCAATATCATGTCACATGTTAGGGTTAAGTTTTTTATATTCAACTTGGTTCTGATATTCGTTATTTTTGTTCAATTTGGTCCCAATTTTTTTTACTAAATTGAGAAATTTTGCCCCTCTCCAAATTGAGACTAAATTTAATTTTTATATAAATTTTATACTAATATTCTTATTAAAATTCACATTTTTAACTTTTAATTTAGAATTAGAGTTGGTTTAGAATTAAAATTTTAATAGTACGAAATAACACCATCGATTTAAAATTTTATGAGGTAAAAAATAATATAAAGTAATATAACTTATTAATATAAGGTATATGTCATTTTTAATTCTTTGTGTTGTTTTTAACCTCTTAAATTTTTAAACCAATGGTTTTATTATCCACTTTTAAAATTTTCCTTCTAATTTTAAACCAAGTCTAACCCTAAACAAAAAATATTTAATAAAAATGTGAATTTTAATAAGAATATTAGTATAACATTTATATAAAAATTAAATTTGGTCTCAATTTTGAGATGACAAAATTGCTCAATTATAAAAAAAAAATTAGGACCAAATTGAACAAAAATAATGAATATCAAAACTAAATTGAATATAAAACATTGACATTGCCACGTGGCATGATATTGGCTTGATACATAGACATTTTCTAAAAATAAAAAAAAATAAAATAAAAACCTAAAAAAATCACGAAATGACACATGTCAGTTACTATTCACAATTCGTTAATTATTTTAACTACGTTAGCAAAAAAGATCAAATTGAACAAAAATCATGAATATTAGGACCAATTTGAACAAAAAAATATTATTAGGACCAAATAGAGAAAATATTAGGACCAAATCAATATTTAAGCGTAAAATAATTAAAAATGAGCAATTATTAAGCTTAAAAATGAGCAATTAAAAATAATTTAAGCGTAAAATAATCAATGTTTATTTCTACACTATAAACACCTTAATGAGCAATTACTTTATGTGTTTGTGACCAGATTCAACAAACCTACCTTAAACTTTTCATCTTCCTAAGAGTACCACAAACAAATAAAAAAGAAAACAAATATGTATGCATTTTTGTAAGACTCAAGAAAAGTAATTATTTATTCAATGGTGGTTTTGGGGCATGGGGTATCATTTAAATACATAAATAATGAAATAACTTTATGAAAGTGAAGTGTAGCATATTTGGGTAGAAAGCCTTGTCATGGGTTGGTGGCCAATATGCATTTGGAGTATTTATGTTTAAATATTGTTATTATGTATTTTTGCAAACATGGAATTACAAGGGAAACAAAGTTTTTTTTTATGTTCTTATTATGGATGGGGAATTCGTTGATGGAGAGTTAAGGTGTTGAATTCAATGATTGTTTTTTATGGTTGAATCATTGGTGTAGTTGGGGAGAATTGATCTTTGTCTTGCTATCATGTGTTTTTATTTGTGAGTAGAGCAATGGATGTCAATGATTTTTTTTTTTTGGGAATGTTAATTATGGTTTGGAGAAAGCATGATTTGATAATGGGTTCTTAGATGTGGCCATGGAAATCTTTTGTGAAGTGCAGGGTGTTCGAAGGTAAGTTAATTGGTTTTTTTAAGTATTTGATGGCCTGGATTTATCGTTAGGAAAGTATAGGTGAATGGTTGTATGAAATATAATTGTTTAACTTTTGGCATGTGAGAAATTCTTTGAAACTTGAAGGTTTGATGATATGATCTTATTGTGTTTTTTTTTCCTATTCTTGAGCTTATGGGAAATTCCATGGTGTAATAGCAATTGGGGATGTTCCCTTATTATGATGAAATTATGGTTTGTGTTGGAGTTAGCCTGGTAGATTTACCTTTTCGATCAATTGAATGGAGGTTTATAAAGTGAATATGGTTCCAATGTGTACCATTTAATTGGTTTGGGTGCAATTTTTTTTGTGGATATTAAGAAATCATGAGTTCGAGTCAATGATTGGGTGAATTTTAATTCTTGGTTGAATTGGTGAATGATGTGCATGAAATAGAAGGTTGAAAGGTAAGGAATATAGTATGGTAAAGTAGTATGCATGGTTAATGGTCTTTTGGTATAATGTTTATGTTTGAGTACTTTTGAAGTGACAAAAATATGTGTAGAATGTTATGGTGCAACAGGGTTTAGGTTGTGAAGGATTTTTTGTAAGTTTATTCATAGGTAAAGTAAGCATATGTATATATGGTTTATGTGATTTGTAGAATTGATGTGAGATGTGTATGCTTGGGCATGAGGATACTAGTATAAGAAGCATTTTGATGTGTGTATTTTCTTCTAAGAGGTAATTATATGGTGGGGGAAAGTTTAGAATATTTGCGTTCATGTTTTTGGTTGCCGGAATGTGTGAAATAAGTGCCTTGTTAATGGAAAATGCTATTTGTTTCGTGTTTTTGCCCAAATTGGGGCTTTAGGCATTGGCTCACTACAACTAGACGGTGAATGTCGGGATGTTAGAAGTTGGGCGCTAGAATCAGCGCGTTGGGTGGCACTGGGTTTTTCTAGTAAGCACACATTTTGTAAAATTAAGTTTCTCGGTTCATTAACTGTGGATTAAGTTGAAATTTTGACTGTTGATCGCATGTTGTTCTTCATATTTACCGGTGTGATCTTCATTTGGAGGTTTATATTTAGAGGTATATGTCACATATGATTGCTGTTTTTTTCTAATTGTATTGTGTTGATACTTTTATTGTGATAAATTATGACAGGAGCCCTATTTATAGTATGCTAGATGTTTGGGCATGATGAGTTGATGTACGGTGCATTATGTGATGTGATATGATATGTATATGTGTACATATGTGAAGGAACAATATGAATTCTCTGATAATTATAAAGCCAAGATGGTTCTTTTACCTATAGGGCTTTGTCGAGTCAAGGTAAAAGGGTTTTGTTCCGCCATAAGTCTTTGGCATGACCTTAGCAAGAGTGCTCCTATCTAAGACTTTGTTGAGCGGGTGAAGTTGTTGCTTGTAAGTGTATGGAAAGCAGGGTAAGAGACTTTTCCAAGAGGCATTATTGTGCAGGAAATATAGAGTGGTTGGTTGTGAGAGAATGTCATACTGTTTGATATTACTTGGTGCTCATATGTTGATAATTACATAGCTATGAGGAGCTCGTGGGGGAAGACTTGGGTGCTTTGCTTAAGAGTGTTTTGTAATTGTGAATTCTTTTGGATGTCTTGGAAATTTTAAAATTTCTCATGGCATCTTGGAAGGGGTGTTACAATTTTACTCTAGCCAAAGTTTGAACACACAATGTTGCCACCCAATTGTGGGTGTGTGAATTTGTCTAGCAAGTGCATTGGGTCTATTGTACCACAACAAGGTCATTTCCATAGAGATTTGGTAACTAGATCAATATTCTATAATCTAACTTGAGTTTGACAATGGAACAATAACAAAGTTTTTGGTTTTGGTTTTGATAAAGATAAAATTAAGTAAATATGAGAGAGGTGATGTTGATTAGGATGTTGGGATTCAACTTGTCTTCTTAACTACAATTGTACTGCCCTTTAATTATCTATATATTGTGTTCTTTATTTTAGTGTTTCTAAAAGTACGCTTATGTGTAGATCTAACCACATTCATGTGCTTTAGAACTTAAGGGTGTCAAACGCAGAATTTCCCAATCCAGGTGGAGGAACACTTGCTTCGAGAATAAGACTCTTTAAACTAACTAAACCCACATATCCATGTCTAGTATATGCCTAAGATTAGGAGACTTGATTGGATCTAAACACTAGACCATATTCCTCTGCATCTAACGTTGATGAGGTATGATGATTGGTCAAATCACTACCGAGTAAAATACAAATCAAGTAACCAACAGACAAAACAAGAATCATAATACATATATCATACCACAAGTAGCCTAGATGTTTTGGTGCTTGAAGATTTGATGAAGAGATATGAAGCCATTGCCTTGGAACATGTTGGAATCATGCCTAATTGAAGAAGATGTGAAGATTTGATGTTTCATGTGTTGATCAAGCCTTGTGTGTGTGTCCTCTATCTGGATTATTCATGAAGAAAACAAGCTTGAAGAATTGTATTCATGTTGTAGACCATTTAGCATTGTATAAATGTATAGGGTTTTTGTTGTGTCTATTAATCTATTGAAATATTTTTCAACAGATTAGATGGTGTTTTTTAATATGTTAAAAAGGGTTGTCTTGTTGTGCTTGTGTGATTCTTGTGTGATTCAAAAGAGTCATTGTGGAGTGTTTTTGCATATTTCTAAAGTGTAATGTTGTAAACTTTGTAAATCTTTTAAAATAGTGCAAAGTCAGTCTCGAGTTGCCTTGACTAACTGGATGCAGCTCAGGTTTGAATGAACCAATATAAAAATCTTATGCATTGTTCTTCTCTCTAACCCTTTTCACTTTGTATTGCACTTTAAAGTTTATAAATTTGAATTGAACCATCTTTTTTATATTCTTGTGTATTCTGGCATAATCTGAAGTTGTGCTCATATTTGTATCAATCATAGGAATCAATCTTATTTGATCTTTCATACCGTTTTTGGTTTAAATAAAAAATTCGCATTTCTACAATTCTCCCATTTTTTTAGTTGATTGTTTTTGGGATTTAATCTGTTGATTCTATCAGTGCTGTATCTGTTTAATGAAATCAATCGACTATCTCTATTTTTGATTTATTAAAAGTGTGCAGTTCAGCAACCTATGCATCCTTAATTCGTGGTCTAATTAATTCAAGTGAATTGTTTTATGCTTTTAAACGTCACCATATTTTTTAACTAGCCAATTCAACCCCTCCTTCTTGGCATTTTAAACATTTCAATATTTACAATATATAATCAAGTGTAGTACAAAGAGAATTAGAAGTTACATTCAATCCCAACTATAGAGGAATTAGCTACTCATGATGATGTATACAAGATGAACATGAAGTAGCTTCCTTCCTTCCACAACTTTATACTAATATACTATAAGAACTAATCTAGTCTAAGAGTTTATCTCTCTAGAATAGTATACAAAATCAAGATAATAATCCCAGGGACATGTCTTGTATTTATAGATTTTTAAGTGCTGCTCTAGCTTCCAATATTGAAGTTTAGCCATAGAATTTTCCTCCCTAAGTGGGTTTCTTTCCAAGGTTGGACATCCATCTTTAGGAGATCAACAATGGAGGTTTCTTTGCCTTGGAGGTTTCCCTTTGATGCTCAACTACAAATTTGGAGCATGATGTTTCCTTGAAGTGAAGGTTTCTTAAAATGTGGCTTAGTGTAAAATTTCGCTACTCAACCATAGGTTTAAATTTTACTTTCCTTAGTTCATCTTTCTGGCTTGAGTTGTAACTTTTGGGGCTTAGTACCAACTTCATAATTTCCTTCATTTTACCTACAAAAATAGTACAAAATGTATCAAATTCCACTTTTTATATTTTCTCGTAACCACATTTTGTATTTATATACAATTAGGGCATTTCTAATGATTTTTACATTGATTTAGTTTTAGATAAGTGTCTAAATGATGTGTAATTTGTAACATCCCGGCTAGATATTACTAATTTAAATAAATTTGCAACACTAAGTCTCCGTATTTGTCTGTATTTGTCCGTATTTGTCCGAACCACAGTCCGTATTTGTCCCAAGACTACCAAACTCATCAGATAAAACTGAGGAAGGCAATCTTCTGGAACCCATCCGTACGAGCCACGATCTCGCACACTCCACTGGACTTCCAAAACCACCAGGCTACAACCTCGAGTGGCCACGTGTTACCCCAATACAAGCTACACTCGTAACTGGGCTCCCAACAAAGCATCACCTCAAGACCTCCATCCAAAATTGTGTAGAATCCTCCTTGCAATCTAACTCTACACCTGAAACCGCCTAGCACATCACTCGCGTCGTGAGGAGAAAACTGGTTCCAAACCGCCTGACAAGACACTTGGTGCCGCTAGGTGCCAGTCCACTGGATTTTGGTTCAGGCTCAATTTTACAACACACCGCTTGACGAGACCACTTACGTTGCCAAGCGCCAACTCTCGGGTTTGCTCCAAAGTTCGCTTTGTGGCCTATCTCCTGGCGGTTTACACAGTTCTGCCAAACGCCACACCAGTAACTGGTAATTTAATGGTTTTTTGCACTCTAGAACAGGTTCCAATGAACCTATTTACACAAGACACTCAATTCACGCAAAACATGCATCCATGACAAGTAAATACACTTTCATATCATTAAGTTGAACTTAAGTACACAATATCACATGGTCATACATAAAACACAATCATATCATTGCTTTCATACATCCCGGAGAATCATAATAAATTCACATAAAATCATCAAAATAAAGTGTTATACCCAACACACAATCCTAAACAACCAAACAATATACAAACCAAGAAGAACACATAATCATTGCTCTAAAATATCGCACAGGCAATAAAAGAGTAATAATGATAATAATAAAAACAACAAGAACAACAAGAACAATAATGATAATGATAATATTACTAATAATAATAATAATAATCATCATCATAATAATAAAAAAACAAAACAATAAAAATAAAAATAATGAAAATAATAATAAAATAAAATGAAACAATAATAATAAAACAATAATACTAATAAGATAAAACAATAGTAATAATAAAATAATAGTAATAATAATAAAATAAAGCAATAATAATAAAACAATAATAATGATAATAAAATCATAAATAAAATAAAATAATGATAATAATAACAAAATAAAATAATAATAATAATAAGAATAGAAAAATAAAATAATAATAATAATAATAATAAGTGTGGCATATTTAGAAGAAAAACTCTAAACATCACATACAACAAACATCAAGGGGTTAAACGATAAAAGAATTTGGTTCAGGTGAAGACTTTCATGCATCAATATATAACACAATTGCATAGGAAAAAATAAAATATTATGATTTTACTCTAGCCAATGTGTTCAAACCCAATTACCAAGTACATGCATAACCATCAAGCCAATTCGTATTTCTTGATAGTTCCTACACATCTAGGATTATATTATCACGCACCATGATCACACATATTCTCAAAAGAATAAAACAATTAATATAACACACAACACAATCAACTACTCTCAACCATTTAAGCTAGTACTACTCCACGTATAATTCCCAGTATTAAATGTCATAAAGG
>Ga0209389_1004388_pt1 | contig 11719 bp, 8 predicted proteins | sample CowpearedBW_FD_187526 | JGI IMG/M metagenome (GOLD analysis project Ga0209389, IMG submission 187526) | Root nodule microbial communities of legume samples collected from California, USA - Cow pea red BW (SPAdes) (version 2) | ecosystem: Host-associated > Plants > Roots > Nodule | place: USA... | reverse complement strand
GAGGAAAAAAGGAGAAAAGGATGGCGTGGGGAGAATGGTTTGTGGGAGAAGAGGGAGAATGAGTGCGGTGCAGTGGGGGAGAAGGAGTGCGGTGCAGTGTGGGGGAGAAGGAGTGCGGTGCAGTGGGGGAGAAGAATGCTTTGTGGGGAGGCTAGGTCAAAGATTCCAAGGGTGGTGCAGTGCGTGCAGCGTGCAGAGAGAGGGAATCTGCTTTTTATTGGGGTGCGGGTGGAGGGGTTTTGGGGGTGCAGTGTGCTGAGGGGTGTGAGGGGTGCAGGGATATTTGGGGGTGCAATTCGGTGAAATTGAGAAAAGACACAGTAAGTTTTTTTTTAACCAGGGGCAACGTTGAAAATAAAGTAGGTTTTGGGGATACAGGAGAGATTATTGGAGGTACAGGGAGAAGCCCCCTTCACATGGTCTGTTGTCAAACAACATATTTGTTTGGCTGTGGAAAAATTCACACGACAAGTAGGTAACGCCAATATGACTAACTATATATTTCTAATAATTTAACTTTCTAAAATTGAAATTACTGAACAATGTTTTAAAATAAGTTTCTTCATGATTTTAACCGTCTAAAATGTAGTGAAGAAAAAAAAAACTATTTTCACCTCTTATTTATAATCACTATATTTTAATTTAAAAAATAAAAATTTAAACTCCATTCATAGAAGGTATAAGTAGCCTAAATTGAAAAATGAGTTTGACATTTCAAGAATCAGTTTTAAGTTTGAGAGAGTAAAATAAACTTATCTATGTAATTATTATTTCCACAGTGAATCTGCAACTCTATAATAAATTAAATTTATTTGAGTTTAGCGTGAAGGCAAGAGCGAAAGCGATTGGTTGAGCAAGACGAGAGTTGAAGTTTGGAACGGAAAAAAAGGAGCCATAAACGAAAATGAAGGGTTTATGTCCGTAACGTTTTTGAAGGCCTAGCCTAAACGCTAGGGTGCGTGGGTGAGTGACAGTGAGTCACAGCGGTTGGACCGAATCGGTGATAGTCAACTAGACTAGTTTTGAATTTCACCTCGTTGGCACCCAATGGGAGGGGTGGACTTTTGGGGCACTACCCCACACGTGATAACTGACCACCCAGTCTCTTCTCTTTCTGTCTTCTTCTTCCCTTTTGGAATTCCTTTATTAGTTTACTCACACACCTTGTGCAACATTTTTTTTGCTTTCTCTTTAATTTTTTTTCTTCGTTACTATTCATTACTGCTACCAACTAATGCAATGACCAAAAATCAATGAGCCTTGCGATCTTAGGGGAACAACTACATGGCAGGGGCTTCGAATTCCAAGATCGAATTCTTGGTGTGGTTGTCGCAAGTCATGGGAGGGCTCTGTTCGCGCTCCGTCGAGGACGACCGAGTTTTTGTCAACGCCGATTCTGCTGCTCAGAGTAAACCTCCCGCCGATGACGCCGCAGTAGTTTTCCCAGTCGCGCCTCAGAGGATGGAGAGGAATCCTCCTGAACCTTCTAGAACTAACGGCGGAGCTTCTTCCGCTGTCGAGGAAGACTTCTACGACGGAATCCCGCGCTTTCCTAAGGACTCCTTGCCTCAGAAGCCTAGGTCAAAGGTTAAACATAACAAACCGTTTCTCTGTTGTGAATAAATATGTGCTAAACTGGAGTGATGTATAGCGTGTTTGAGTCTTTGTTGATGGTTTAGTCGCATGTAGGGCTGGTAGTTCACAGAGGCAAGGAAGGAAATTAATGAGGTTATTGAGGACTCGACTGGAATTAGAGAATACTAGTCAATATTTTGGTGACTTGTATAATTTGGAAGTAAGGTTTGTGGTTGGGATTAGGGTTTGTTTTGTGTTAGTAATTATGAGTTTTAGGATTGTATTGTTTATCTTGTTTATGGTTGTATTTAAGTACTTGAGGCTTGACACTATGTTTAATATGCTAGAAGGGGAAATTATCAAGGGCTTTTGATATTAGTAGGCATTATTTCTGATATAAGACAAGGTAGATGGGCACTTAGGCAAGGGAGCATGTATAAAATCATTAATTTTCTCCTGCTTAAATTGAATAATACTGGAGAAAAAAATGAAAATATCTACTGAGCTCTTTCTGTTTCAGGTCTCAGAGGTGAGTTCACGCTTGGGCAAAGCTGGTACTACTGGAATTGCTATTGGAATTGAGAAAGCAGTAGAGGTTTTGGATACTCTTGGGAGCAGCATGACAAATTTAAATGCTAGCAGTGGGTTTGTTTCCGGAGCTGCAATTAAGGGGAATGAAATTGCTATCTTGGCTTTTGAGGTTGCAAACACAATCGTCAAAGGTTTTAATCTTCTGGAATCTCTTTCCCCTAAAAGTATTAGGCATTTAAAAGAAGAAGTGCTTCTTTCACATCCTGTGCAAGATTTAGTGTCAAAGGATATGGATGAACTGCTTAGGATTGTTGCAGCAGACAAGAGGTGAATATGGATTTTTTTTTTCATTACTATGACTGTAAAATTAAAATATGAACTGTATATGATTTTCGATTATGTTGTCAGGCAGGAGCTGAAGGTTTTTTCTGATGAGGTGATTCGTTTTGGAAATCGTTCGAGGAATCCTCAATGGCACAACTTAGACCGTTACTTTGAGAAGTAATATAAATTGTACTCACTCAATTCTATTAGCCTTTCATTCATTTTTCAAATAAATAGCCTTTCTTGTATTTATTCTAAACTGTGATTTCATCCTAAACTTTAGGGTTAGCGGAGAATTGAATGCTCAAAGACCCTCAAGAGACGAGGCAGAATCAATAATGCAGCAATTGATGACTTTGGTTCAGTTTACAGCTGTGAGTGTATTCCTTGTGTCGCTAAAGAAGATGCTTAGTGTTGCTCGAGGACTTATAGTAACTCCTGAAGCTGAAAAGATAAGAAAATAAAAAATAAAATTCTTGCTAAAAGTATTTATAATTTAAGAACAATTAACTAAAGGGTTAATCAAGTTTATAAGTGATTACTCGTTAAACCACTATTTCAATGTCGTCAACCAGTTTAGTGAGTGATGGTCCCTAAATAGTAAATACTTTATCCTATGATTCTGTTTTGTAATTTCCTGGAAACGTATAATGGGGGGATTCTTTTTAAGGATTTTGAACGACTATATCTTCTATGTATTACATATCAATTGTAACTTGTATAGAATTTTCTTTCTTTCCATCCCTTACTCTGTTTCTTACCCTATACCTTTAATCGTGATTTTACTCAAAGATACAAAGGAGAATTTGAGTTCATTTGCAATAGGTCGGTAGTAACCTGTAGGTACATTTAAAAATTCATTCTGATTCTGATTTCTATTATCACCCTAGAATAAAACTTCCACTCATGTAAAGTTGGCATTGTCTGCCATAATTAAAAAAGACATGTATTTTTTTAAATGAAACGAATACGATGGTTAGATACGCCTTCTTCATGATGTATGCATCTTATTTATTGCACCTTTTGTTGCTTCTGCTCATTTGGTCCCATTTTACAGTTACTTTATCTCCAAGATTTTCTATTATCTTGCCATTGCTCCATGCATTTGCTTTTTATTCAATGTAGTCATTCTTTTATTTGATTTTTTTTTTAAGAAATTGGAAAATCAATTTTCTGTGGCCGCAGGAATTGTACCATGAATTACATGCTTTGGATAGATTTGAACAAGATATTCAGCGCAAGTGTGAGGATGATGATGAAAGGGGTAACTATGCATGTTACTCTTGAGCTATGACTACTATGCATTGTTTTTCATAAATAGCAATTTTCAACCTTAATGCATTGTTTGGTAGGAATCATTTACTATTTCTGGGGATTGATTTGTGAGGGATTGTGTGTATTTAGGTGATTTGTGGGGAAAGTTTTGAAAGAAAAAATACAGTGTTGAGATGAGGAGAAAATGATGGATTTGTGTAGATTGTTTGGTGAATTACTAATTTACCACTATATCCAACATTTTTTTCTTTTATATTTTTATAATTATTATTGGAGTTTAATAAATAATATTTTTAAATCATTAATATATTTTGAGAAATAATTTATTTTCATTTTCTCAACTAATATTTATTTAACATAAAATGTTTGTATTTTAAAAGTACACCTAAGGGCATTTTTGACATTACACTAAATATAACCTACCAATCAAATCAATCAAATATATCAATAAACTGTCTACTCAATTCTACTGTCTTTCTATTAAACCAAACCACCTCACTTTTCATTTACTTTCTCTTCAGAGCACTCCAAATTTATCCTCCACTTTCAACACCTCCAACCAAAGTGCATATCTGAATCTATTGAAGAGTTTTAGTTTAACATTGGGATGATTTTGGTATGATTATTATTATTTTCTTCAACATTCAGATGGTGATAAATATGTGGAACCTTAGGACTAGGTTAACAATGGACATGTACTTGGTTTTGAGATGTTTAAAAAGATATACGCTAGCATCAACAACACTTTGACCAAGGACTCTGAAATGAATGTAGGTTGAATACTAGCTATCTATATTCTGCTTTAGCTGTATACTTTTTTTTTCTATGGTTTTGCTATTCTGTTCTGAATGTCTTCTCCACCTGCCATTTCGTCTCATTGAAAATCATCCTGTTAAATTGTAGCAGTTTCTACCCTCACTTTGTTTTTTCATAATCATCCCTTCATATTGTTGTCGATGATGTAATTCTGAGGGCCTAAATGGCTGTTTACTATATATATTACACATTTTTGAACAAAAAAGTCGCTCTGATTCAGAAGTTTGACCTTTCAGTATATAGAGCGTATATAGAGCAGTATTTGTTTATGTAGTCTCTTATAGATATACTTTTGAACTTTAGTATATGTCTATCATATAGGTGAAGGCATCGCATTCTTGAGGGCGGAAATTAAAACTCAAAAGAAGCAAGTCAGACAATTAAAGAAAAAATCACTCTGGGCTAGAAGTCTGGAGGAGGTAACATCAGATTGCTTCTCTGCACAATGTGTTTTCTTGTCCCTCGGTGTTCTTCTCTTGGTTTGTTTTATCCTCATACTGTCATTGTATTGTATCCATGTGTAATGCCAAATATAGCACTTGAACTATGCAAAGAAATAAAGAAGGATGTCCACTAATAGCGCAGTGATATAACTTTTATTTATAGACATGGTTATAACTATGCTGAACTGATGAAGGTTAAATATAATCCATAATGTAAATGGATTACAGGTTATGGAGAAGCTTGTAGATATTGTCCATTTTTTGCTTTTGGAGATAAGCAATGTCTTTCGCAATATAGGTTTGTACCCACTAAATGCCATTTGGTTATCAGTCTATATTCTTATTAAATATCAGTCTGTATTTTTATCAAATTACCGTTGAAATCCATCATACTTGTAATGTTTATCGATGGGCACCTGCAGATAGCCACAAACCATTAACTGGACACACAAGCAATCGCCAAAGACTGGGCCCTGCAGGCCTTGCTTTGCATTATGCTAATATAGTGCTTCAAATTGATACTATTGTGAGTTAAACTTCATTGTATTTACTTCATCATTCCATGTCTGTTTATTTTATTCCTTAACTTAGAGCAGGTGAAAATTAATTGAGTTCTAGAGTTGCTCCTTTTGTTGCATATTGAATTTCACATGACTCTTGAAGCATTTATCTTTCTTTGTATTAATACACACACTAATCTCCCTTTGACTAAGAATGACTTACCCTATTATATGTAGGATATTTACTATGATATCTACTGTTCTAACTTCAGATTTATGTAATTGGATGCTTGTATCAGAATGCGACTTTTTTTATCATGAATATTAGGAGGGAAACTCAACCACGAATTAGTAGTAAAGCTAAGCATTTACTCTAAATTTGGCTGTCATAATGATATAAGACAATTTAGATAGACAATTCCATGGGCTTAAGTTTCTATTACTAATTGCCTCAGGTTGTTACACAATCTGTGGCCAGGCATTGAAAGTTGATGATCCTAACTGTTTGAATGAGAAATGGACGACCCTCTTAAATTTAAAGCTTCGTAGCAATTTCTAATGGCTTAATATTTCTATGAGGAGTTGTGAGTTGTGACAGTGAACTCAATACCAAGATGTCAATGTCTTAGGTTGACATTGTTTGTGATTTACATAGACTACTGATAGATTGTTGATGATTTTTTTAGAAGTTCTAAACCTGCTATATAGATGTTTTAGACTTGGAGTTGTAAGGTGGCTTAGTGGTAAAGTTGGAAGGGAGGGTGGGAGAGGTTTTGGGTTCAAGTCCCCCTACTAACATTTGGGAGTTATAAGGTTGGTTTAGTGGGTTTGGAAGGGAGGGTGAGAGAGGGTCTGGGTTCAATTCCCTCCACTAACAAAATATTAACAACTAACATTTGCCATCAAAATTAAAAAAAGGAAAAAAGATGTTGTAGACCTTTGTGAAGGTGTTATGACTTGTGATTTTGGAAGACATGAACTGTTGATATAAACTGTATTTGCCATGCATACTGCTACGCTAGGAAAGAAAAACATGCATTTTCTTGGTTAATAAACTTACCTCAGTTCCTTCTGCAGTTCAGAATATAAAGTCATTTAAAAAGCCTTTTGTTCCTTGTTGCTTTAGATCTGAACACCTAACTCGTAAGGTCGCTTTTGCCTTAAATATCAAAGTTTTATTTGGCTTTTGGTTTCATTATATTTCTTGGTTGTAGCTGAAGGTTGAAACTTCCCAGATTGTCAAGGCATCAAACAACATAACTATTTTTTTTTTCTTTTATGAATTGAGCTGTTATTAATTTCTAATAGCACATTCTAATCACTGAATACCACACACATCCTGATATAGATTATAATGAGTTCATATAAAATAATTTGGGTGACAGAATATATGCACCAGAAAAAAAAAACTAACTGTTTGATGCATTTATGATCTTTCATTCAACAATTGTAATCCCTTATATGCACCACGGATAACTTTCATTCAAAAAAAAATATACAATACTTAATATGTAATTACCCTTAACCTTCAACCCTATTTATTTATTATTTTTCTATATTTATTTACTTGGAATAGATATCTATATCCTTTCTATTTTTTGTTTTCCCCCTTTTGTGCTATTTCCTTCCATTTTCTTTACAATATCTAACCCAATAGCCCAACTCTGTCACAACCTGGTTGTGTTCGGGTTGGGTTGAGCCACTCACCACTGAACCAAACCATTTTATTTTGTTTGGCATCAATATTCTCCTCCAAACCTAACTCAACCCAACCTATGTTTACTCTTAACTCCTGATTGCCGTTGTCCTTTCCTGGATTGATAAGGTGTACTTACATATACTTATTCACGGATGATCAAATTTATGTCAAACGAAGTTAATACATTGATTAATATTGTGTTTGGTCTGGTGTTGACTGTTGGCACTTTCAGGTGGCTAGATCCTCTGTGCCTGCTAATACAAAGGATTCATTATATCAAAGCTTGCCTCCTAATATAAAATTAGCTCTGCGCTCCAAATTACCATCTCTTCGCGTTGTAGAAGAGGTACAATTACCTGTTGCTACTTTCTATTTTTACCACTTTGTTAAAAGAATCACAAAAAGAAATAAGTTGAAAGTTTAGAAGAAACAAAAAGTGTTCAGGTTGAAACATACTCTGCCTCAAGCCCACAACATATGAACTATATCATTGAAAATCAATAACTTAGTCTCCTATTTAACTTTCATTAGTCATCTGTCTTACATTCATACTCAATCCTCATTTAATGGCCTTAGTTTTGTTAGCCAATTCTTGCTTTAACTGTAAGATGTGCCTTATGTTATCCTAGACTGCTAATTCACTGAATAACATCTTGAATTTAGTTGTTGTCACCCCTAAGCCACAATGTCTCAGAAAAGGGTTACTTTTGTGGGGGTGCAACTAGAAAGACTTGGTGAAACACTAAAGGGTGGAGTCATTTAGAGGTGATTGAAAATTAGAGATAAGGCATGAGTAGTACTTAGAGGATATTGGACAATATATACCTTACTAGTTGATTATGTGAACTTGAGTTAAAGTATTAATAATGCGATGTGTTAAATTACAAGAAATATAGATTTATGGAGTTGAAAATAGGTGTTTCGGAGCAAACAAAACCAATAAAATATATAGAGTAGATGGATAATAAATGTATGATATGGGAATGAAAAAAATGGTTCTAATAATGTATATATAATCCAGGTATTTCTGATTGTAAAGGATTTGTACCTTATTTATATACTTGCAAGATTGCCCTTTAAACTGGAGCATATAAGTTGTATGCGCTTGGCTTGGTGACTATGTCAGCCAAATTCACTATAGTTGACAAATTTAGTGATGCCTCCGGAGTCCAACTTTTCTCTTATGAAACGACAATCTATCTCTATGTTTGCTCCTCTAGAGACAATGCTACGTAATTGTCAAATGTAAGGTGTATTCGAGATTTTTCTTCAAATTTAAGCATTTTGAGTAGTTGGAGTGTGTGCTGCCAAGGTTGTGTTACTAGTAGATTGGCAGGTCTCACCATTTGACAAAGCTTTCTTATGTTGTTGGAGTCAGGCAAGATTAGTTAGCTGGTAATGTAGGAGTGTTAGGCTCAACAATAGATGATGTATGGAAAATATTGAAGGGGTTTCCCATGCAGCTTCCAACCGTTACCAATGATATCTCTAATGCGGTGTCAGGGTTTGCATTTTGGATAATTTTTAGAATTATCTATGTGAAAGTGTCTAGAACTACTGTGATGCAAATGCAATGTTTTCCTGTGTAGACAAAGCATTTGTCTCCATGCTTATATTTGGAGGGGTACAGAGGAACTAGGGATGACAAGAAAATTTTTACCCAATTATATCCAGTAGTAAAATCTGTTTTAGATACTAAATGGATATCCGTGGGTAATCAGTTTTGATATTTTAATTATATTTTTTTGTTGATGAGACTGATATGGATATCTTGGTATCTAACATTTTGGATATATGTTCCTTTCTAAAATTATTGATAATGAATTTATGAAGTATTTTTTTAATAAATCAAGTGATCAAAATAAAGTTAACCATTGAAGAATTGTTTAGATTTTGATTTTTCATATTTATATTTTTTATTTAGACCCATGAAATTGAAGTTGCTTTTAAAAAAATTAATTTTTTAAAACTTGTTGTACTTAGTTGTGCAACTCATTTAAAGTTGTCTTTTAGAAAGACTAAATTTATTTGCATTATTTTTTTAATGTGCAATTTATTCAAATTGTATTTTAATTTTTTTTTATCTAATTTTATATTTTAAAGAATTGCTTTTAAATAATTTTGTTTAAAATAAACAAAAATATTTGTGGGTATATATTCGTCGACACCCGGGTAGTAAAATCATTTCACAGGTAATCTTTCGCTAATACCTGATGGGTCTGCATGTTTATTTTTGGAGGGATACGGAGGAACTAGGGATGACAAGAAAATTTGTAAACATTGATACCTGTGAGTAATTCTGTATTGGATACTAAATGGATATTTGCTAGTAATGAGTTCGGATATTTTAATTACCTATTTGTTGATGGGAATTATATTAAGTATTTTCTAAAACATCAAGTGATCAAAATAAACTTATTAACCATTCAAGAATTGACTGTCAAATTTTTATTTTATATATTTATATTTTGTTATTTAGACTTAAGATATTGAAGTTATTTTAAGAAAAAAACATAATGTTTTAAAACTTGGACTTTGTGGTGTAACTCATTTAAATTTGATTTTTTTGAAAAGGCTAAATTTATTTGCATTAATTTTTTGTTGTGCAATTTTATTTAAATTGTACTTTACAATTATTATTTTTTATCTGAATTTATATTTTAAAGAATTGCTTCTAGATAATTTTATTTAAAATAAAAGAATATTTTGTGGGGGTATATGTTCGTCGACACCTGGACACCTGGACACCCGGGGAGTAACAAAAATTCACAGGTAATCTTTCGCCAATACCTGATAGCATGCAATATTTTCCCGTGTAGACGAAGCATGTGTACCCTTAATATCTGTGAGTAAACCTGTATTGGATACTAAATGGATATGTGGGAGGTAATGAGTTCGGATATTTTAAAGGGTAGGGAGGTTATGGAAAAGGCCGATTGAAGTGTCGTAGTGTGGAGACAGTGAGACGTCAACACATACGATGATAAATCCCACCTCAATTAGAGATTAGGTCTGAATAGTACGTTTAAAGTTTGGACAATCGTCTTATCTTATTGGTTGATTTTCTAGTGTTGAGTTATAGCAAAAGTCAATGCTAAGAAATATATGGAATGGCAAGGAAAATGATCAACAACTTTTGTATATAAATTTTCTTTTGCTTTCAGCTTTCCACTTTCAGCCAAAGATGAAAGTGTCCTTAACTTTTTCTTTATTTGCTAGTTCCTCATAATGTCTGATTCTTGCAGTTAACTGTAGCCGATATCACTGATGAGATGGAGAAAACACTACAATGGTTGGCCCCCATGGCCACTAACACATCCAAGTAAGATATCTGGCATTTTGTCCACTAGCTCTTTATTATCCGTGCGTTTTTTATCCTCAGTTTATTGACCTCATTCATAAGCTAACTCAAGTCCTTTTTGGCCTTTTCTTTTGGTTGTTTTAAAATTGGTTCAGAGCACATCATGGCTTTGGTTGGGTAGGGGAGTGGGCAAACACAGGGTAAGTTTTCTGAGTTAAAATTTGTACGTTTTTTCCATTTTTGTATTGTCTGTGTTTTTAATCCTTACCTATTTTCATACTTGCTTTGTTCTTGAAGCTCTGAGATAAACAGGAAGTCTGGTGCAATGCGGGTTGAGACATTCCACCATGCAGATAAAGACAAAGTGGAACATTATATTCTTGAACTTCTTGTATGGCTTCATCGCTTGGTCATCAGAAGTAAGGCAGGAAGTGATACTGGCAAAGTAAGGCCTGTCACCAAGTACCCTGTTGGGGTTTCTTTGAAGACAGATGAACAGTCTACAAATGCAGTATTATCATTGTTGACACTGGACGAGCAAAACATGCTGCAGGATGTAAATATGAAGAAACCCGTTAGACGAATCAGTAAAAGCTTGGATTTTGGCAGTGTGAATATTAGATTCAGGGAGAACTTCAGATTGACCAAGAGTAGAAGTCATTCATCAAGTAAAAGCAAGGAGATATGTTTCAATAGGATTTTGTCTAAGCTTCCAGTGATTGATTTTGATATTGACAAAGAAAGAGCACTGAACGTGATCGACAGACTGGATGTGATAAGGTAATTTGCAAGCTTTCTTGACTGCCTTTAAAATGAATTGAAAGGAGCAATAGTACATGTAGACATGGTAGTGGGTTTTCTTGCTGTTGAATGCCATATTTTTGCGGAACCTTTGGGTGAAGTTCCATGTGATGTAGATATCTTTATACGGCATCAAGAAGGTAACTGTTTAGACGATAGGCATTCATTCTTGAATGAATGTGACTGCAAAACCCACTTAGTGTAGGAGCGGAGTGGACTAGTTCATCCTTGAGTGTATATATTATTATGATGTAGCCAGGATACACTGCCCATCCTTTCTCACATTTGGCTTTTTCTTCTTTTGTTTTTGGCTACCCATGGTCACTGTCCAATGTAGAAAATTTTATTAACTGAGTTTTCAGCATCTCAGTTTTTACATTTATTTTATTTATTTTAATTAATTGCGATATATATATTACATCTATCATTTTTATTGACATTTAATGTATACAAT
>Ga0209389_1004387_pt1 | contig 11723 bp, 10 predicted proteins | sample CowpearedBW_FD_187526 | JGI IMG/M metagenome (GOLD analysis project Ga0209389, IMG submission 187526) | Root nodule microbial communities of legume samples collected from California, USA - Cow pea red BW (SPAdes) (version 2) | ecosystem: Host-associated > Plants > Roots > Nodule | place: USA... | reverse complement strand
CTTAATTAATTGTGAATGTTTTAATAATTTAAATGGGGGCGGAGATATGGCGGGGACGAGTATTATAGCGGGGATATGTACATCCACATACCCATCCCTATACTCAATTGAAAAAGTCAGGGATTCCCCATACCCATACCCAGTCAATGCGGGAATTTCCTGTCAAAACGGGGACGGGTTTGCACAATATCCATGGGGACAGGTTCGCACAATATCCATGGAGGCGGGTTTATTTGCCATCTCTAATTACAAAGGGTTAATTTGGGAAAATTAAAACAAATATTATTTAGTTATAATTTATCAAATATCTTTAAATAATTCATTATTTAATTATATCAGATATTGATATTATCAACAAACTTTATTTGTCAAATAGTTTTAAAATTGGTTATATCTGTCGACATATCTTTAGATATTCATAACAATTATAAGGATAAATGATATTTATGATTATTTTAAAGATATTTGAGAGATTTTAGCAACAGAAAAGCCCAGTCCAAGTCCTATATAAAGAGACCAAGGGGAAGCAAAAAAAAAACAAGCTTAGAAGTTCGGTGTTTAGGAACCCTTACGAGGACCTAATTTCGTTTTCTCTATCTACCCTATCTTCTTCTACTTTTATTTTATTATTGCATTCTATGGAGGGCTAAGCTTCAAGGATTGGTTCCACTATAATTTATTAACTAGATTCAGAGTTTAGAATGAAACAATTTCTTTTGATTACTGTTGTTATTTTTATTTTTCTATGTCTTTTGCCTTTTAACCAAGTAAAAGCAATGTTGTTTACATTGTAGCTAGCATGATGTTAAATTTACATAACATATCAATCATATGAGTTCAAGGGTTTTTAATTTTAAATTAAAATGTACTTTGATTAAATTTAGAAACTTTCATGTGATTGAATAGGGTTTTTTCAATAATTGATAATGTACTTTGATTACAAGTAAAAAATTTAACAAGAATTAATCAAAATTACTTTGATTAATTTGAAAATCTAAAACAATAATTAGTTGAACGATAATCCTTAGATAACCAATCTATTTTGGAAGTAGTGAAATCAACTTATTTTCTTTATCATTGTTTTTATATCTTTTTATGTTTTGCAATTTAATTTAATTTCTTCCCATCGATCATTATTTTATCTTTTATTTGACTAACCCTTTTATATAGTTTTTATAAGAACCAATTTGTCAATAATCAAATTCATGTTTATTGGGAAACGACTTAGGGTTGACTTTACTATTTCTATCTTGTTCATTACTTTCTTACAATATTGAAGTTTACAATAAGTAGTTTTAGTTTAATCGCTTCACGAGAGTGTTATCAAATTTGGTGTTGTTGCAGGGAACACGGTTAGAATTTTTATCATTTTAGTTCTTATTTCATTTTATTTTCTTATTGTTTTGATTATATTTTTGTTTATCACTAACATCTTTTTCTTTGTTTTTTTCTAACATTTATTTTATTTTCTTTAGTCATTTTAATTTTTTTTAAGCAAAATTATTGTTTGGGGAATTTTGTTGGGAATTTTGTGAAACTAGTTGAGGAACACTTTGGCTTAGGAAAGATAAGATACTTAAGTTGTTTATTGAGACACACCTCTCTCTCTAGGAAGTATACCCAACCAGCTTTCAACTTATTTCTTTTCACAAACTTCTTTCAAAAATGCAAAATAAATTTTCATGTGAAAATAATCAACAATGTGATTTTCAAATGAATTATGATCCATAGCAACCACATTATCCATATTGTTATCAGCAACAAAATTGTCACACCTACTTCTACACCTGATATAAGTAGGTTAACTATACGTCAATTTAATGATCTATATCCTAGATCAATATGAGCAACCACCTACCATGAGCAATAACCATATTTTGAGTATTCACCCCAACCATCATATGTTTCATTTGGTTATCAACAACAACAACATGCACCACCACAACAAGTTGCAGCAACCAATGGACCATCCAATAAGGAAGTTGTGTTATTAATGGATAGATGAGAGAGAAACTATAGGTCAAAGATGAAAGGTTGCGAGCTGATCAACGATGGAAAGATATTGAGCAAGAGTGGTATGAAAATGATCAAGTATTATACAACATGATGGAGTATGAAAGTAACAACAACTTTGTATAATTACTTCTATATGTTAACTCCACCCTCCAATTCCATCCGAGATTTCCTGAAACTACAGAATTTAGAATACTTCGTCTTGACATAGAAGATATACTCCTAAAGTTGGCTATTAGAGCATAACAAGTGTCTAATGAATTAAGTCAACTAATGAATGAGAAAGTTAGGGAGCCCACTTTAAAAATTTTTATGAAGACGATAGTTGAGCAGAGGGCTGAAATAATGAACATGTTAGGGGGGTTGAATCAAAGGATGGAACAATTGAGCATTGATGTGAACGAGTATACGATTCAAATGTTAGATCAACCAACACCAGAATGACATCACATTGATATATCTACTTATGGATATATTGATGAAATCATGGGTGCTCATACTAATATGTCTACTGATGGACATATTAATTTTACTAAAGATGTTGTTGAATTTGTTGATGAAGAAATTGAAGATTCTCACACAAACATATCTATTGATGGATATGTTGATGGTGCTCAATGTGAATATAAATTTTTATCTATTAATGATGATATCGGTACAAACGATCTTTTTCATGAGCAAAGTTGTGAGAAAAATGCAATGGAGGAACCAAGTATAGTAGAAGAATCAACAATATTGGAAGATACATTTGAATCATCTACTACTACAATTAACTTGGTTAATTATTGGAACATTCCGGTAGGATATTACTTGGCTCACCTGTAACATCATCTACTCCCGGATAACAAGTTACATGATCATCGCCACACACAAACAAATAGGGTGAGCTATGCACATAAATATAAATAAATATGAAACAAACCCACCCGACAATTCATAATTAATTATCCATTTATAATAAATACCCACTTTCCCACACTCATAACCATTATGAGTTCATGCATGCACTCATAATCTTGGGACTTCATGTGCTTCCACGACCCTCCTCGCTCGTGGTCCAACCTACGAGCGTATCCCGCTCGTAGTCCTACTTCACGGACTCTATCACCCGTCATCCAAACTCCTCGCTCGGACCCGATCCGAATACCCACCTTTCTTACTATGAACTCCCTCGCTCATAGCATTCTCAAGTTTAAGGATGAAGTGAACTTCGTTTCTCACTCATCCCAAACAAGAGTACCTTCGGTGAACTAAACCGTTAACGTTCCGCATGCGGTCCAACCATCACGAACTCCTAGCTCGCGACTCAAGCCAAGAACATCCCAGATTTTATGGACATGGTCCTTCAAGCCCAACATTACAAAACACATGGATTTAATTTCTAAACTATAACACAGACCAACTCAAATAGTATACGAACTCATGAATCTTCACTGTTCTCGCTTAGGTTTGGGGTCTTTACTTAAGCGAGTGTATTTGTCTCGCTCAAGCTAATCCCCCTCGCCTGAGCGAGTGTGATATAGTGGCTCTCCACGAGCCCTCGCTCAGGCAAAACCTTCTCGCTTAAGCGAGTCCCTCATTCACCAAAACACACAATCCCTCAGTTGGACAAGGATTTGAATGAAAAACGTAACACATTTCATCGCGACCTCGGTCAGGCGAGCCATTCTCACCTGAGCCAGTTAACGTGTCGCTCAACACCAAAAATTGGTCGCCTGGGCGACACTCGTGAATAAAAAATCAGGAATGAGATTTTGTGATCTTCGCTTAGGCGAGAGTGACTCGCTTGGGCAAAAATTGCAGAGGTTCTCCCCTGGTCACGCCCGAAAACAACCAAAGTCATACCAAAACGCAGCATAATCAGTACCATGCATTCCATATCAACAATCAACCCACATGAACATGTTTTATATCCATTTGAACTACCAAAACTCGAGATTTAATCAACAATAACCATTCCATGCCAAAACCCTTATCCTAATCATATAATGCATAACAGGACTTTGCACATAACATCAAACAAACCAATTCTCAATCTCATCACACATAACACGAAATTCCCAACACACAGGAACCAATTGAGAAGAGAAAAAATGAAAAATCACAACACATTTAATTTACACACACATGGACAACTTCTCCTAACCTAGAATCCTTGCACAAAACTTGTAGCATGTGAGGGTTCTTCTCCAATTCAGTAACATTCTCAGAATTCGTGCTCTGGTTTCTATGCCACAAAGACAGCGCCAAAACAACCCTTTCTCTACCTTCCTTAATCACTAAATATGGCCTTGATGAGAGGTAAAAGGTGCAAAACGAAAATTTAATTTTATACCTACTTAATGTTCATTGAATTTATGGGTTACACCATTTTTTTTTCAGCCCTTTGGCTGCTCCTCACACTAGGTTTTCCTTTGCCCTTTCACATTCATGTTGAAGTTAAATTTAACAAAAAAAAAAGGTTTAATTCATGTATATCAAGGTTTGAACACACAACCTCCCAATCACCAAGTAATATGCACAACCATCAAACCAATTCATGTTTCTTGCTAATTCATACCATCCTAAGATTAAGTGATCACTCATCATGATCCATCACATATTCAAAATAATATAATTATAACACAAAATTGGCATACATGGGACTCAAACATAAGTCCTCTCACACAATAAAGTACTCTCCACCACTTGAGCTAGTACTTTTCCACATCATACCAATTAACATTTAATGTCATCAAGGTTCCCACTACCCGCATTTATAAATTAATTAGTAATTTAATTAATTAAATTCCACGGGTTTTACATTCGCCCCACCTAAAAGAATTTTCCTCCTCGAAAATAAAACTTACCAGGAAACAAGTAAGGATAAGACTTCCTCATTAGGTCCTCCATCTCCCATGTCATCTCTTGTGTCGTCTCATCCCAAAGCACTTTCACTGTCCTTATCTCTTTACCCCTCAGTTTGACTTGAGCATCTAATATGCGAACCAGTCCGACTAGCATGGTTAGATCCTCTCGTACTTGCACCTCATCTGCTTCTAACACGTGATCTGGACTTGCCATGTATTTCCTCAACTGCGAGACATTAAATACATTATGCAAGTTGGCCAGGTGAGGTGGTAAGGCAATCTTATATGCCGCTGTTCCAATTTTTTTATTTATTTCAATTTTTGTTTTTATTTTCATTTACAAAAAGAAACTGAGATCTTTTTGAGAAAATTGTTTAAGTATTAACTTTCTTGATGAAACTTTTAAACAAAATGTCTCAGAAAAATCCCCTAAAAATATTTCTCTATTTTCAATAAAACATATTTACATTGGATTTTTAGGATTTGATGTAGTAACTGAAACTATCATAATCTTGAAATAGGAGTCATGTTTTATAGTGAATGGATTGTTGAATTAATTAGAAGCTAGCCTAATTAATTCATAATCATAAATTATTAATTTAGTTAATTTGAGAATTCCTTGGTTTAATCTTCTGTGAAAGAGTCTTTTTTTTTTTGCCTTGTGAGTTTTGAGTCTCAATGTAAAGGATGGACCACCATGTGTCATTCCTATTTTTCTTGAATGACTTGCTCATGTTTTGTTTATACTCAAATATTTATCTTGATTTTTTTTATTTTGCATCTAATGTTAATATGCATTATTTGATATGATTGAGGCATTTCTTGTTTTTAACTACTTGGCTAAATAAGTCCACCTTGACATTAATCCATTGGTAGCTCCTTTGAGCATTACAAGAAAATAAACAAAAAGCGTGGGAGCAAAACCCTCTCAAAAGGTGAAAAACCTCTCTACACTTTATACATAGGCTAAGTGTGGGAAATATCAACCCATCCTTATATCAAGGTGGCTAATCTAATGGTTATTTTATTTGAATGAGCTAGTGACAATTTGATTCTTACTTTTTAACTTTTAAAATAAATAAAAATTTAACGAGGGTCTAACCTCACTTTCTTTTTTTTAAAGAAATATTATTGACTAGCGAGGGTCTAACCCCCACTTTTTCGTTTTTCAAGATAAATATTAAACTTAGTCAGGGTCTAACTCTCAATTCTTTATTTTCTTAAAAAATATCATTACACTTTACGACAGATTAGTCCTCTTTTTTTATTCTTTGAAAAATAAATATTACACATACGCTTTTTATTCTTTGTTATTCTTTGTGTAATGTCCCAATTTAATAGATAAATCTATTCAAATAAAACATCGTATATATTATAATATCCAAGGGCACGAGACTTAAAGTATAAAGATTTCGTAGCCATCCAAGTATTCAATGAAGGAAACCAAGGCACCCCACTGTACCATTAACCCAAACAGAAAGATTCAACAAATTGACCAAAAGCTTGTTCATAAGCAAGAGATTACAATATAATATGGCTCTTCAACATGGGCTCAACAGCGACCCAAAACTAAACCATGTCCAACTAAGCTGCAACATCCCCGTCGCCACTGCGATCACCAGGAGTTCCAACATATGCTTACATCAATAAATTGATGATCATCGCAAAAGGAGAAAACCACACACGAGACACACAAGCAAACTCAAAGGGTAAGCTATAGTGGAAAAAGGTTTATCATACAATTGAGCATGCAACTTAAAAGTCAAAGATACATAAATCAACCAAGCATGTGATGACCAACAAACAAGACACTAAGACTCAATTATTTCGATACATATAATCAGTCAGATTCACTGGATGCTTGCACTTGTGGTGGCCTCTACTGCTCTGCAGATCCAATTGTCAATGGGTTTCACCCTACCACGCACAAGGTTAGCCTTCAAACATCTAAGGCCATTATCCTGCCAAAGACTAGGGCCTCATGCTACTCTCACCACCTGAGTCAGTACACTCTACGTGAGACTAACTGACTCCTTAGAGTTTCAAGATGCAATCCTTACTTGAATCCTTACTAAATTATATAATGAGGCACCACCACGAAACCTTCGTGGAATTACGTCCTAACCGTGAGGCACCACCATGAACTCCCACTAACAAGGGTCATGGAATTGTGTCCTGACAATGAGGCACCACCACAAAACCATCATGGAATTACGTCATGGCCATGAGGAACCACTATGAGATCTCACCAAGAGATTCATGAAATTACGTCTTGCCATGAGGCACCAACCTTCGTGGAATTACGTCCTAAACCATACAAAAATCATGCATCATCAACCAAACATAGAATTATCATGCATACCAATCTTATGCCAATATACAACCAACCATCCAACCATGTTTCATATGCATATCATGCCAAGCCCATCAATTCCAGATCCCAATATATCATATAGAACATACAAGGCATCATACTTGAACTATTTAAAGCAATCAATCATTTGATCATGTGAAACATACATGTATCCAACAAACCTTGTCAATCTCGCTCAGCCTAAAGAGCTTTTACTCAGGCAAGAGGGATCCCTCGCTCAAGCTACCAACTCTCGCCTGAGCGAGACTGCATACAGAAGGCATGTCGAGGTCTCCCTCAAGCTAGCTCATCTCGCTTAGGCGAGACTACTCTCGCTCAGGCGAGTGGCCTTCGCTTAGGCAAGCCCTCGAACCAAAGAGAAAAGTGGGTTGCAGCTGTTCTCGCTCAGGTGAGAGCTCCTCACTTAAGCAAGAGCGTTTCATTTTGAGCGACCAATAACTCGCCTGGGTGAGATCAGCAAAACCTCCCCTGCTTTCATACGACAAACAACATGAATCAAGCATCCATAATATAAAACAAGCCAAGCATGCGAAAATGACTTAAAACAGCGGAACCCTAACTTCCCTTACTTGGATAATTCTAGCCAAAGACACTGACACCTAAGCCAATGAGCATTACAAGTCCAAGAGCAGATTCGAGAGCTGGGAATAGTGGTACAAATTAAAAACGAGGTTATCAACGTGCACCTATGTTGGAAATCACGAAATAGAGCTTAGAAAAGAGAGGGTACTGGTTGAGAAGCAACTTACGTGGAATAAAATGGGGTTCTAAGCACCCTATAGCGCCTTAGGCCCAACTGATTAGGACATACCCCTTAAATATAAGGAGTAGAAAAAGTGGGTCTTACACTTTGAAAAATAAATATTAGACATAGCTATGGCATAGTAATAGTTTGCTCAACTTCCACCACACCATAACATAATCCTTTGGACCCTCGACCTCATTGCAACAACTTCTAGGATGCAGCTCCTAGTTCAATCTAGCAGGATATGAAAAGTCGGAAACCAAAACAAAGCAATTTCAAAGCTCAAACCTATACATATTTCCATAGACAAGAAAAACTGAAAGAAGGTTCCAGAAATAAGCCGGCAGAAGAGGAACAAGAAATAATAATAATAATAATAATAATAATAATAATAATAATATTACCTCATGGTCTTTAGGATTCAAGGCACTAAGCATTTACATCAACACATCAGCTAGTCCTTCAGCATTTTGAATCTCTGAATCTCTGTGAAACTGCTTATAAGCAAATCAAGTATAAGATGGATAAAGCAAACCCCAACATTTATTTCGCATGTTTCAAACAAGAATGACTACTTACGAGTAAAAAATAGGTACAAAAAATTCCCAAAACAATGACAACAACAGTTCAGAAGAGCTTCAAATTAAGCAATTTTTCCCCAAATAAATTAACACCAACAACATATCTTAACCTAAGGGGATTAATAATTCTAAATGCATCAGGCCAATTTGCGATAGAACAAATTCAACAAAGGAAAACAAGGCACATAAAATCTATAAACTTCACCATGATATAGCCGTCTGTGAAAGCATAATTACTGGCCACAAAGCATCATTACTAACAGTGTGAATCTGTGGCATAGGGATAGCAATGAGCATTTTCAAATAACCTCATTAACATGTCACTTAAGAAGGTTTCTTACCAATGGTGAACTACACAGTAAAATATACACCAGTTATAGAAAGCAGGGAGCTTATACAAAAATGCATATATTAAAAAATTAAGAAACCAGAATTTACAAGATCCACTATGATAAATACCCTGTTAATTTCCTTGCACAATGTGGAATGTATAATAAATCTGTAGGCAAAATATGCATAATATAGATAAAACCATAAATAAAAGGAATTCTTGAGGCGTGTAGAAAACACTGCCCTTAAGGATTTATCCGCAGTATATGCGCAAACCCCCCAGGGTACAACAGGAACATCTCGGATATATTCCGAGGATAGCAGAAACTAGCAAGATAAGTAATCCAGGATATAAGAGAGAAGGAAGAAATAAGAAAAGGAGAGACGAGAAAGGTTCTGTCTTAGAAGAGGATTTAAGTTCCTATTTATAGGTGATGAAAAAAATCCAAGCTCTGTAACTGAAGTCTAGTGTGGAAAATAATATCCCATAAAATGTGGATGTGGGATCAACATGTGGAGGAGATCTCGCTGCAACAACATGCACCATCCTAAAAAGGAGGGAGACTTGCTCACGTTGCAACAACTGCAAGACTATTATTTTTGCAATATTATTATAAATATATGACAATCCCCCACATATTGCAAAAGATAAGAGATAGAAAGAAAGAAGATCCTGGGTCTCAACTAAGATGTAATGCATTAGAGCTGGTATAACAAGCTATATGAACCAGTCTTAGATTGAGAAACTTAACACACATTGTAGTTGGTATAGCTAGCTATATGAACCAAGGACACTTGATGTGTGTTAGCGGTTTTATCAATCACAATACACCCCCACAATTCTTACTGTTATCGCTGTGTTGCGCTACTAGGCCATGCGCATGCCCGATATTCATGAGTGCTCTAGAGATCATGCCAATATCTCATACAAGCGGCCCCACTTGACACTCATATAGGTGATTTCATCAAGTGTATGCTGCAAATCATACACCACCCATAAGGGATATGAAAATCATTAAAACTTTGTTTCCACTAAAATTCTTACACCTCAAAGAATTTTAATTACAAAGTTTAACCTCTCAATAATGCAGTCTCTAGCACTTTCACATGCACACCATAAGAATGGACATAATTGATTTAAAATCAATCAATTAATTTAGTGTTATCAGAACTAACAAGTGACTTGTTCTTACCCATATGAACCTTATTCATGGGATCTCCAATCACAAAGGTTGGGTTACCATCACTTGTTTGTTTCAAGTGGCTCAAGTCTCATTCCCCTCGATGTTTCTATAATCATATTTCATCCTATGATTTTGTCAGAGAATCTGCTAGATTTCATTCTGACTTCACATACTCAAAGGAAATTGTTACACTCTTCAGTAGCTACTGTCGATTAGCAATCACAATGTATTTTCATTCCTAGTGGAATGTTAGCTAAGAAGTTCGTCAACTACTTAGCTTCACCATCAGCCCTTCTCAAGAACAACATACTCATATTTCTTGTTGATCTAGCAATATCATTTGCCTGGCTGATCTCCAAGGAATCACACTACCCCCTAAGTGTGAATTTATTACCACTAATGGATTTTGTCTCATCTGAATCAGAGATTCAGTTAGCATTATTGTACCTTTCTAGTACAATGGGAAAATCTACTAAATTCAATGACGTATTCCATTGAATCTCATAAGCATCTCATAAGTCTCAATATTCCTAATTAGAATATTAAGTGTATCTTTTCAGTCTATTTACTGCATAAACAACACCTGGTCTAGAAAAGACCATCACAGGTAGTAAGCTCCCAATTATCTAGGCATCCTGAGGTTGAAAAAATAATTCTCCTCTATTTTATTTAATTAGTATCATAAGGGATATTCACTCATTTATAATTTCTAAACTTCCTAAGAAGTTTCTAAAGAACACTTTTGGGATATTAATATTATCACCCTTCCTTATGATTCTACCTTTTAAATTCACATTGGCTCCACATATATGATGACATATTTTCTATTTCTAGATTTAAAATACCATCAATATCATTATGTGAAAAGCCATCACAAATAATTATTTCATTTTCCTTTGAAAAAAATTTTCCTCGAGAGATTGAATAATATTACCTATACCCCCACAGTCTTAAATATTTAAGATTGTAAAATGAATAAATACCTGGTTGAACTTCTCTCATTTGTATAATTTCATCCTTGAAGATGAGCTCTCACGAAAGTCCATCCCAAAAGCCCACTTTGATCTCCAAACATTGTGGACCAACCTTGCACCTTAATATTATAAGCTTTCAATTTTAAAATATATGCCACTTCCTTAGAATGCACACCCATGGCCCACCACCATTTCTTCAAACAATTAAATTTAGGAAAATGATAAACTGACTCCATATTCTGACCCCTTATTTGACTTCATAAGGTGGCATGCACATGTGGATTTTATTTTTTAAATTAAAATTAATTTTATAAAACCATTTTACATTCAGACGTGGCTTTTATATTTTTTATTAAAACTTCTTTTGTAGAAAGACGTTTTGGAGAGTGAGTGTGGGCGTGAAAATTGAAAGGGTGAGAAAGTAGGTTTTCTTTGCGCAGAGCGAAGCAAAAACGAAGAAAGGGAAAAGAAAGAAAGAAAGGGAAAAGGGAAAAGGAAGAAAGGAGAAAGGAAGAAAGGAGAAAAAGGGAGAAAACGTGTGTTGTAGTGAAATCGAAGAAGAAGAAGAAGAAGAAGGGAGAAGACGAACCTCACAAAGTTAGGGTTTCTGTTGCTTTCCATTGTTCGATTCAGCATCGTGGTTCGTAGGTCTGTTTTTTTTTTTTTTTTGTTT
>Ga0209389_1004381_pt1 | contig 11726 bp, 10 predicted proteins | sample CowpearedBW_FD_187526 | JGI IMG/M metagenome (GOLD analysis project Ga0209389, IMG submission 187526) | Root nodule microbial communities of legume samples collected from California, USA - Cow pea red BW (SPAdes) (version 2) | ecosystem: Host-associated > Plants > Roots > Nodule | place: USA... | reverse complement strand
CCATGTACTTTTTTTTTAATATCAAGGAGCTATGTACCAGAGAATTCTGTTTAACTTAAGGTTTATTAGATGTGAAATTGATGATGGTCGAAAAATAAAAAGTCATGTGAAATAAGCAAATTAATGAGCATACACAGAGTACAAAGTAGACTACAAACTTATTCTAGTTGATGCACTGATTGTATATTCTTTGCACAGACAATCTCTCTATTGAAAGGGATTTCACATTTCCGATTCCAAGATCTTGTGTAAAATCATGTTAAAATTTTAAGATAACAAGAAAAAATATGTCAAACATATATGCAGAGACCTTTCGATCTATCCAAAGAGTGGTACTTGTAGTTTGTAGAAACAATAAAGGAATTCAGAAACAACTTTTATAGGATTCATACAATAATCAAACAATTTAATCCAGTGATTGTCTGTCTGTTTGGGACAAATCAGCAAATGTGACTGAAAATATAGACTATGAAACATTGCAGAGATCAAATCCCATTTTCTACCCATTCATCACTTTTTTAAATTTACTTTTAGTGGTTTCACATTAAACGTAGTTTTTGGCGGAGCAGCAGGTACTTTTATTATCTAATATGAGCACTATGTTCTATATCATCAGGTGTTTCGATGTACTTCAAGTTTTGTTGTATGTTACTCGAACTGAACATAACTATTTCTGTACTCATAACGCCCAAACTAATTTAGTGTCATTTCAAAACCACTTACTTTTGTAACCCTGTGAGCTCTGAATATTATGCAACTAGGGTAGTTGAAACACCAATCTCTTATAGTTCTTTGAGAGTTTTCTCTGTTAAATTCAGTTAATGAATGCTTTTCATCTGCATCCATTGATTTTATTGTAGTTTCAGAATTAGAAATACACTAGTGCAAGTCATGACAAAGCCGCTAACTGTTTTGAAGACCGATCAAAGTGATTTTTTTGTGACTAATTCAAGAGAGTCGTGTCATATATATATGACAATTGTCCTCATGTTTTCATGCTTACGGCTATCTAATATTTAAATATTGAACTAAGTATATCTAATTCTACATTGTTTAGTATTGTTGATCAGGAACCGGTTGTAGACCAATATTTTCTTGATTGATCTTCTTCTCTGCAGAAAAGTATTATTGGTAGGTTTAACTACACAACACTTACAAGCAAATATTGGTTTTTCTTTTTAATAAACATATATTATGTATTATTATGTATCTTGACATCTCAAGCTAAACTGACATCTAAGAGTATATTATATCAGTATGTTTAACTACACAACCCTTACTGACAAACTAACACTAGTATTGTTTTTTAATAAACTCATGTTAGGTAACTAGAGCTAGTAGTTAGTAGCTAGAACCTAACAGCTAGCAACTAGTAGTTAGTAGCTAGCAGCTAATAGCCAAAGGTAGCAGCTAGAAGCTAGAGCTAACCGCTAGCAATTAGTAGCTAGTAGATAATAGCTAGAGCTAATAGTTAGTAGCTAGCAGCTAGTAGGTAATAACTAAAAATTAGAAGCTAGTACCTAGTACCTAATGGCTAGAGTTAGAGCTAGAGCTAGTAACTAGAGCTAGTAGGTAGTAGTTAAAGCTAGTGCCTAGCAGTTAGTAAATAGTAGCTAGCAGCTAGAGCTGGTAGCTAGTAGCTTGTAGGTAGTAGCTACTAGCTAGGAGCTAGTAGCTATAGTTAGTAGCTAGTAGTTACAACTAGTAGATAGTAAATAGTAGTTAGTAGTTAGCAGCTAGTAGTTAGTAGCTAGTAGTTAATAGCTAATAGCTAGTAGTTAATAGCTAGTAGCTAGTAGTTAGTAGCTAGTAGCTAGAGCTAGTGGCTAGTAGTTAGTAGATAGAGCTAGCAGCTAGAGCTATAGTTAGCATCTAGAAGCTAGCATCTAGTAGATATTAGTTACTAGCTCTAGCTGCTACTACATGTTCTAGCTGCTAGCTATTTGCTGCTAACTGTTAGCTATTAGCATCTAGCTACAAGCTACTAGCATCTAGCTACTAGCTGCTAGCTCTAGCTACTAGCTTGCTAGCTGCTAGGTCTAGCTACTAACTTGCTAGCTGCTAGTTACTAGCTACCAGCTACTAGCTATTAGCTCTAGCTAGTAGGTCTAGTTACTAGCTACTAGTTGCTAGCTACTATCTGCTAACTATTAACTTCTAGTTGATATCTACTATTCTCTAACTTTAGCTACTAAAACCTAGCTACTAGCTGCTAGCTACTAGGTACTAGTTACTAGTTACTAGATACTAGCTGCTAGCTACTAGCTGCTAGCTACTAGCTGCTAGCTACTAGCTTATTTTGACATCTCAGCTGACATCTTAGAATACACTAATATTGGTACACAACCATTACTGAAAAACTAACATTGAGATAGCTGTTACGTATTGAAATTCTTTCATGTATAATTTACAATGACAATAACATAAAGGCTTTAATACCATGTTAGATTTTAGCTTTAGACGTGCGATATAGGACTTCCCAACAGTCCCCTTCACTCACTCACTTGCCAAACGAGGTGATTACTAAGAGGAGCTATAGGCTATTATACCGTGACAACATTAAAACAAAGGATAAAGACACATGAAAAAGAAGAGGAATATAATCTTTACATTAGCCCTAATAGAGAGTCTGAATACACAAGACACAAATAATATATAAATATGACAACAGCATAATACAGACATGTGTGTGAATTATCTAACAATTATATCAAGCTTAATCAATATTCTTCTTTTAATGCACGCATGATGCTTCCATTTACTTACACCAAACTGAAATATCCATACTGCTTGAATAACCCTTCAAGGTTACACTTGCACTTCATTCTCCACTCTTCTTATGAGAATGATTTCTCATATGATGAAAAGAGCTGAAGAAAAGGATGAATTGGCCAGCTCAATTTCACGTGAACTGGTTGTCCAAAACTATAACTCCATACCATGTACAGCATGTGCATAAATATTAAAACCATACACACAGACAAAGGCAAAAGATAATTTAAAGCTTTTCCAAATGGAATGAAGTAAAGACAAATACACTGCCACGACCACAACTCCGCCATAATTTATTTGTTCTCTTTCGTTTCAACCCCATTTTTATTTCCAAATTTAGCTTCTCTGTGTCATTTAACTTATCTTTCGATTAATTGACTCTCACCAATTTCACATGTTGAAAATCCATAGTGATATGATTAAAACAAAATGTAAATTTCAATTTATAAATCAGTTTTTGTAAGATTGATTCTATCTAAATTCAAATTTTAAGATGATATTTGAACTTACTTTAGTCATTGTTGATTGCTTACAAATATTGATTTCATGTTTAGGATGTAAAGTTTATAAAAAGAGAATGAAACTTTATGTTACAAATCAGTTTGGTATGCTTGGATTATGTCTAAATCTATTTTTCTAGAGTTTTCTGCTACTTAAAAGTCATTTTCAATGAACAAAGAAGAAGGACATTACTGTTTCATATAGCTTGATTCTACATTTTCATGGACAATAACTAATACCTGTTCATGTGATTGAGAGATAGTGAGAGTTTATATCAATATCTGATGAGTGAAAATGTATTTTAAAGATAAAATAAGAAAATAAGGAATAAACTTACAGAAATCTGATCCATGTAGGTTTGTTTACTTAAGTTTTTTAGTAACAAATTAACTACGTCTTTAGAAAGTACTTGCTGACAGAACTATGAAATTTGTCAGTAAATTTTACCATGAAACTTGTCAAAATAAGTTAGAAGCTAAATGATGTGATAAGTTTGATATATTAAATAAGTATTTAATTAAATTATTTATGAAAACTTGACTTAAAAGATATTAAAAATCTAGGAATGAGGATTTTCTGTGAAGTTAATTTGTTAATACAGCAAATAGGTAAGGACAAGTTCATATTTGAGCTGCAGTTCTTTATGATCAAAAAAATACTTCAATTAAAATAAAATTGAAAGCACCCTTTTGTATATTTATCTGCCACAAACTGATTTCTCATTTCGAAGCCTTACAGAAGTAACAAAATTTGTGATTCAAATGAGGAGAGAAACAAAAATTAAAATCAAACCACTTGATCTACAATCCTCTCTCTGAATTGAAACTCTGATTATGTTCCAAACCATGTAATTGAGTGATCCATGATTCGTTCCACCCCCAACTTGCATTTCATTGAAGTTGAATGAACATGACAATGCTATCCAGCTTGTTCTAATAGGTCCTACACTTCACGTGCCACATACTTGTTCCTAATTCTATGGGACCCTCTTTCTATTTCTCCCATTGCTTTTAAACCAGTAACACTAACTGTTGCAAGGCCTCAACTTGTATTCAAATTCTGATGTCACACTCATCATAGGCTTATTATTTAACTTGAACAAACTGATATTGTTAGGTCTGTGCTATAAGTTAATTTTATCAGGCATTTTCAGACTTGTTTTCTTAATTTTCCTCTTCTGAAGGTGAAGATAACTCAGATATACTTTCCAAAACTTTCCCACAATATCAAGCAGTTTAGTTTTTGTGAAAGAAAAATGAACACATGATTTTTGGAAAACGAAACTTGGTAAATGATAAGTTTACCTAAACTTATGTCCTATTCATGTCACTTTCTATCACAATTTCTTATGCTTGTCAGTTAGTGTGTGCAACACAACAAAGGGTGTGAAAAGATAAATATTGGCCTAAAAAATCACACCAGAATAACTTCAGGCCATGTTAGCCTTCTCTATATAAAGGTCCTCATCATTACAAATCTCAATTAGAATTTAGAAGAGAGAACACTCCTTGAGCTCCACCCAGATCACAGCAACATTCTTGTGAAACTAATTCCAATTTACATGGCTTCCCAATTTGATGGTGTTGTAAGATCCAAGAGACTAATTCACTGTGCAGCCTCTTATGGAGAAAGAGGGAGCCCTTGCTCACTATCTCATCTCCAAAACTATGAATATCTTCGAATCCAACCCCATGGTAACTTCAAAGAACATCCTACTAACAACATGGAACGTGAAAAGGGTACAAAACGTGGCACAAACCGAGGTAGACAACAAGCACAAAAGCTTCACAGGTTGGGTTTCTCATACCTTGCATCATCTTTTCTTTACATAGTCATAAAGGTTAAAGCCTTCTACAATGGATTCCTTGGAGAAGTTTCTGGTGAGGCAAAAACAATGAGCATTGAAGCACCAATGACTACTGAGACATATTTCTCAGTGCCAGTTCTTCCAAATTAACACAGTTCCTACCTCAGTAGGGGCAACATGCATGTTCTCATGTCTGGTTCACTACTATGTTGGAGCACATAAAAGCAAAAAATAAAAAATGTCCCGAGTGTCTATATTATTAAAATTGAGTAGAAATTTGTAATCAGGTTCTGACTAGAGTTGCACTTCTATGGGCAGGTTTCTTGAGAAGTTCCCTGCTGGATTATGAAGTAAAAATACATTTTTTGGGAACTAATTGTAATGATGTAATGTAATAAATAAAAGTTGAACAAATGTTATTTTGTTCTACATATGGGTGACTTTTTTTTGGCCAAAAAGTTGCTGAAGTGCTAATTAACTACATCAGTATATGTGTGTTAATTAAGATTAACTAATTGCACCACTAAACCATTTAATGCAAATAATATGTTCCATTTTGAATGTTCTGACCTCGTAAAGTCGAGATATTTGAACTAATACTATATTTTTAAGTATGTTTCAAGCCCAGAGACTATTATTTGATTAGACCAGCAAAGGTGTATTCCAGAAGATTCAGACATACGCATTTACATTGTTCCAACTAAACTTGAATGTGAGATTAGTTAGCCCACATATATTCTATTTCTGTGTAAAAATAAGTTCACCAGGATTTGTAGAAAATTCCAGAACATGAATTTGTCACCACTCTCGATGGATTTGTTTGGATTCTTCAGCACTGTAGCTTTCTGATGAAGAGAAGGAAGCATGACATAGAAAAAACTAATGCAAAAAGAAATTTAGCAGTAATTAATGTATGAGATATGTAACGTCCGGATTCTCACCATCCAATAGGAGAAAGAAAGAGCAGTGTGAGTATAATAACAGCACATGTGGAAAACACAGCCCAGCAAAAGATGAAATTGAAATGTTTGAATCATGAATGTGTTAAGAGCGAAGATTAAAATTTGAGTACCTTATTTACCGTATGGATAACTTTTGACGAACACTCAAAACGTGAAACTATATTATGAAAAATCAGAGAGAAAAGTTATATATTTACATGAGATTTGATGTGATTAAAGAAGACAGGCAGAGAACAAGGATCTCAAAGAGGTGCTCCTTAAAAGTTAGGATAAACTTGTTTAACTTTTTTAGAGATTCATTGAAACTATTTTATTTTAACGATAAACATAGTATTATGAATGACAAAACCTTTCTTTATTATGATGACTCATCTGTAAAGAATATAATGATGAAATTGAGAAATTTGACAAGATTTTCATATCCATTAGCACAGCATTCATTAGGTCAAGCTCCCGTAAAGATAATAATTTCATGAAATGTGAGAATTTATTGAGCATTTATTATGGTTACCTCAAGAATCTAGGTCGAGCTCGATTCCAGTTCATGGAAAAGTTAGTTGAAATGTCAAATATTTGATGTACCGCACACGGCATCCCAATTAAAGTTTCTGATAGTGACCTGCGATATATAGCCATAAAAGGTACCTCTATCTGTACATACTGTTTCCCAAGTCACGAGGGAAAAGTTTCCATTACCTTCCATCCAAAGACGAAAATGCAAGGATTTTTGTTAATCACCATGAGCCCCACTTCTTCACTTTCCTTTGGGTCTGGTTCAGATTTCGGAGACAGGTTTATGCTATCTATCTAAAGGCTTATACGATCTAATTTTTTTAAAGATATGAACTTTCCTCAAAGAAAGTCATTATGATTTCATTTGGTATTAATCTAAGCATTTTGACCATTTTCTTGAACTTCTTGTAGAATGAAGCTCGCGTTAATGCATATGAAGAGTAACTACTCTGCGCACTTCAGATTATGTAGTTTACCTTAATTGACACGAAGTAACATGTGTGGAACTTAAGCAACCTTAAAAACATGAAAACTGAGAACACAAAACTTACAAGTCTGGCCCCCCCAACTTGCAATGTTCGTGGTCCCAAACGAAACGCACCAATCATAACTGTGGGTGTCAATTTATGAGGGCCCTGCTGCAATCTATGACATTGGTGATAACAGTAAACTGTGCTAAGCATCACACGAATAGACAGATGAGAGCCGTCCAACGATTACGTAAAACAGAGCACATTAGCTAATGGAACAACTGAAATTTCAAAATTCCTTACACCGGCAAAACAAGTAAATTGGTTTCATTATTGCACTAACAATGTGAAAAAAAAAAATAAAATAGATAGTTAGCTATTGAGTTTGCCATTGTTGCAAAAATTATTTGTTGGATAAAAAAAGGAGAAAGATGAAAGATGAAAATAGAGAGAAAAATGATGGGAATAGGTAGGAAATAAAATAAAAGTTGAAAGTGTTTAATTGAAAATAAATAGAGTATATAATAAATATAAGAGAAATGGGAAGATGAATATAATAAATGAAAAATATACTAAAAAGATTACTAGTAATAGTAAATGTCCCTACTTTCAAAAATATATCTCCTCTAACTTTTCTCCTCCAAGCATCCTTCACTCATCCACCCTATATTTTTCATAGACAAAACAAAGACAAAGTGATGCTTGGAGTTTATAGCCAATAGGAAGTGCATTCTCACAAGGTAATGTGCGTTATGGGAAAACAGTGATATGTGCAATCTGATAGGTATAGGCAAACATTGACTTCGTAAATCAACTGGGGTAGTCATGTCACAATCATGATGAACATCAAATTTCTGTCTCGTATGGACAGGTTCAAAACTTGCACCACAATCATAAAAAAATAATATCCAACGAAAAAGATCATGGTCGTCTGATGGGGCCAGTAAGTGATGCTGGCCTGAAAGGACATCCGATAGCCAAAATAATCACTTTGGTTTCAAGATTAACAAAGAAATTTGGAATAGAGACTTTTTCCAGTATTCCTTTGAAATAAATAATGACATTTAATCACAAGAATGCTTTATCTCCAAAAAAATACAAAACAAAATATTGTCGTAAAAGAATACATATGTTCACATAATTTCTGAAACTGTCTGCTCAGAATAAAACAACTTTCAAATACTGGGCTGCAATTTTTGGGGGGTAAGTCAGACAAACTCAAACGAATTTTTCATCACAAAACAAGGATTTCCGCATAACAATAGCATTGTGGTGACTTTTAGCCTCCTTGCCAAGTGCCTGTAATGATTTTATGACATAATTCATTGTACATTTGCTCCTAGAGCCTTGCTTGCATCTCCAAAAAGGGGGAGGAGATGGAACATGAAGCCTGGTAATTTAAAGAACACCTGGCATAGAAGAATGTTTACTCCTTGATGATTTCGAACTCAGCACCAATTGGTAGATGATCACTAGGATAACTAAAGTTTGGCAGTCCACCAACAATATCGGCTGCATCTGAGTCTGGAAGCTCAAGAAAACTAATTGGTTTAATGTGATCAGAAGGGGAAAATAAAACATAGTCGAGTGTTCCAGTGAAGTCAGGTGTGTAGTTTGTAAATGGTGGCTCTCCTCTTGTAGAAGCATAGACACTACATAAGGGAATAGGAGGTGACTCCTCTAAACAGTTCAGCATCAGGTTTGATGAAGGATTTCCGGATACAAGATACTGGTAGACCTGAAAAAAAAAAGGGGAAAATGCTATCGGTTACTAAAGCTTTAGAGGAAATAAAGCTCGTATTTTGAAAGCACATCCAAAGCTATGACAAGTAATCAAGCACGACTAAAAGTTACATAGACAAACAACAACAAATTCATACAAGATAGAACTATGACAGTACAAATTAGTCAGTTTGCACTGTTCGTTCTAATGCTAACTAAAAAAAATCTCGAGAGCTTCTAGTTTTTATATAGTCATACTTTAGAGTTTTATATTTATTTTTGAATAATAAACAGTTTTTAATCAATTGATATGAATCATAAACATTGAATTGTGTTCAACAGATTTTGTCAAACTCAGAATTTGCACGTCGGATTACTTGTATAGTTTGGTCATGAGTTCCTTAAAAAAAACTGCAATTCTTCTAGGGAGGAAGTTAAACTGTGCAGCACTTTCAGCTATGGCATCCCATGACACATTTTTGTGATTTCCTTTTACCAATAAAATATTTTTTATGTCATTCTACTCTTTTCCACTGAGGTTGAACGTTAATCCATGACTATGAGTTGCTAGCAGATTATCAGACAGGATCTCTTCAAATTCCAAGAGAAGAGTTGGGCTAGATATGACTATAGCAAAAGCACAGTGACATTAGAATTTAGACAAAAGAAGAGAAGTTGAGGTTTAAGTAATGCTAGTACCGTGTCTCCTGGCTGAGAATTGAAGTCACCAGCCACAATGACTTCAGGTATGCATTCGTATGTATCTGATACCAGTGTTTTAAATTTTGCCAGACGGGATAGAAGATATTTAGCTTGTGCAAGCTTGACATCAGCCCATTGAGGATCCCTGGGGCAAAAATATATGTAATATATTAATTCCACCACCAAAGTTAAGCAAACCCATGTTGCCATACACAATCCATATTGAGTTAAAATTTCATTCGAAGACAACAATGGAAAAAATGAAGTAAAACACACATAAGTCACTTCATTACCAATAAAGATGTGTGTTGGCCACAATAACAATATGACGAGAGGGATCTTTGAATTTAAATGCAGCCATTATTCCAACACAATCACGCTTCAGTCTCACACGGGGATCATTGGGATCTCCACGGTCTTCTGTATTTGATTTAGAACCTGAATAAAAAATTTAGTAAATAAAGAAATTGTATACTCTAATCTGTACAGACATCCAAGTAACCTCAAATTCTGTGTGTCAAAAACAATGAACTTAAAAGAAACTATAAGAAAATAGCAAAAGTAAATAGCTAAGAAAAGGAAAACAGGGAACACTGATGCAATAGAAATAAAGTTGCAGAAATAGAATTGAGCTCCCACCAGATCATCAGTCATTTCATAACAAATATTAAAACAGTATATAGAAGAAAATAGAAAATCTTTTAAGTATCCTTAATATGAGAAGAAAATCTATATTTTAAACAGAAATCTTTAATTTCATTTTGCATTTACCATTTTTGGGTGCCACATCCTTTTGTTTATCAACATGGACTGTCTGAATATTGGTGTGATCATCATCGTTCGAAGAGTTCCCATCTGGAATAGACTTTACAAGATCATTGTATTCAATTTTCTCCTCTATGAGCAACTCTGCACTAAACAAAAAAAATCTAAGGATAAATTTAAGTAGATGAAGGTAGTTAGGACTGACCATCAATGAATATTGTAATCACATGTATTAAATTCTTTTGGAGAGAAAAAGGGAACTAACAATTAACTCCAAAAGATGAGATAGGAAAGAGAGATAAAAGATACAAAGAACCATTCCATTATAAATATTAAAGAACCAATATCAAGCAGAGTACCGTTATTGGTGGTTTTAATTACTAGCAAATTAAGTTGAAATCGTTCCAAGATATGTGTGTGCATGTAATACACTGACTTTGGACATTAGATTAGCAAAGTTATTGTAGTTCTCCCCAACTTTAACAAAAACACTTGTATCCACTCTATGTGAAAAATTGTAGCCACTCACTAGCCACTGCTTAAAAACTCAAGGTAAAATTAAAATCATTATAACACACTCCCTTACTTTCATAGCTACAAGTTTATGCCTGTAAAACAACCGCAAAAGATTTGAACATACCAGTCATGCTTGTAAAATAAGCCACACCCATCACGCTTCTGACCACTTCTCTTCATATAAATCGAAGAATATCCTAAATTCTGCATGTTTCCTTTGTAAAAGCTTTCAAATTCATCAACTTCCTGAAATGATTCATGATAAGAAGAAGAGCATCACTTGAAAGAAAGTAATCAAGGGGTTAAAATTTACGCATAAGTTATAAATGAAAATAAACAAATTGGAGATTGAAACTCAATCTTCTCAGTCACTTAGATTGACATTCTCGACAATCTCCCTATTCACTCTTTTGGATAACAATTCAATTCACAAATTACCTTGACAACTAACCAAAAAATTTTCAGCCATCCCCAACTTTCTGAGTGTAGTATTCGTAATCTTCTAAATAACCAATTCTTTTCAGTCTTACTTATTTCATCATTTATCTCCATGTTAAACTTAAAATAAGCTTGTATGAAAATATAAATTACTCTCGTTGTAAATCCAAAATATAGTTTATATTCAACAATATTTGTTTATTAGGAATTTAATCAAATAATAATTGACATATTCAAAATATCTATTTATTAATTATATCAAAATAAGCATGTATCTTGTACTGAGCACTAATAACCATGCCAAACTACAGTTTGACAAAAATAAAAAAACCTGCAGGCAGAAAAAATCAGCTCCCAAGTCCTTGAGAACTTCCAAAATTGTGTTTGAACGAAGTTTCCATCTACAGGAAGCAAAATCAATTAGTCAAATAAGCGTGCAAATTTCACATTCATCATTTGAAACCTTAGTAAATACAAGGCACATTAATTACTTGAGAGACGAAGATGGAGAATGCGGGAACGACGAGCTCTTCACATAAACCTACATTACAATCAGAC
>Ga0209389_1004374_pt1 | contig 11733 bp, 9 predicted proteins | sample CowpearedBW_FD_187526 | JGI IMG/M metagenome (GOLD analysis project Ga0209389, IMG submission 187526) | Root nodule microbial communities of legume samples collected from California, USA - Cow pea red BW (SPAdes) (version 2) | ecosystem: Host-associated > Plants > Roots > Nodule | place: USA... | reverse complement strand
CAGCAATCTGATCTGCTCGCTCAGTCGGAGTCCAGGCTCTTTTCCCGACAAACAACTCATCCCCAAATCGCGCTCTCAGCTTTGCCAACTGATTGCTCACGGCCGGCTGCTTCACCCCCAGGCATTCTGCCGCCCGGCTGACGCCGCCCTCGCGATGTACAACTAGGAATGCAATCAGGCAATGAAGATCTGCGTCTAAAAGGGCACTTTCATCATATATCATTTTAAATACTCAACTCTTCTCGAGTAAAAAACGACCTGAAGCATATGCTTTTGCAATTATTACTCAAACAATCGAGCAATGCAGAAAACGTTGGGGTTGAATAGTGTTCAATCATGCTTTCCTCATCACTCCAAAACCCACTAATGATGAGCGAACTAAACTGTTTGTTTAACGCAACCATCACGTAGTTCAAACATTCAGAATCGCACTTGATGACATTCACAAGCTCATCAATAGTCAACAGCACGTCATCACTCGGACGACCGACAAAGCTCACTTCCAGAGCACTAACTGACACCAGACTCATGATTTCTACTCCCGACGTAAAATTGGCAAGCGCTCGCCATCCTAATTTTTAATAAGATGCGACGAATCAATTTCAAGCTGAAAGTTAGGGCGACGCTTAGCAAAGCGCCGCCCAACTTATCACATAGACTTCGTGCTCCAGCCGCCTCCAAGAGCCTTATAGAGTTGTACTTCACTGTTGATCTGATTGAGCTGGTCATTCAGCAGTTGCTGCTGAGACGCGAACAACTCTCGCTGAGCATCCAAGACCGTCAGGTAGCTATCGATACCTTGGTCATATCTCTGCTGCGCCAGATCGAAGTAGGATTTGTAGTTCTCCACCAGCTGGCTTTGGGCAGTGAGCTGCTTGCCATAGGTGCCTCTAGCGGCCAATCCGTCAGCAACTTCCCGAAAAGCCGTTTGGATGCTTTTCTCATAGGTCGCTACGCTGACGTCCTTCTGAATCTCGGCGTAGTCGAGATTGGCCCGCAGTCTGCCAGCGTTGAAAATGGGTACACTGATCTGCGGGGCAAAGCTCCAGCTGTCAGATCCACCATTGAACAAGCCATCCAAATCACGGCTGGCCGATCCAACCGAAGCGGTCAGGCTGATGCGCGGGAAGAACGCTGCCCGAGCAGCGCCGATGTTGGCATTGGCGGCCAACAGTTGGTGTTCGGCCGCACGGATATCGGGTCTGTTTAGCAATAGGTCCGCTGGAAGTCCAGCTGGTACGTCCCCAATCGCGCTCATTGCCAGAGGCGAGCCTTTGGGCAAGTCCTCAGGGATTTTCCCGCCCACCAGCAGCTGAAGAGCATTGGCATCTTCAGCAATTCGCCGGGTGTACAACGCTTTTTGCGCCTCCGCCTGATTCACCAGGGTGCGAGCTTGCCGGACATCGAGCTCTGAAGAGGTGCCAGCCCCAGCGCTAGCCTCGATCATCGAAAGACTTTCGACGTAGCTGTTCAGTGTCGCATCGGTCAGTTCCAAGAGTGCCTGATCAGTGCGCCATAAGAAGTAAGTGGTAGCCACGTCACCAACCAAGGCAATTTGTACGCTGTGCTGCGCTTCTTCCGTCGCCAAGTACTGCTGCAGTGCCTGACTGGTCAGGCTTTTAATGCGGCCGAACAGATCCAGCTCGTAAGCGGTAACCAAGCCCACTTCGTACTGGCTGTCGATGCGGGATTGCCCTGTTGGCGACAGGTCATCCGGCAGACGTCGACGGCTACCAGATGCAGCGCCATCGAGCGTCGGGAATCGCTCTGCTCGCTGAATTTGATAGAGCGCCCTGTACGCCTCGACATTCTTGGCTGCAACTCGCAAGTCGCGGTTGTTCTGCAGGGCAACATCCAGAAGACGGATGAGCGCTGGGTCTTTGAAGAACTGCTTCACCTCGGGCAGAGCCGTCGATGCACCTGCTTCAGCAACCTGCCCAGTGTAAGCCTGGCCTTTTGGCCAGCTCACCTCAACTGGCGCGTCCGGTTGACGGTAATCGGGGATCAAGCTGCACCCACTCAGCATGAGCACCGCAAAAACGGGGAGAGACTTAAACTTCATGAGTCTCTACCTCGCTGGCGTTAGGTTTACGCTTCATGAATCCCTCAAACAACTTAACAACCACGACATAGAACAAAGGCACGAAGAAAACAGCCAGCACGGTAGCGGTGATCATGCCTCCCACAACGCCGGTAGCGATGGAATGCTGACTACCAGCCCCGGCCCCAGACGCGATAGCCATCGGCAGCACGCCGAATGTGAAGGCAAGCGAAGTCATGAGGATTGGGCGCAGCCGCAATTTCGCAGCCTCTACAGCGGCTTTACCGATTGGGTAGCCCTGTTTCTCGTACAGCTCCTTGGCGAATTCAACGATCAAAATGGCGTTCTTCGCAGAGAGGCCGACAGTCGTCATCAAGCCGACCTGGAAGTACACGTCAGCAGTAAGATCGCGCCACAGCGTGGCTAGAACCGCGCCGAGAATGCCCAATGGAACCACCATGATCACTGACACAGGCACTGACCAGCTCTCATAAAGAGCAGCCAGGCAGAGGAACACGATGAGAACAGTCAGCGCATACAACAGGGGTGCTTGGTCGCCCGTTTGAATCTCTTCGTACGACAGACCCGTGTAGCTCAAACCGATGCCAGGTGGCAGCTGTTTCATGATCTCGGCGATTTCAATCATCGCGTCACCGGTGCTGTAACCGGGTGCAGGCTCGCCCAAAATGTTCAGGGCAGAGATGCCACCATAGCGTTCCAGTTTTGGAGAGCCATTGACCCACTCTCCCGTGGCGAAGGCCGAGAAAGGAACCATTTGCCCAAGGCTATTGCGTACGTACCACTTGTCGAAGTCTTCAGGAGCAATGCGCGAAGTATCTTCGCCCTGGATGTACACCCGCTTTACACGACCACGATCGATGAAGTCGTTGACGTACATCGATCCCCAGGCCGCCGACATCGTTTCGTTGATGGCTGCAATGCTCACCTGCAGTGCACGAGCCTTCTCGTCATCGATGTTCACCTGGAACTGTGGTTCGTCATCCTTGCCGTTCGGACGGACAGCTTGGAGCTTTGGATTCTCACTCGCCAGTTGCAGGAACTGGTTCCGAGCCGCCATCAACGCCTCATGCCCAAGACCAAGGTTGTCCTGGAGATAGAGGTTGAAGCCCATGGCATTACCCATCTCCAAGATGGCTGGTGGAACGAATGCCATGACACTTGCATCTTTGATTTTGGCGAAATGCTGATTCGCTCTCTGAGCAATGTCGAATACACCCTGCCCCTTGCCGTGACGCTCCTTCCAATCCTTGAACGTGATCAACACAAGGCCAGAGTTTTGGCCGCGGCCAGCGAAGTTGAAGCCGTTTACCGTCATGAAGTGCTCAACAAGCACCCCCTCGTCGTTGGCCAGGTACTCACGCACTTCTTGCAGCACACCCTCGGTCCGCTCAGCCGAGGCGTTAGCCGGCATGCGCACCTCAATCATCATCAAGCCCTGGTCTTCATTGGGCAGGAATGCCTTTGGGATCTCTGTAAACAGATAACCCGTACCACCGGTAATCAGCACGAATGCAAGCAGGTACCGACCGCGATGCTTGAGCATTGCGCCAACACCCCGCTCAAAGCGCAGCGTGCCTCTGTCAAAGACTCGGTTAAACCAACCGAAGAAGCCTTTCTTCTCGTGATGACCATGACCTTCAGGAGCTTTGAGAATGGTCACGCACAGTGCCGGAGTGAACACGAGAGCGACAAAGATCGACAGCCCCATACACACGACGATCGTGATTGCGAACTGCTGGTAAATGATGCCGGCAGAGCCACCAAAGAAGGCCATAGGTACAAACACGGCCGACAGCACCATACCGATACCCACCAAGGCCCCGGAGATTTGGTCCATCGACTTGCGAGTGGCCTCGAGAGGCGATAAGCCTTCCTCGTGCATAAGCCGCTCGACGTTCTCCACCACAACGATCGCATCGTCCACCAACAACCCGATGGCCAGCACCATGGCGTACATGGTGAGCACGTTGATGTTGATGCCGAAGTAAGGCAGCAAGGCGAATGTGGCAAGCAGCACCACTGGTACTGCCAGCGTTGGAATCAACGTGGCCCGGAAGCTCTGCAGGAACAGGTACATCACCAGGAAGACCAGTACAACGGCCTCAAAGATGGTGTGAACCACCGACTCAATAGAAGCGTCGACGACAGGCGTTGTGTCGTAGGGGTAAATGACCTCAACCCCTTCAGGCAGGTATGCCTTTTGCTGATCCATCAGCTTCTTGACCGCGGCTACGGTTTCCAAGAGGTTGCCGCCAGTGGACAGTCGCAACGCCAAACTGGCAGTAGGCGAGTCCTTGTATTGGGCAGAGATCGCGAAGCTGTCCGCCCCAAGTTCCGCGCGGCCTACATCCTTCACTCGGACCTGGGAGCCATCCGCATTTACCTTGACCAGGATCTCTTCAAACTGACTTGGCGTGGTCATGCGCGTCTTACCCAGAACGGTCGCATTGAGTTGCACGCCGGAGCGAGTTGGCAATCCGCCCAATTGGCCCGACGATACCTGGACGTTTTGCTCACGAATCGCAGTCGCGACGTCGGTCGGAGTCAATTGGTAGCTGTTGAGCTTGCCTGGATCCAGCCAGATGCGCATAGCGTAGGGCGAACCAAACAGCTGGAAGTCGCCGACACCGGGTATACGAGAGATTGGATCTTGCAGCTGTGAAGCAATCAGGTTGCCCAGATCGAAGTTGTCCAACTTGCCGGACCGATCAACCAGGCTCATCACCAGGAAGAAGTTCATCTGGTACTTAACAACCCGAAGACCCTGCCGCTGCACCTCTTCCGGCAAGCGCGGAGTCGCGAGCTGCAGCTTGTTCTGCACCTGTACCTGCGCGATATCAGGATCAGTTCCCTGCTCGAAGGTCACGATGATGGTCATGCTACCGTCGGACGCGCTCTCTGCCGACATGTAGCGGAAACCATCCAGGCCACTGAGCTGTTGCTCAATAACCTGAACCACTGTGTCTTGGACAGTTTGTGCGGAAGCACCCGGATAGCTGACCTGGATCGATACCGCAGGTGCCGCAATGTTCGGATATTGGCTAATCGGCATTTTTACCAGCGACAATGTGCCAGCAAGCATCGCGACAATCGCGAGAACCCAAGCAAAAATGGGCCTGTCGATGAAAAAGCGAGACATGACTGTGGCCCCCTCAGTTAGCCGAGGCTTCAGTTTTGGCAGCGAACTCGGCTACCAAATCGACGTTTTTCGCTTCTACAGCGTTGACTGCAATACCGCTGCGGACACGCTGGACACCTTCGGTGATGATTCGCTCACCAGCATTAACGCCTTTGCCGATCAGCCAGGCGTTCCCCACCGTGCGGAGAGTCTCAACTTCACGTGATTCGACCGTATTGTCCGATTTCACAACCCAGACAGTCGGAACACCTCGCGTATCGCGGCTAATAGCCTGCTGCGGCACCAGGATTGCCGCCTGCTGAACACCTTCCTTGAGCAGCGCGTGGACAAACATGCCAGGCAGCAGCTTGCGGTCAGGATTAGGGAATTCGGCACGCAAGGTGACCGACCCGGTTGTCGGATCGACACTCACTTCCGAGAACTTGAGCACACCTGGCAACGGGTAAGCACTGCCGTCATCCAGGCTCAGGCTGACATGCGCTTGGTTCTCTCCCGAGTTCTGCAGTCGACCGGATTCCAATGCCTTCTGCAGGCCCAGCAGCTTAGTGATCGGTTGGGTCACGTCTACATAGATGGGATCCAGCTGGGTCACGGTGGCCAACGATTGGGCTTGTCCATTGGTGACGAGCGCCCCCTCCGTTACTGCCGAACGCCCAATGCGTCCCGAAATGGGAGACAGCACACGGGTGTACTGGACATCAATACGAGCGACTTGATAGTCGGCTTCAGCCTGTTTCCAGGCCGCCAACGCATCGTCGTATTGCTGCTTGCTAACTGCCTTGGTCTGCAACAGCGTTTCATAACGCCGAGCCAAGTTTTCTGCGGTAGTGCGGTTGGCTTCAGCACGGCGCAGTCGGGCCTCGTAGGTACGAGGGTCAATCTGGTACAGCTGCTGCCCCAGTTTGACTTCAGCACCCTCGACAAACGAACGCTTCTCGAGAATTCCTGAAACCTGAGGACGCACTTCTGCAACTCGGTAAGCCGAGGTGCGTCCAGGCAGGTCAGTGGTCAAAGTCAGCGCTTGCGAACGCACCGTATAGACACCCACCTCAGGGGGCGTAACGGCCACGCTTGACTGCTTCTGTTCTCCGCACCCCGTTATCAGCATCAGCGCAACGAAGGGCATCACGTGTGTTGCACGCAAAGGTCGTAAGTGTTTCACCAGATGGCTCCATGTCTCCGCCCCTATACCGAGGCATGTGGTCTCAGAATCGCATTGTGGTTAAGTGTACCATTATGCGGTACGATGGATGCAAGCGAACCAGAACGACCGTCGGTCGCAGTGATATGGCGTCAGCGATCAGGACAGGTGACTGGCTTGAGTGGACAGGGAGCTCTAAAGTGACGGCCAAATAGAGAAAATGCGGCAGCGACGGTCCGCGCAGAGGAAGTGATATGAATCAATCAGACGAAAATGGTGGGAAGGCTGGAGGCATTCAGGTTATTGCCCGAGCGGCCTCCATCATGCGTGCGCTAGGCAGTCATCCACATGGCCTAAGCCTGGCCGCCATCGCACAGGTTGTTGGATTACCCCGCTCGACGGTGCAGCGAATCATCTACGCGCTTGAGGAAGAGTTTCTCGTGGAAGCACTTGGCCCGAGCGGTGGCTTCCGGCTTGGGCCTGCGCTAGGCCAACTCATCAACCAGGCACAAACCGACATTCTTTCATTGGTGAAACCATACCTCCGCTCGCTCGCTGAAGACCTTGGCGAATCGGTCTGCTTGGCCTCACTTGCAGGAGACAAGATTTATGTCTTGGACCGCATTGTGTCCGAGCGTGAACTGCGGGTTGTATTTCCTATTGGGATCCACGTCCCGGCTGCTGCAACCGCTGCTGGTAAAGTGCTCCTCGCGGCTCTCCCCGAAGAGTCGCTTCAAACAGCACTCGCCAAGCAGCTTCCTGTCTATACCCCCAACACACTGGGACGTCAGGATCTGATTAAGCAGCTGAAAGAAGTCAGAGTGAGCGGTTTGGCAAGTGATATCGATGAGCACATCGACGGCGCATGCTCGTTCGCAACCTTGTTGGATACCTACCTCGGCTACTACTCGCTCGCTGTAGTAACACCCACTGCCAGGGCCAGATTGCAATCTGACGCGATTAAAGAGTCGCTTCTGCTAAGCAAGCAGAACATTGAACGCGCGATTGGTCGTGCCTCGAAGAAAACGAGCTGAAGTCGATGGCCAGGAAGACCGCAGCCGAGGCTGAACGAACACGCCAGCGGATTATTGAGGCCGCGGCTGAAGTGTTTGCAAGCCAAGGTGTACCAGATACCACCCTTGAGCAAATCGCTCGCAGGGCGGGGGTAACCCGCGGTGCGGTCTACTGGCACTTCAAAGACAAGCAGGATCTGCTCCGCAACGTCTTGTCGTCTATTGAGCATCCGCTGGAGCTAGCTTTTTCAGTCGAAACAGACCTTGATCACGCATGGGAGTTGATGATCGCTGCGATGGTGGATGCGGTGAGCCTACGGAGTTCAAGGCAGCTTTCTGAGATTTTGATTTTTCATGGGCTGGACGACACCGGAGAAATTCATCATCGCCTGATGAAAGCGAGGGAGCATTTCACGCGTTACCTCGACTTGGTGCTGGACTGCGCGATCAAGCGAGGTGAGTTACCGGCGTGCCTGGATAAGCACACCGTCGTAGAAATGTTCAAAGGTTTGACCACGGGCCTTCTCTACGAAGGACTCAAAAACAATGAACACGAATGCCATGTGATCCGGGCCACGCTGCAGTCTTTCTTGGTTCTGCTCAGAGCGCCACCGCTCCCACTACTGAATCGCCCCTGGTTTCCTAGACACTCTCCAAGCTCAGGAAATAGCGTTTCTCATACTCTATTGGAGACAGCTGCATAGCACTGCTGTGTCGGCGTTTAGGGTTATAGAACATTTCGATGTAATCGAAAATATCACTTCGGGCTTCTTCACGGGTTGTGTAGATCTTTCGTCGGATGCGCTCCCGCTTCAAAAGTTGGAAAAAGCTCTCGGCTACGGCATTGTCGTGGCAGTTTCCCCGCCGACTCATGCTGCTGATTACATTGTTAGCCTTCAAGAAGCTTTGCCAATCTGAGCTACTGAACTGACTACCTTGATCTGAGTGAATCATCACTTGCTGCTGTGGCTTGCGTCGCCACACAGCCATCAACATTGCGTCGATAGCCAGGTCGCTGCACATCCTTGGCTTCATTGACCAACCAATTACTTGGCGTGAGAACAGATCCAGCACTACCGCTAGATAGAGCCATCCTTCATAGGTGCGGATGTAAGTGATATCTGTCACCCAGACCTTGTTCGGCTCACTGACCTTGAACTGCCGCGCGAGGTGGTTGGGCGAGGCCACTGTTGGTTTTCCACCGTAAAACCCTGGACGCCGCCGATAGCCCGTTTGCGAACGCAGCCCCTCCGCCTGCATCAAGCGCCCGACTCGATTTCGTCCGCATTCCTCTCCCAGCTCACGTAGGTCATCGTGAATTTTGCGGTAGCCGTATACACCTCCGCTTTCTAGCCAAGCGTGCTTGATCAAGCCAAGCAGACGTTGATCTTCTTTTGCTCGGGCAGATTGAGGCTCGGCCAGCCAGGCGTAGTAGCCGCTGGGGTGCACCTTGAGGGTTTGGCAAAGGCGCCGCACCGGGTAATCAGTCGAGTGCTTCTTGATGAAGGCGTACTTCAGCCGCACTCCTTGGCAAAGTACGCGGCGGCCTTTTTTAAGATGTCTCGCTCTTCAGTCACGCGCTTGAGTTCAGCGCGTAGCTTGCGCAATTCGGCCTGCTGATCGTCGTCTTGCTGACGCTGCTCTTGGGGCTTGGTGTAGACCTTGATCCAGGCGTAAAGGCTATGTACGGACATGCCCAGGCGCTGGGCGACATCGGCGACGGGTTTGCCTTTCTCGGTCACTTGCTTGACCGCTTCGATCTTGAACTCTTCGGGGTAACGCTGACGACTCATGGCACCTCCTATTTGGGCCTCATTATGAGGCTTGGAGGTGTCTACGAAACCAGGGGCGATTCATACAGAGCAAACTAGAATTCTAGCTTTCCAACCTCACCGTCACACTGTGCCCAGGCACCCCTTGGATAAGATGGTGCCTGAAGCCAATGCTGTGTCAGCGATAGCAATCAGATTGCCAACGCGCGCTCACGCAACTCGCTGTTGAGGATGCGGTCGTTCTCGCTGTAGTCGACCGGGCAGTCGATTACGTGGACGCCGGGGTTGGAAATACAGTGATCGAGCAGCGGCTGTAGTGCATCTGCGCTCTCCACTCGGTAACCGTGGGCGCCGTAGGCTTCGGCGTACTTGACGAAGTCCGGGTTGCCGTAGTTCAGGCCAAAATCGGTGAAGCCCATGTTGGCCTGCTTCCAGCGGATCATGCCGTAGCCGTCGTCACGCAGAATCACCACAGTGATGTGCATGCCCAGGCGCACGGCCGTCTCCAGCTCCTGGCTGTTCATCATGAAGCCGCCGTCGCCGCACACGGAGATCACCGGACGATCCGGGTGCACCAGGTGTGCCGCCATGGCCGATGGCAGGCCGGCGCCCATGGTCGCCAGGGCGTTGTCCAGCAGCACGGTGTTCGGCTTGTGCGCCTTGTAGTTGCGAGCGAACCAGATCTTGTAGATGCCGTTATCCAAGGCAACGATGCCTTCGGACGGCAGCACGCGACGGATGTCGGCAACCAGGCGCTGTGGATAGACTGGGAAGCGGTCATCGTCACCTCCTTCAGCGATCTGCGCTTCGTTCGCATCACGGATCGCCATCAGGCGGTTGAAGTCCCAGTGCGCGGTGTCGTTGAGTGCTTCGCTGATCTGCCACACGGCGTTGGCGATGTCGCCGATCACTTCGACCTGCGGGAAATACACGGCATCCACTTCGGCGGAGCGGAAGCTGATGTGGATGACTTCGGTGCCGCCACGGAGCATGAAGAATGGTGGCTTCTCGATCACGTCGTGACCAATGTTGATGATCAGGTCGGCTGCTTCGATGGCGCGGTGGACGAAGTCACCGGACGACAGCGCAGCGTTACCCAAGAAGCGCGGGTGACGCTCGTCAACCACACCTTTACCCATCTGGGTGGTGATGAACGGGATGCCGGTCTTGTCGATCAGCTGCTTGAGGACCTTGGCGGTCATCTTGCGGTTGGCGCCGGCGCCAATCACCAAGATTGGACTGCGGGCGTTCTGCAGCTTCTCAACAGCAGCCTCAATGGCCTTGTGCTCAGCCAGTGGACGGCGGTGTAGGCTCGGTGGAATCGGTAGAGCGTCGGTCTGCTCGGCCGCGATGTCTTCCGGCAGTTCCAGGTGCACGGCGCCCGGCTTCTCTTCTTCCGCCAGGCGGAAGGCTTCACGCATGCGCGCCGGGATGTTGTCGGCCGAGGCGAACTGGTGGGTGTACTTGGTGATGGGGTCCATCATGCCGCACACGTCGATGATCTGGAAACGGCCCTGCTTGGACTTCTTGATCGGCTTCTGGCCGGTGATCATCATCATCGGCATGCCGCCGAGATAGGCGTAGGCACTGGCGGTCACCAGGTTGGTCGCGCCAGGGCCCAGGGTCGATAGGCTGACGCCGGTCTTGCCGGTCAGGCGGCCATAGGTGGCGGCCATGAAGCCCGCGGATTGCTCGTGGCGGGTCAGTACCAGCTTGATCTTCGACTTGCGCAGGGATTCCAGCAGGTCGAGGTTTTCCTCACCAGGAATGCCGAACACATACTCGACACCTTCGTTTTCCAGGCATTGCACAACGACATCAGCGGCCTTGGCCATCATTCACCTCATCGCACTCAAGGCAGTTCATCGCCCACAGAGCGACGCTCATCAGCAAAGCGTCACTGACTCTGGATGTGAACCTTCAGTTTTAGTAGCCGCACCTAGGGGCGTGATATCACACGGGGGGTCGGCTTTCTTTAGGCCTGAGGAGTCATTCCTCAGATGAAAAAAGGCCCGGCAGATTACCGGGCCTTTGAGCAATTACTTTCCGAGGACTTTTCGAAGTGCTTGCTGCAACTGAGCTTCGGCTTCTTCAACAGACCAAACGGCATCGCTCTGGCGCCAGGCTACATAACCATCAGGTCGCACAAGAATCGCGCCTGCCTCATGCACTTCACGTACAGCTTGCCAATCACAGTACAGATCTGCGGTACCTTTGGCGCCGGTGACAACGATGTTGAGGAATGGCAAGTCCAGACGCTTAGCAACATCCACCCATGCCTGCCCCGCAAGACCGGTGATCAGCGTCATTTTCCCTTTACCCACTACGTCGAGCGTAGAGACTCGATGACCAGTCTCATTCACCAGCCAAGCATGCGGGACCTTGGCGCCAGGACGAGTCGTCGCCTGTAGGTAGAGCTCTTTGTCGCGAGCCCATACTTCTTCGCCATCACTTGGGTCTGCCATCACGGCTGAGGATTGGTAGCGCTGATTCAACTCAACACCCTGGGCGTTGAATTCGCGGCTCTTGATCTCGAGCGCGCTCTGCAGATTCATCCGGACCTCGACCCCAGCTGGACTTGGATCACGCATGCGCTCCAAAAGCTT
>Ga0209389_1004370_pt1 | contig 11742 bp, 9 predicted proteins | sample CowpearedBW_FD_187526 | JGI IMG/M metagenome (GOLD analysis project Ga0209389, IMG submission 187526) | Root nodule microbial communities of legume samples collected from California, USA - Cow pea red BW (SPAdes) (version 2) | ecosystem: Host-associated > Plants > Roots > Nodule | place: USA... | reverse complement strand
TTAACGATAAGATCTCTATAAGACTATTTTAATATACTAATTGATATTTTACTTTGATTATATTTTTTTTTCTTTCCATATTAAAATAAGCTGACAAGTTTTAGTGATCAAAATTATTTTGAAAAGAATAATCTACGAACTATGATTCACGACATATATTAAAAATCATAAACTGATTTTATTTACAACTCAATAGATTTTTCAAAGTTTCCTTTTGTAGTGAGAAAATTGAACGTTGGAAGAACATATACAATAAACATTCCATATCAAGCATTCATGAATCTCAAAGTAGAAAATGACCTATATTAAATATCATAAATTAATTTTATTTATAACTCAATAAAGTTTTCAAAGTTTCCTTTTGTAGTGAGAAAATTGAATTTTAGAAGAACTTGTAGGATGAACATTCCACATCAAGCATTCATGAATCTCAAAGTAGAAAATGACCTATATTAATTTTATTTATAACTCAATAGATTTTTCAAAGTTTCCTTTTGAAGTGAGAAAATTGAACTTTAGAAGAGCTTGTAGGATAAACATTCCACATAAAGCTTAAATGAAGACACATCATTCATAAGCTTCACTACAACTTCCATCATCTCATTGATTGATTACCTCATCCATCATCATCCACCTCATCACTTTCAGATGGCCTTCTAGTTGGAAGAAGAAATCTTCTTAATTGATTCTCTTGTAAATTCATAGTTAATTTTGAAGTTATTTAAAGAGTTGTTCTTTTATTTTATTCAAATAGAGTGTATTTTTATCTATTCTTTTTGAGTTTTTATTTCTTTCCTTAGGATTGTTTTAAAATGCTTGTTGATAATTCAACCTCTTACTTTAATTAAAATTCTTACGAATTTGCTTAAGTCTAATAATCTTTTTGTTTAAGTAAAAACGTAAAACTTCACATATAGACACTTAGAATAAGTTAAGTGTCATAAGTTCTCACTTGTAGATGCTACGAACAAAGTGAGGAACTAGATGAATTAATTTACGCTTATTTAGTTAATTCAAACTTGTATATTGATTTGCTTAGCTAAAAAAATAGAACAATATATTATTACATTAATCATATACGCTTAAAATGAGTAAAATGCAACTAGAATCATAATCATAGACGCTTGGAATGAATGAGAATCTTAGCGAGTTAATTAAAGTATATTGAGTTAATTCGAGGTCTCTTTTTATAAATTAAATGAATAATAATCATACGATAATAACGAAGAATTCAACTATGGAAGAGTTGGTGAACACACCTATCTTTTTATATTTGTTTTAATTTCTTTTTTTCTTTAAAATGTCTTTTTACTATTTTTTATGCTTCTAACAAACGGTTTGTTGTGTTACATGGGGAAAAAGCAACATTATTGCAATGAAGATGAATACTCCGAGAATGACATTTTGGAGATTGAAAATTTTTCAAAAGGGATGATTCATAATGATTACAAGGATGTTATGTTGTGCATGCAACTAATAAAGATCATAATGAAGGAATATGTATGTGCGTGTGTGTACAAGCAAATAAAAGATATCATGATTAAAGAATACATTTACATATACATATAATTATACATATATATATATATATATATATGTGTGTGTGTGTGTGTGTGTGTATGTCTGTGTGTGTGTGTGTACGCACGTGTATGTGTATGAATTATTGTGAACTTTTGTAAATTTCCTAAATTATATGTTCTTATATATATTTAATGTTTTTCATGTTTAGTTTGATAACAAGAACATGGTTTATTACTCAATGTGTTCTTACATAATGTGGCAGATGGTCTCTTTCTATGAGGAGGGTTTATGGTGAAAGGAAACCATTGACTATTGACATCAATACTAATACACTAATGTGGCTACAAATATTTTAGCAAATATATCACAACACTTGCTAGGAAGAAGATGGAAGATTAAAAGAAAACACATGTCATTCAGGCACATAATGAGACCTTTTCCCCTCTCTCCTAACATGCACATAGACTTATTTTCCTAGGGTGATCAGAAAAATCTTGAGTAGAAGTTGATTAGAAACTAGTACAAAAAGATCTTTATCAATCATCGATTGACAACATTTAACAAGCCACCATAGTAAAAAAATGTGTGGTGACAAATTTGCAATTTTAAAAAACCTTTTAACGACGGTTAACTAAGGAATCGTCGTTAAAAGAGCAGCGTGAGAGAAATCACGACAGGTGTTTAACAATCAGTCATTTAAAGTGGAGAGGGCGTAAAACAATGACAGTCACAAAGAGAATCATTGTTAAACATGTATCAAATTGGAGAAACCAAATTAGTTGAATACAAATAACTATAACTGATTTGATTGTACTTTCAAAAAAAAAAAGCACAAACTTCTTTCCCCCACGCAGCTTCCATTGTGACTCTTTCCTCTTCCTCTTCCCCTTGCACTTTTGTTTCCTCTTAACCCTAAATTTGTTACAACCTTCATCGTTGCTACCCCCTTGTGAACACTCGAACCTTTATCAACAATAGTGGCGATCCTTAGCGAAGTTCGACACTAGTGATAAACGACAAGTTAATCGCTTTTTGCACAATGCTAATCACTCTCTGATGCATCGTGCGAAACTTCACATAAAATTACTTTCCAAACTAAATTACCCTCTATAAACTTCTACCATGGTTGTGTAAGTTTTGTCCTTGCCTAGGCATTAAAGTAAAATACCTTCACCTACTTTTATGTCTAATTAATTATATATAGTTAAATAATTACCAACTCGATGTTTTATAGCTTTGTCATTTGGTGCATCTCTATTAATATGAGTAAAATATCTAAGTGTAAAATGTCTAATTAATTATATATAGTTAAATATGATTTACTCAGATTATCGTTTTGCATCACATCAAATTCTTTATCCATTTTTTTCTTTGATTTGGATTATTCTATCCGAACTTTGGTTAGACAATTTATATTTCGACGAATCTATGTTAAGTCATTTGCCTTACCATTATATATTCGATATACGTGTTCGAAATTAATCTGATCACAATATTTCATCAATTTAAACACCTTTGTTAGGTAATCAATCAAGTTTGAGTTCATACATTTATATTCTCAAGTCACTTTTTTATAACCAATTGAGAATCCCTTCGAATTAAATCATTCTTGGCACACAACTTAATTAATGTTTCAAGTCCTAATGTCAATGTTTCGTATTCCGCTTCATTATTTGAATAATTAGTTTGAATTTCACATAATTTGGTCGTATTTTGCATTACTTGAACCATTGAAATATAATATCCACTGATCATTTTCAACATATAATGTTTGTTCAATACGAGAATGATGAACAATAAAATAGACCATTGTTTTACCTTGACTACTTTTAAACTCTCAAAACAAAGTGAAAATTCAGTCAAAGCTAGAATTTCCATTTACCAACTCGATTATGCATAATAGGTTTTGATAAAAAGAAATTTAATACATTGTTATTTAATAGTATAATTACTTTATGTGGCCTCAAATAATATTTCAATTTACAACAAGAATAATACAAACATAAACACAATTTCCCGATATCACTACATTGAGTTTCAACATCTATGAATAAATTGACTTAAATAATAAACAACATATTCAATTTCGTTCCAGTCTTCTTGTGCTAACATGCTCACTATAGATTCTAGTGAAGATGATATATAAAGCCTCAAAGGCTTTCTACGAGTCATCAATATAAATATTGAGGAATTGATCAATTCTTGTTGTACTTTTTCAAAGGCTACATCATGCTCTTTCTCCCATTTAAACTCTTACTCTTTCTTTAATCTCAACAATAGAGAAAACACATGAGTTTTACCTACCAAATTTGATATAAATCTCCGCAGATAATTTATATTCCCAACAGTGACTACAATTGTTTTCTATTCAACTTGGGCCTTTGTATCGAAAATAGCTTTAACTTTATTTTTATCAATTTTATCACCTTTCTAATCCGCAATTAATCTAAGAAACTCCTCTACACTTATAATAAAGGCACATTTTAAAGGATTCATTTTCGAACCATGCTTTCTTATCCCCTCAAAAGCTTTTCTCAAATTAATCAAATGAGAATCTTTAGCCCTTGATTTAATCACAATATCATTAATATATACTTGAATGAAATCACTAATCAAATCATGGAAAACTATATTCATATCTCTTTGATCAGTAGCACCAGCATTTTTTAAACCAAAAGGCATAACCATCCATTCGTACATTCCTAATGACCTTGAGATCGAACACAGTTTTTTAAATGTCATTCTCAACTATGAATATTTAATTATATTCATAATACCCATCTAACAAACTTAACATTTCATTTCCAACCACAACATCAATTAACATTTCAACTATAGGCAAATGGTATTCATCTTTTGGGGTAGCTTCATTAAGATCTCGAAAATTAATAAATTCTCATGTTACCATTTTTCTTAATTAGTGTAACTATATTTGAGATCCAATTAACATACTTGGTGATTTAGATGAACTTCACCTTTAGCAACATCTCGATTTCTTCTTTGATTTTCTCCATCACCTCTGGTGCCATCTTCGAGGGGCTTGCTTGAATGACTTCTTTCCTTCAATGATTGGCCATTGATGTTCTACTAAGCTCTGATCCAACCAAAACATTTCTTTATATCCCAATACGAAACAATCTTTATATTCTTGAAGCATTTCAATCAATTTTTCACTCATTCTCCCACTTAACAACTTGCTGATAAAAGTACACCTATTGCTTTCCTAATCTCTCTGATTGATTTCTTCAAGTGGATCTTGTGACTTCACCTTTCTCAAGCATGAAGTAACCAAGCTCTTAAATCCTAGTGGACCATTATCGTAAATACAATGCAAAAGGTTCCTGCCTACTTTTTTCATACTCGATCGAGTCTTTTGTTTTATTTATTACTCTTACTCTACTATTTAGACTTCCCTAACCACCTTCAAAGCTTTCAGCATAAGCTTCCAATTTGGTCGAGAAAGAGGAGTACATCTCTTTATCAACCATTTTCATGAGCCATTTTGAGGTTGGCCTCCTTATCTTCTTCAGTTCTCAGAATAAATCCTTCTTCGAATGGTTTAGCCACAACTAAACGTCTCAAAGGTTGATTGACTGTATCAACATAGGCTACAAAATCACTTTGATTTTCCAGGATCACTTTGAGATGCCCATCTCAGTTCCACATGAGTAGCTTCTGATGAACCATTAAAGGTATTGCCCCTACCTGTACAAGACATTAAAGTTGGTTTGGGACTGGACAACCATGAAGACAATAACTTTTGTGTAACTTTGAGATACTAGAAATTATAATAATTATAAAAATATACAAATATGGTTAAATATTTTAAGTAAAAGAGAAAACGATTTGTTAGCTATAATTTAAAGGATTTATTTTATTTTAAACGATCTTTTTAGAAATAAGATATAGTGAATAATATTTTAGCTAGCTAAAAAAATAAACAGATTTTATAAGAGATAATGGAATATTTTAATGATATGCATACATAATATAATGAAGTTTATGATAACTTATTTGGGTAAGATATGAGGTGAGATTTGTTATTAATAATCATTTTTCTTGTAGTGTATCATATAATTTTGTGTCTTAAATCTCGTAGGAGATAAAATTGGTTTCTTAGGTCAAATGTTACTCATAAGTAATTAAAGCAAACTAGGGTGAGTGTTGAAACATTCAAATAATCTAGTATTCAAATCTAGAATTCTCAAGTGGTTTAAAGAGTGAAACGTGGGGAGTTATTTGAAGGAGGGATGTGAGTAAGTTAAAGATTATAAATGGTTAAATTAAATTTTGCTGTATCCGGGTGGATGGGACTAACTGTTTTAGTTATTTTAAATGTTTTAACTGTTTCAACTTGTTTTAACTTATTTAAACCTTTTTTTTTGTATCTTATTTACTAATTTGTGAATATATAACGATTTTTGGTAGTGTGTTGATATTGTGTGACATGTTTATGTGTGTGGTGACTCAATGAAAGGTAGTGAGAGGTAACACTGCGTAGTTGTATTAGAGGTGAACTTCGTCGGGGTTGATGAGGAGAGTAATGGGAAGTGGCATCTTTTAGCTTTGCCTATAAGACTCTTGAGGAGTAGTGGAGCTGAAGCGTTTATAGGTAAGCTGCGTGCGAGAGTTACAACTCAATTTCCTAATGCTAAGATCACCATTGGTTGTATTGTTGATATGATAATATGTTTTCTTTTAACTATTGTGTGAGACAACAAGTTTTGTATCTATTTGTATGATATGTTGTTTGATTTTATAATTTTCATTGAAAAGTATTTCTGAAGTTATAATATGGCAAAAACTATGGTTATGAAAAATATTATTTACATTAACTCACCCTTCTATTTTGGTGGTTGTGGTTTCCACCTACACCGATCGTATTTTTATACATGAGCAAAGGATAGTACAGGTGTTGAGGAAGATGTACAATAGAGATAAGTGTTGTGGGGACAGTTGTGGGAGCAATTGTCTTATTCATTTGTTCTTAAGAAGTTTATTTTCTATTATTAGTTTGACGATTTTATATTTATGAAAAATCAAGATGTGTATTTCTTATTTTGTCAGATGGTGAATAAAGATGTTTTCTTTTACATTAAACAATGGTATCAAAGTTTTAATTACTTATATTTTTTTTATATAAGTGTGGGATAATATTATTTTAGTATCACCCTAATGTGATGCTCAACGCTATCATCCCATCGAACTTGATGACCTTCCATTAAAATCAGTTACCATGATGTTGTTTTTCACCAAGTCTTTTTCACTAAAACCAAACCTTTTGAACATTGTCCTGGGCAAGATGTTGACGGTTGCTCAACCATCAACCAATACTTTGTCAACCATTTGCCTTTCAATATCAACTTGTAACATCAAAGGTTTAAGATGGAATTTAGTCCCCTCGGAAGGTGGTTCGATATAAGTTACATCTTGATGCATCCTTTTGCATCTGGTTTCTTGAATCCACATTACCTTAGGCTCCATGTCAAGGTTATAGTGATCCTCTCAATGAGAGTTGTAGAACATCGAGCAATCCTTATGTAGACTTCAAAACTCCTTATGAAAAATTGAAATAACTCTTACATTGAAGTCTTGGTAACTTGGGTTCATGCCCCCAACTCGTGTAATTCAAGTCTTAACGAAGATCTTGTTGGTATATTGACATGGATTACCCTACTCGAAGCCTCAGTGATTCTGCACTGGCTTCTAAAATGCTTAGATCCACTTTCCTCATTGTTCTTTCTAAAAAAGAGGTCTCTGGAAAAGAATATTACCCTCAACATTTGTATTTAAACACAACCTATCAAACACATTCTTGCTCTTATGTACTACTTGATTCCTTGTGTACAAAGGGCATCTTCCAACCCACTTGTTTAAAGGTGCTCTGACTCACCTCAATCTAAGTTACCTATTGCTTATCCGTTGATATACTTGCTTTCTTACTTCTCTCATTCTCAAAAGCTTTTGCAAAGGATTTATCGAACACAATGCTACACCTAGGGCATAATGTTACATATTCATTCTTCTCTTTCTTTCTTGTTAAATAGTTATCAAAGAATCCCCTACCTTGGGGTATACTTCTTGTCCTAACTAGAACTAATCCAATTGGAACTAAAACTTCTCCTCGGACGTATTAACCTTCACATGTCGAGGATTGATATCTTCACTTTTGATATCAACCATCATGACATTCATCACATCACTATTACCGAAACCCTCAATAGTGTTGAAAATTGGCTCGATATATCCAACTTGATTCTTGAAAGGGTCAATATCCCTTTTCATTAGTTTCTCCTCAAATTTGAGCCTATTCTACTAAATTGCATCCTGGATAGTATTCCTGGAAAGCACACAATTATTAGTCATATGACCATAAGTAGTGAAATTTGCAATACTTTTTTCGTTTTCTTTGTTCCATAGAAGGTAATTTATGATCATCACTCAATTTAATTTGTTTATCTTTCAATAATACATCAAATATTTGCTCAACTTTCGATACACCAAATGAATAAATTTTTTTAGCCATTTTATAATTAACTTCACCTTTTTTCAATAATTTACAAGTATAAGGTGGTCTTACTTTCAATTCAGCTATATTAACAACTTCTCCTTCACTTGCACTATCCTTATCAATTTTAGATTCCTCACACATTATTCAAGGCACTTACATTAGACATTATTTCTTTCTTAGGCTTATCGAATATTCGACATCATTCTTTTTCATATCTAATTTGTTTAATTCACCTCACTTTACCAGCCAATTGAGCTATATCCCTCAATGACACATTAACTAGCTTTTTTTGCATATTTAAAACTCTAAACTTGTTGATGCCATCTTTACCAACTCATGTTCAAGAATCCGAGTGATGCATCGAGGCTTCATTTGCCTACATTTATTCAAGTAATCATCAATGTTCCCATTATTAAGTCTTTTCACAATCATTAGGTCCATTAAGCTCTCTTGAGTTTCTTCCCTAGAAAATTGTTTATGGAAATTTCTTTCCAATTACACCCAATTATGTATCAAATCATAGGGTAATGTAGTGAACCAAGTAAAGGCAGTTTTTGTTAAAGAATTGGGAAAATATTTTGTTTTCAAATTCTCAATCAGTGATAAAGCTCTATATTCAATTTGGTATTTTGTATCTTGCAACATGCTCTAATGTGGATTTCTCGATTTTCCTAGCAAATTTAGAGAACTTGGATATTTTGTAAGTTCTACGAAATTTAGTTTCCAATACAAAGTTTGAGAATGGAGACACAAAATAAGGTTGATTATAAAGGATTTCATACTCGTGGTGGATGCCTTGAATTATTTAAGGCATAAGAAAATCATATATCAGACATGCCTCATAAACAACATGTCCCGTGTCCGACACGTATCGGACACCGACACTCGTATAATACTTGTAGGACACACTATGTCCAATTTGAAAGATATTTTTTTATCTTTGACATGATTTTGATGATTAAAATAAGGAACAAATCTTATACTATCACTACTTTTCGCATATTAGATATTAGATAGATATATTAGAATCATTTTTGTATTAATTGACAATGTGTTAGTTGACAATTTCAAATTTAACATGTATATAAACGTTGTGTCTTGTGTCCTATATTTTTTCAATCTAGTCATATCTTTGTGTTCGTGTCTGTGTCGTATCCGTACCCGTATCCGTATCTAGGCAACATAGGATATAAGAACTTGAATTCTCTAGGAAAGATTAAAGGAAAAGAAACACTATTAAAAAAACTCATATTTCCTGTCAATTTTGTTTTGAAATTTTTTTCGTAGGAAATACTTACAAATTTTATTATGAAAAAAAAATTGCAAAAAATTGTTACCAATTTTTTTGCAAAATATTTTGTATAAAATATTTTTCGCAACAAATTTTGTAGAAAATACTTGCAAATTTCTTAATTTTGTAGGAAATGATTACGAATTACCTGCCAATTAAGATTCTTAGAAAAAATGGTAGAAAAAAGTTTTTTCTTACAATCTTCTTTAAGAAATTTACAAGAAAAATCTCATGTAATATGGGAATATTTAGTAGTGAAAGGAGAAAATGAGAAGATGAAAGTTATATTTTCTTTTACGGAAAGAGATGGATAGAAACTTTACTAATAGTACCAATTTCCTTCTAAACTCACCTTTGTCACTCACTTCTTTTCCACTTTCGATCTAGACTCAGCCCAACAATTTCAAGCCCACCACTATGTAATCAATACTTATCATATACTACACTAACATTTATGTATAATCTGCATATGAAACTTAAACAATTACCACTATGCCATTGTTAATATTATACTTACTTTTAAATAAAGGGTATTGATAACATATTTATTAAATAAATCCACTTTGAAATTTTTGTTAGACTTTCTCTACTTTTAGTTGTTTTGAAACTTTTTATTTCTCTGGGTATTGGTATTTATAATTTTTTCAAGAAAATGTTTTTATGGATTTTTAATTACATTAATACGAATTTTTTTATTTTTGGTATTAGTAATTTCAAATAACGAAAATCGTATGTAACAAAGAAGACAATTTCTAGGGAGTAGATATGATGAGGCGGAAACTGAAGAAAGGAAAATAAAAAATGAAATATTATTTTTCAGAAAGGAAAGAAAAAAAAATATTTTTAGAAGGAGAAAAACCCAATGTTGAGAAGCTATCCTTTGAAAATCGTTTGTGGAGTCTCTCGGGTCGTTTATTCATTGGTATCAATCTTAAATAATATGGAAAATTTTTACCATACGGAAACAATTGTAATCAAAAAATTATATTAAAATTCAATATAATAGCATATAAATATTTTAAACTGTAATAATATGTCAACAAAATATTATATCATATTACTAGATAATATTATAATATTTTGTTTAAAATCAATATAGCATTAATCAATTAATCTATACTACGGATAAAGAAGCCTTTTAATTGACTTTTCAAGTGTATATATTTCCTTAACCATTTTACTCTTTATGTTTTGATTTTGTAAATATAAATGTCTTATTTATATTGATTTATATTGATGGTTAAATTTCTTGTTTTAATTGGAATTAACCCGCATTGAATAGTATGGATATGGGTATGAGGATGAGAATGAAGATGAGGATGTACATATCCTCGTCATAATACCTATTCCCGTCATATATTTATACTCGTTTAAATTATTAAAATATTCACAATTAATTAAGTAACTATATATATATATATATATATATTCTATTTTTTATTTCTTTTAATTATTTGGTTTTTTATGAAACTCATTCACATCTCTAATACATTTTTTATTTTATCATAACCTTTATGTAATTATGTTAAAATAATGTATGTCAATTAAAAAAATGTATTTCTAACATTTGAATATTTATATAATTTTTTAATATTTTTATTTATTGTATATTTTTCTTTCAAATGAGAATGTTTAATACTCTCAATTTAAGTGTTTAATAGCATAAACCTTTCATTTACTAGGTAATATAAAAAAACATTTACTTATTATTATTAATTTTTGTTTCATTTGAAGAACTCTTTTGTTTCGCTAAAATATTTTTTGTTATTTCTCAACCATTGAATATATATGTTGATATTTGAAAATTTTTCTTAGATCTTTAAGATATTTTTCATCTTATCATACCCTTAATTATACATTTATTTTCCTTTGTGCGATTGCTTTCAATAGTCTCCAAATTGTTTATAAGACACACATTTGTTAATTTTTTTATTTTTTTATTTTTTGTTTATTTTCATCATGTAGAATACTATTTCGATATATTTTATCTAATTATTTTTTATTTTTTAACTCATTATAATCATACTTTAATTTTTTCACTATAATTGTATAAATAATTTTTATTTATTACAATATAAAAATTTAATGTAATTGTTATGAATATTTTTTTATCACTATCTAACATATATTGGAATTCAAAAGATACTAGATCTATGTGAAAATTTTATTATGTTTATTATTTGTTTTTTGCATCATTTTGATCAAGTGATGTATTATAACTTTTATTAGTGTATAAAAAAGATATTCATTATAATTAAAAAAAATTGAAGTAAATAAATATTTAAAATATATTTTAATTTGAATATTTTTTCCTTTTATATTTTTTTTTAAAATATTTTTAAATTTTATCAACTAGGTTTCATTAATGTTTGCAAATTTAATAAATATTTTGGTTTTCATGAAATTTTATTTGGTATTA
>Ga0209389_1004369_pt1 | contig 11742 bp, 11 predicted proteins | sample CowpearedBW_FD_187526 | JGI IMG/M metagenome (GOLD analysis project Ga0209389, IMG submission 187526) | Root nodule microbial communities of legume samples collected from California, USA - Cow pea red BW (SPAdes) (version 2) | ecosystem: Host-associated > Plants > Roots > Nodule | place: USA... | reverse complement strand
GACAATTTTCGAGGACGAAAATTTTTAAAGTTGGGGAGAATGTAAGACCCGGGAAAAATTAGATTACAGGAAAACACATAGAAAGAAAATTAATGGCTAGATTAATATTGTTGATTTATTTAATTTAGTTAGGTTATTAAATTATGAAATAGAGAATAATTATTATTTGAGTGATTTAAGTTATTGTGGTGTTTATAATAATTATTTAAGTGATTTAAGGAATTAAGGTTAGTAGAGTTTAAGGGCTTTAAATCTTATAATGTACATAATATTATGTGATGGCATGTAGCCTAGTGGTGGGAGTTTCGTGCATACATGAGCAGGTGCAGGGGTTCGAACCTTGCGGACGGAAAGGGCCTTAATGTTGTCTTATTTTAAATTCAATTTTTCATCTCCTTGAAAGGAGTGGGACCCATGGAGAGTGAATAGGGTTGTGGTTTCCAAGCATGCAGCATGCGGAAATATTGGGTTCAAGCTCACTGCAGCCAATTTATTTTTCATATGTGCTTATTTTTCTTTTCTGCTTTATCTTTCTGTTTTGGTTTTTATCTTTTGGGGTTAAAAGATAAGAAAAATAAAATGGGCCAGTGAAATAATTTAAACTGGGAGAATCATAACAGAATTATTAGGTGGGAATAGATAAAGTAAAACCCTAGAAATATTCTTTAGAAAAAAGAGGGAGACCGGAGAAGGAAAAGAGAGAAAGGGTGCAAGTTAGAGTTTCCAGTGGCTGTGGTAGAGAAGAGGAATCATCTAGAGAGGTAGGGGAAGTTGACCTTTTCTTTTCTTTTCGTTTGAAGTTTGTTGTTCTTGGTCTTTCTTTTTTTCTTTATTCCTTGATTATTTGATGAATAGAGCTTTGAGGTGGTTGTTGTTAAATTGAATGGTGTAGTTTTCTTTGGTTACCGTTAACATCTGTATGCGTGTCTGCATGATTTCTTGGTGGCTTTGTTTTTGATAAATGACGCATGCATTTCGTTGGGGTTTGGTTCCTGTTGGGTTTAATGCATGGTGGTTATTCTTTTTCCAAATTTTCATGATACTCTGTTGGATGGGTACTTATTCGAGTATGAATCATGAAGATTGCTATGGGTCAATATACATGGTGCTGTCACAGTTTTGTAGGGTCGCGGTTTGTGTTTCATATCTTTTTGCATGGGTGCAAGGTGGTTATGTGCGTTGCTGCAGTTACGTTTGATTCATGCATAAGATTACGTGCTTGCCAATAATCTGGTTTTCATATTTTTCGTTGATGCAGTGAAGCTTTCCATACGGGTTCTTTATTTTCTCTTTCCATTCTTTATGTGTCAGGGACTATCCACATTAAACACCAATAGGCTTATGGAAACAAACCCTTTTGAATTTAACTTTAGCATGTAGGGCCCAATAGGAGACTGTGGTAGACAAATTACTGCATTTGATATTTGTGAGGTGCCGTGGTCATTAAATTGGTGCAGTGGTTCTTTTGCCTTTTTATGTTGTATTTTGGTTCGTTTTTTTTTTATTTTATTTTTATTTTTTCTCTTTCTTCACTCTTTCTATGTTTTCCCACGTGAATGCATGATACAATGGTGTCTATTATTTTTTCTTCGGTATGCGTGACTGATTGGATATGTATGAGATAAGGAAAATATGGTTTGGGTGGGATGCTTGTATTCTTTTTACGTTAGTTTTATTTTGGTGCAGCTTCATTCTGTTGTTCTTCAAATATGTACTTGTTAGTGGGTGGTAATTGGTTGGTAAAAACATGGAGCAGGTTCTTGTTTTCATGGCTGAATATATTATATGTATTGGTGTTTCAATGGTTTAATTATTTGATCACATGAATTAGGTGTGGAATATGAATTTTGTTTTCATTATGGACTTGGGTTGCTATGCATGAGGTGGTGGTGAGTACTTTGTTGCCGATATGTGATTTTTATGTGTTGTATGTTGGAAGTGTTTGTCTTGCTTGAAGAGCTCTTGGTGGAATTAAATGTTGTGTGAGGTTTTCCGTACCTAGGAGCCCAGTGGAGACTCTTTCGCCTGTGTGAAACAGTGGAAAGGGGTCCTCTTCGCCTGTGTGAAGCAGTGGTAGAGGATTGGTTAGAGTGTTGTACCCTCTCGCCTGTGTGAAGCAGTGGGGAGGGGAAAGATGTTTTCTTCTTATTTCGGCTCGTTGCGAGTATAGTGCCCGATGTGCGATGCATCGACGTTTTTACTCATAATTCCTTGAGGGATAAGGGAGACAGTCTGGCTGCATTAAGCAGGACACATCGAACCGCATGTTCTAGGAAACTAGATGTTGTTGTGGGGTGAGAGGCCGCGGAAAACCAAAGGATTGTTTATGATTACTATATTTGAAGAATTGAGATGAGTGTGATGTTATACTTAATTTAGCATGATTAATTTAATTTTGGTTAATTGTTTCTGGAATGCGACGTTAAGTATTGTTAGACATATATTTTATGTATAAATTTCTTTTATGAATATCATTGTTTATGGTTAGCTTACCCCTATTTGTTTGTTTGTATGTTTGTTGCCTGTGCGATGATCGTATAACGTGTGTGCTATACGGGAGCAGACGGTAATGCAGATAATTCTGACTCGAAGTAGATATCGGAAAGGATGGAGTGGACTCGGGGATTTATGGTTTATTTTGTTGATTTAAATTAAACAGTGAAGACTATGAGATTTTATTTTGGATTCTTAGTATATTGAACATGGAAGACTATTTTCTTTTAATTTCTAGTATTTAGTTGGAACTTTGTTTATTTATTAATATTATTATTTCAAGTTAACATTTGGATTACCTACTTACTTTTAAATTAAAAGGTTTTAATTAGAACATTTTCAATGGTTATTTCTTTTCTGCGAAACAGAAAAATTTTCTAACGTTCTGTGACGTCCCAAAATTTGGGGTGTTACATTTTGGTATCAGAGCCAGGTTTTCGAAAAAACTTTGGGATTGTGGGGAGTGAGCTCGTCTAGTTGATGTTGTGTGACTTTGAACTGTATTGTGTTTTATAATATTTAACTGGTAATTATTTGATTATATACATATTAGAACAATGGCACGTAGATCTCAGAATTCGACCAACTCTGTTGACGAAATGGCTCAAGCTATTCAGCGGTTGGTCGACGCAATGCAACACCAACAATCGCAGGCGGTGCACGCACCAGTGCAACATAATGGTATGAATGAATTCATGCGTCACAAACCGCCAAAGTTCGATGGTAAAGCAACTCCAGATGAGGCAGATGCATGGATTCGAGAGATTGAGAAGATTTTTCGAGTGCTCGGCTGCAGTAACGCACAAAAGCTGGAGTATGCTATTTTTTTGCTTAATGGCGAGGCTGAGTACTGGTGGGGAGGCATGCAACGGATGATGGAAGCTCGTAACGAGGTCATCGATTGGACAAATTTCCGGACAAAGTTTATGGGGCAGTACTTTCCAGATAGCGCTAGACATGAGAGGGAAGCAGAATTTTTGACACTACTTCAGAGAGACAAATCAGTGCAAGCTTACGTTGATCGCTTTGAATATCTAGCTCGATTCTACTCTCATAACATGAGTGAAGAGTGGCGGTGCAGAAAATTCGAAAGGGGATTGCGTCACAATCTGATGAAGGTGATAATGCCTATGAGGATCAGAGAGTTTCCACTTTTAGTAGAGCAGGCGAAGATGATAGAACAATTGGAAGCGGACCCGCATCGAGTTATGAGGTCACACCCTGGTAATAACACTGGAGGTAGACAACAGAAGAAACCTTATTCTAGACCTCAGCGTGGTGGACAGGGATTGATGAAGTGTTATGAATGTGGAGGAGCTCATCTCCGGCGTAATTGTCCTAAACTCCATGGGGCAAAGCCAGATGAGAGGAAATGCTACAATTGCCAGAAGCCAGGTCACTTCGCGAACTCTTGTCCTGAGAAGAAGTCTGGAGCACCTCCGCAGCAGCAAAAGTCTTTCGGAGAAAAGACGAAGGCAGCAGGAAGGGTGTTCGCTATGTCTGGATCAGAGGCAAATAAGTCAGGTAAATTAATTCAGGATACTTGTTTGTTGTTTGGTGAACGTGTGAATGTTCTGTTTGATTCGGGTGCATCGCATTCGTTTGTATCCTTGATGTGTTCGGAAAAGCTCGGGTTACCAGTCCGTGATCTCGGATGTGAGTTAGTGGTTTCTACGCCAGCATCAGGACAAGTCTCAACCAGTTCAGTTTGCGTTGGGTGTCCGATTGAAGTAGCTGGACGCAAGTTCATGGTTAACTTGGTACGCTTGCCACTAGAAGGGTTGGATGTGATTTTAGGGATGGATTGGTTGACGACCAATGATGTCATCATAGATTGTGGGAAACAAAAGGTGGTTGTTCCAGACATAAAAGATGGGCAGATTGTAAAATCACGGGCGGTCATACAGGAGATCAGAGAAGGAGCTGAATGCTACGTAGTATGGGTTGAAGAAGAAAAACCGAAGAACACAGAAGAGAAAATCACTGGCATACCAGTAGTGGAGGAATTCGCGGATGTTTTTCCAGAAGAAGTCCCAGGGTTACCACCAAGTCGGGAAGTCGAATTTGCAATTGATTTAGTGCCAGGAGCAGGTCCGGTGTCAGTAGCTCCATATAGAATGGCCCCCGCTGAGCTTGCAGAATTGAAAAAGCAGTTAGAAGATCTCTTGGAAAAGAAATTTATCTGTCCAAGTGTATCACCATGGGGAGCTCCAGTTTTGCTTGTGAAAAAGAAGGATGGGAGTTCACGGTTGTGTGTTGACTACCGACAGCTGAACAAAGTCACGATTAAAAACAAGTACCCTTTGCCTAGGATCGAGGATTTATTGGATCAGTTGAGAGGCGCCGGTGTGTTTTCAAAGATTGATCTAAGGTCAGGATATCATCAGATGTTGGTTAAGCCAAATGATGTTCAAAAGACAGCTTTTCGGTCACGTTATGGACACTATGAGTATGTGGTGATGCCGTTCGGAGTGACGAATGCTCCTGCAATTTTTATGGATTATATGAATCGCATTTTCTGATCTTGCCTGGACCAGTTTGTGGTCGTATTCATTGACGACATTCTCATCTATTCTAAGAGTCGGGAAGAGCATGCTAAACATTTGAGAACCGTGTTGGAGATCTTGAGAGAACGTCAACTATATGGAAAATTCTCCAAGTGTGAGTTCTGGTTAGAAGAAGTGCAGTTTTTGGGGCATGTGATTTCTGCTAAAGGGATCTCAGTAGACCCAGCAAAAGTGGAGGCAATATTAAAGTGGGAGCGACCGAAGTCTGTAACGGAGATACGAAGTTTTGTCGGCTTGGCTGGTTACTATAGGAGGTTTGTGGAAGGGTTCTCCAAAATTGTGGGACCTTTGACCCAGTTGACACGCAAGGATCAACCTTTTATCTGGTCTGACAAGTGTGAGGCTAGTTTTGAAGAGATGAAGCGAAGGTTGACAACTGCTCCAGTTTTAATTGTCCCAGATACTAGTAAAGCTTTCGAAGTTTTTTGTGATGCATCTTATCAAGGACTCGGATGCGTGTTAATGCAAGACAAGAGACCGGTGGCATATGCATCCCGTCAGTTGAAGGTTCACGAGAAAAATTATCCAACACATGACATTGAGTTAGCTGCGGTGGTATTTGCCTTGAAAGCTTGGAGACATTATCTCTATGGAGCGCGATTCCAAGTTTACAGTGATCATAAGAGTTTAAAGTACTTATTCGATCAGAAGGAATTGAATATGCGACAAAGAAGATGGATGGAGTATCTTAAGGATTATGATTTTGAATTACTATATCATCCAGGCAAGGCTAATGTAGTTGCTGACGCCTTGAGTAGGAAACGAGTTCAGATGTCTGCATTGATGATGAAGGAGCTAGAGCTAATAGAGAAGTTCCGAGATATGAATTTAGGCTTATAGCTTAATAACGACCATATCTGGTGCAGTCACTTAACAATTACCAATGATTTCCTGGAGCAGATTAAGGAAGAGCAATTAGCTGATCGAGGGTTGCAAAGTATGGTTGGATTACTGGGTACTGATCAAGCCAAAGATTTCGTCATAGGTATGGATGGTATCTTACGGTTCAAGAATAGGGTGTGCGTTCCAGCTAAGTCAAATTTGAGAAGGATGATTCTAGAAGAAGGACACAAGAGTCATCTTAGCATACACCCTGGTATGACTAAGATGTATAAAGATTTAAAGGAATCATTTTGGTGGTGTGGAATGAAACGAGATGTGGCGGCGTTCGTGTCAGCTTGTTTAATTTGTCAAAAATCTAAGGTGGAACATCAGAGACCAGGAGGAATGTTACAGCAATTGGATATCCCACAGTGGAAATGGGACAGTATAGCAATGGACTTCATAACTCATTTGCCAAGGTCGTCGAGAGGTCATGATTCTATATGGGTGATCATCGATAGGTTAACAAAGAGTGCACACTTCCTGCCAGTTCATCAGAAGATGTCGTTAGATAAGTTGACGGAGTTGTACATCCGTGAGATAGTGAGATTGCACGGAGTTCCATTAAGTATTGTTTCAGATCGAGATCCAAGGTTCACTTCGAGGTTTTGGCAGACTTTGCAGACAGCTTTGGGTACACAATTAAGGATGAGTTCAGCATATCATCCTCAGACCGATGGGCAGTCGGAAAGGACTATCCAGTCTTTGGAGGATCTGTTGAGAGCATGTGTGTTAGATCATCTCGGAAGTTGGAGTGAGGTATTACCACTGGTAGAATTCACATACAATAACAGCTATCATTCTAGTATAGGGATGGCACCCTATGAAGCTCTGTATGGGAGGCGATGTCGAACGCCGTTATGTTGGTATCAAGATGGTGAAACAGTCGCAGTAGGTCCGGAGTTGTTACAGCAAACCACAGAAAAGGTGAAGTTAATTCAAGAACAAATGAAAGCAACTCAGAGCAGGCAGAAATCATATGCTGACAAGAGGAGGAGACCATTGGAATTCGATGTAGGAGATCATGTGTTTTTACGAGTGATACCGACAACAGGAGTTGGAAGAGGTATTCGATCAAAGAAATTGTCGCCAAAGTTTCTTGGACCATATCAAATTCTCAGAAAGATTGGACCAGTAGCCTATGAGATAGCTTTACCACCTCAATTGGCAAATTTGCATAATGTGTTTCATGTATCTCAATTGAGGAAGTACATTCAGGATCCAGAACATGTGTTGGAAGTGGATGACATTCAAGTTAGAGAGGATTTAACTTTGGATGTTGGACCAATACGAGTGTTAGACGTGCAAACAAAGAAGCTTAGAGGGAAGGAGATTCGCACGGTGAAGATACTTTGGAATGAAAAGACACAGGAAATGACTTGGGAGCTGGAAGAAGATATGAAGAAAGAATATCCATATTTGTTTCCGGAATAGAGCAATTTTCGAGGACGAAAATTTCTGAGTGGGGGAGAATGTAAGACCCACGAACAACTTGGAACATTTTAGGTAAAAATTAAATAGTGATGTATATTCTGGTATGGATCTATAAATAAATTTAGTCATGATCTAGGACTAAATTTAATTAAATAGGTAATTAGAGTTGCTATTTATCTACCTTAAGAAATTATGGTTTGTAGAGTATAAGACTTTAATGCTTATAATGCAAATTAAATCATGTGATGGCATATAGCCTAGTGGTGTTGGTTCCGTGCATAGATGGGCAGGTGCAGGGGTTCGAATCTTGCGGGGACGGAAAGGGCCTTAATGTTGTGTTTTATTTTAAATTCAGTTTTTCTTCTCTTTGGAAGGGATGGGACCCATGGGGAGCGAATGGGGTTGTGGTTTCCAAGCATGCTGCATGCGGAAATATTGGGTTCAAGCACACTGCAGCCAATTTATTTTCTTCATGTGCTTATTTTTCTTTTCTGTTTTATCTTTCTGTTTTGGTTTTTATCTTTTGGAGTTAAAAGATAAGAAAAAATAAAATGGGCCAGTGAAAAAATTTAAACTAAGAGAATCATAACAGAATTATTAGGTGAGAATAGATAAAGTAAAACCCTAGAAATATTCCTTAGAAGAGAAGGGGGTGAGACGGGAGAAGGAAAAGAGAGGAAGAGTGAAAGTTAGAGTTTTTAGTGACTGTGATAGAGAAGAGGAATCATCAAGAGAGGTAGGGGAAGCCAACCTTGCTTTCTTCTCTTGTTTTCTTTTTGTTTGCTTGATAAAACTTGAAAAGTATGCATGGGGAAGCTTAATCTTGTCTCTTTTCTCTTTTTATGTTTGTATTTGTTGATGTTTAAATTGTGAAAGGCATGCATGCGTTATGGAATGAGTGAGGCATGTTTTCGCATCTGCTTCCTTTATGTATCGTGTGTTTTCGTTAATATTCAAATTTCCCATAATTTCCTGACGCTGTGTGAGGTTGCTGGGATAGTTTTGATTTCATTATAGGAACCCATAACATGCATCAAGTGTTTCATTTTACGTTGCAGTGTAATGTGTTCATTGATGGAGGAAAAGTCATATCATTTTCTTAGTTTTTTTCTCTTTATTCTGGGGCCGCAGAGTGAGAAACTTTCTCACTTTTCACGTGTTGAAGTTCTTTTTGGTTTTATATCTTACTTGTTAAATAGTTTTGCATGGTAATAGAGGGTTAGGGTGCCTTGTTGTAGATGAATTGTAGATTGATCCTTGGATGGGATACTATTGCTTGTACACTAGCCAATTTTCTTGGTGCAGGTTTTATGTTCTTATTCTTCATCCGTTAGCTTTGCACCTTGCCATGGATAACAAATACATTAGACTTTCTTTTAAGTTTTTGGGGTTGTTGCATGGATTGGTTGATGCTTATAATTGGCATGGGTTTTGTGTAAAGATTTCTTTGAAACCTTAACATGCATAGAAGGTCTTCTCTTTACGGTGCAGTCACGTGCCTTCCATAAGTACCTTTTCTTTTCTTTTGGAGTTTATTTTAAGGGGTATTATGTGGTCTTTTATTACATGTAAAAATACATAGCATGCATTCAGAGATAGTGCATTGACGTTACTTTTTCTTTTCATTGATTAGCTTTTGTTTTTTTAGGGTTTTACTTCACATGTTAGTTGGGCTCAATGTAAAACTATTTTTCTCTTTCCTTAACTTTAATCACACGTAAAAGTAGTCCAACCAATGATATTTCCTTTCTTTTTCATTTTCCTCTCCATGTTGCAGTGGTTTCTTTATCTTGTTTACATTTCTCTCTCATCATATTGGTTTAAATGGTGAAAAGTCATGGTTCCGCATGCAAAGTTTTCATCCTGAAAGCTTTGGTTTACAATAGTATTTTCTCTCACATGTTTTGTTCTTTTCCCGTTAAATTTTGGGGTGCTATGCGTGAGGTGGTGGTGAGTACTTTGTTGCCGATATGTGATTTTTATGTGTTGTATGTTGGAAGTGTTTGTCTTGCTTGAAGAGCTCTTGGTGGAATTAAATGTTGTGTGAGGTTTTCCGTACCTAGGAGCCCAGTGGAGACTCTTTCGCCTGTGTGAAACAGTGGAAAGGGGTCCTCTTCGCCTGTGTGAAGCAGTGGTAGAGGATTGGTTAGAGTGTTGTACCCTCTCGCCTGTGTGAAGCAGTGGGGAGGGGAAAGATGTTTTCTTCTTATTTCGGCTCGTTGCGAGTATAGTGCCCGATGTGCGATGCATCGACGTTTTTACTCATAATTCCTTGAGGGATAAGGGAGACAGTCTGGCTGCATTAAGCAGGACACATCGAACCGCATGTTCTAGGAAACTAGATGTTGTTGTGGGGTGAGAGGCCGCGGAAAACCAAAGGATTGTTTATGATTACTATATTTGAAGAATTGAGATGAGTGTGATGTTATACTTAATTTAGCATGATTAATTTAATTTTGGTTAATTGTTTCTGGAATGCGACGTTAAGTATTGTTAGACATATATTTTATGTATAAATTTCTTTTATGAATATCATTGTTTATGGTTAGCTTACCCCTATTTGTTTGTTTGTATGTTTGTTGCCTGTGCGATGATCGTATAACGTGTGTGTTATACGGGAGCAGACGGTAATGCAGATATTTCTGACTCGAAGTAGATATCGGAAAGGATGGAGTGGACTCGGGGATTTACGGTTTATTTTGTTGATTTAAATCAAACAGTGAAGACTATGAAATTTTCTTTTAATTTCTAGTATTTAGTTGGAACTTTGTTTATTTAATATTATTATTATTTCAAATTAACATTTGGATTACCTATTTACTTTTAAATTAAAAGTTTTTAATTAGTACATTTTCAATGTTTATTTCTTTTTCCGCGAAACGCAAAAATTTTCTAACGTTCCGTGACATCCCAAAATTGGGGTGTTACATTTTGGTATCAGAGCCAGGTTTTCGAAAAAACTTTGGGAATGTGGGGAGTGAGCTCGTCTAGTTGATGTTGTGTGACTCTGAATTGTATTGTATTTTATGACATTTAATTAGTAGTTATTTGATGATATCCATTAGAGCAATGACACGTAGATCTGAGAATTCAACCAACTCAGTTGACGAAATGTCTCAAGCTATTCAACGGTTGGTCGATGCAATGCAACATCAACAACCGCAGGTAGTGCACGCACCAGTGCAACATAACGGTATGAACGAATTCATGCGTCACAAACCGCCAAAGTTCAGTGGTAAAGCAACTCCGGATGAGGCAGATGCATGGATTCGAGAGAATGAGAAGATCTTTCGGGTGCTCGGGTGCACTGACGAACAAAAGCTGGAGTACGCTACATTTTTACTTAATGGCGAGGCTGAGTACTGGTGGGGAGGTATGCGACAAATGATGGAAGCTCGCAATGAGGTCATCAGTTGGACAAGTTTCCGGACGAAATTTATGGGACAATACTTTCCAGATAGCGCCAGACATGAGAGGGAAGCTGAGTTTTTGAGACTACTACAGAGAGATAAATCGGTGCAAGCTTATGTTGATCGTTTTGAATATCTAGCTCGATTCTACTCTCAGAATATGAGTGAAGAGTGGCGGTGCAGAAAGTTTGAAAGGGGCTTACGTCACAATATAATGAAGGTGATAGTGCCTATGAGGATCAGAGAGTTCCCACTCTTAGTGGAGCAAGCAAAGACAGTGGAACAACTAGAGGTGGACCCAAGTCGGGTTATGAGGACACATCATAGCAGTAACGGTAGGGAGAAACGACAGGAGAAACCCCATAATAAACCTCAACGTGATGGACAGGGGACTGTGAAGTGTTTCGAATGCGGAGGAGACCATTATCGACGAAATTGTCCGAAATTTTCGAGAGCGAAGCCGGATGAGAGGAAGTGTTTCATTTGTCGTAAGCCGGATCATTATGCGAACTCTTGTCCTGAGAAGGGGAAGTCCGAAGTGACACAACAACCACAAAAGACTCCAGAAGAGAAGCCGAAGGCAGTAGGAAGGGTGTTTGCCATGTCGGGAGCTGAAACAGGTAACTTAAACCAAGACACTTGTTTTCTGTTAACGCTAGTTGTTTAGATAGGAGGGATGGTTGGATCTGGGAAGTTGGTATTCTGTTGTTTTCTTTGGCTTGTCTTGTCTTATTCAGTTGGTGATATGTACGGGGTATGTAAAGTATGCTTTGTGATGTTTGTATAATACATGTTGGTGGTGAAATGTTCAATTTGGTAAATGTTATGGATGAAGCATGTTATGCTTCATTGTGTGTGTGATGTGTAGTATGGATTCTCTCATATCTGTAAAACCAGGTTGTACTTTTACCCATAGGACTTTGGTGAGTCGGGTAAAAGGGGGTTTTGTTCTACCG
>Ga0209389_1004364_pt1 | contig 11747 bp, 12 predicted proteins | sample CowpearedBW_FD_187526 | JGI IMG/M metagenome (GOLD analysis project Ga0209389, IMG submission 187526) | Root nodule microbial communities of legume samples collected from California, USA - Cow pea red BW (SPAdes) (version 2) | ecosystem: Host-associated > Plants > Roots > Nodule | place: USA... | reverse complement strand
TAATCAAGTTTAAATTTTTGAAATATTGACTTTGCGTCTTTCATCGTACAAATGGCCTTAAAAATGTCTTATATGTCAAATTCTAGTTTTTTTTGTTATTTTTTTTAATTCTTTTACATAATTTTTGTTGTTAATGTGTCAATTTTATGATGTGACATATGTCAGTTTTTAAACATGTACGTTAATTTTTTTTAAATAAAATATTGTTGTTTTTATATCTATTGATATTAAATTTATTATTTATATAAATATTATATTAATATTTTTTTATTGACATTAATCTTTTATTAAATATTTATGAAATTATTTTTAAATTAAATAAAAAATATAATTTGATTATATTTTTAAATATTATTTGATTATATTTAAATTAATTATTTTTAATCTTATAAAAAATATAAATTAATAATAAAGTATCACGTGGACAACAACAATTTTTTGTAAAAAATAAATAAAAAAACCCCTATATTCAAATATTATTGAATCTTTTAAATTTCAATGGAAATAACCTAATTAATATAATCTTTTAAAATTTAATGAAATAAAAATTAAAATGAAATCTTTTCTTTTAACCAAGATGGGACAAATAGAATAATTAAGTTTTTTCCTTTTTATACAGTATTAAAGGTTTTAGTAGCACGAGGTTTGTAGATCTTTTATTGCATTCAATAATTGTTGTAATACGTTGTTGCAATTATATTAGATAACATAAATATTGTTTTAATTTTGTTGCTGTCTAAATTTCTGTTCTAAATTTTATCTTTTAATAAATGATCATTTCTTTAAATTTAATAAATTATTTCATGAAATTTATATTTTTAGTAACTGTTTTGTTAAATTTGATTGTTTCAATTATTTAATTTTAAAAAAAATTAAAATAAGTATCTTTAATAAAAAAAAATTTCTACAGAATATATATAAAAAAATTTACAAATTATTTATTTATTTTTAAAATTAAAAAAAATATAACACACATATACATCATACTTCAAAATAAACTCATACCTTTCTCTTCATATCTGTTTCTTTTATCTCGCAATTGTTTATTATGAACATTGATTATATTTTATTTCTTCTATTATGTAACTTTCTTATTTTAATTTAATATTTTAAGAATCATAGAACTTCGCTGATTGATTCATATAAGTGATGGTTCAAATTCTTCGGTCATTAATCACAATGTTTTAAATAAATATATTTATGTCACAATCGGATTTGAAGTATTTAATCTTATAATATTTATACAAAATATTGTTATACTAGAATGTTGAATCATGAAAAATATTTGAACTGAAATAATATTTTTATTATAAAATATTTATGTATATTATTGTATTTTTTTTAGTCAACACATAAATAATTTGTATTTTTTTTTTGATTTGTATTTAAATTGTATTAAAGTTTATTTAGATTTTAATTAGAATTAGAATTTAATTTTGGCTAAAAAAATAAAAAAATTATATTTTTTTTAATTAAGTGAACCCATAAATTAACCGGTTTAATCCGTCAATCCGTAATGGATCGAGCTGAATTCAAACTTTTTTGACTCACTAAAAAGTAGGTTGGAATAGATTGACTCACTAAATTATCAATCCAAATCGAATTGGGTCGGGTCTAGATACCCATTTTTACATCTCTCATGTTGATATAAAGAAATTTGGGTTTTATTGGTTTTATTGGGGTGCAGAAAGAAAAAAAGATAGAAAGATGACGAGCCCAATTATGAAAACTATAAGAAAGAGAGTTACTGTTGAGTTTTGAGCGCCATCTTCACTCTGGACGTTATCCCCATTCTCTCCACTAATCTTTCTATTCCATCGCAGTTCATTCCACTCTCCCAATCCAAATGCTCCACACTCATCACCTTCAACCTCATCTCCTCTTTCTTTCGCCACACTCTCATACGGTGTCGTTTCCCTTCCCATCCAGGACCACTACCTCTCACTCTCCAAGATTCCCCGTTACTTCCATCAGAAGAGGTTCTTTTTCTCTCAGGTTCCGCAACCGTGGCCGCGCCAGCGTCACAAACGCCGTCGCGAATGGCGGAACGGAGCATCAGAAGCAACCGGTCAACAGGGCCTACCCTTTCAACGAAATTGAGCCCAAGTGGCAGCGTTTCTGGGAGCACAATCGCACTTTCCGAACTCCCGATGACGATATCGACACTACGAAGCCCAAATACTATGTTCTCGACATGTTTCCTTATCCTAGGTTTCAATTTTAGTTACTTCGCGCTTGAAGTTTATGATTCTTTCGAATCGCGATTGGAATATTCGTAATTACTATTTCTTGCAGTGGAGCTGGACTTCATGTTGGTCATCCTCTTGGATATACCGCCACAGACATTCTTGCTAGGTACAAACGGATGCAGGGTTATAATGTGTTGCATCCGATGGGTTGGGACGCTTTTGGATTGCCAGCAGAACAATATGCTATTGAGGTCTGTTTCTTGGTTCTTATTTCTACATTTTTACTTGTGTATGTTTCTTTACTAATGTGCTGGCGTGTGCTTCAGACAGGAACTCACCCCAAGCTCACTACGGTGAGGAATATCAATCGCTTTCGCATTCAGGTAAACTGCTGATGAGATGCTTTAAATATAACCGAGGCCAGTGATGATTTTGTTATATTATTGAATGATTTAAGATAATTTAATGACTTTTTACACTTCCATCCAATTATTTATTGCCATGCATGATAAGATTGTTAATCTTTGTAGCATCCTCTTTTAAAAACATGCCTGTGATGATTTGTAATGGGTTGACGGTGAAAATTTTAACTGATAGTGGATAAAAATTAAACTATTTGGGAATTCTTTTGGTACATAATTTGCTGCTGATTTTGGGACGGTAAAGAATGTTCTTTGGGACTTGGCGCCTAATTTTTATTCGTTTGAAGTTCTTTGTTTTAGACTAACTATTTTAAGTGGCAAGAATGAGTAATTCATTGAAAAACTGTATTGAAAAGGATCAGAACAATTGTGGCATTAGTTTGCTAGATAAGTTTCAATTTCAAAACAACCTGAACATCTTTGTTTGAATCATATTCAGATCATACAATATGTAACTCATTTGATTGATCATTTGAATCTTTGGGAAGTAATTTGAATGCCCTCCACTTGATTTAAGAAGAAAAGCTTCCTGTAATTTGGAATGTGAAAAGAGAAGTGATTCCATGATTTCATTCTCATAGTCATCATCTCTAGTCTTAAAATTGCACGTTTACCTTTCATGTTAGGTCTTCTTACATCTTTGCAGTTAAAATCATTAGGATTTTCATATGACTGGGATCGTGAAATCTCTACCATAGAACCTGACTATTACAAATGGACTCAATGGATCTTTCTGCAACTTTTAAAGAGAGGATTGGCATATCAGGTTTAGTATATGATAACTACTTAGAAGTTTTGACTTAGTTTAAGTTATGAGTATTGAAGATCTTACGGTAATCCCTATAAAACAACCAGGCTGAAGTTCCGGTTAATTGGTGTCCCGCACTTGGCACTGTGTTGGCCAATGAGGAGGTAATTGACGGTGTCAGTGAACGGGGTGGTCATCCTGTAATAAGAAAGGTATAGTGGTTTGCATGTTTATTTCTTTCAGAACTTAACACTTTGGGTGGTTTTCCTCTTATATTTTTGAATGGTTTCATAATCTTTACAGTGTCATTGTTTATTACCAAGCAGCCAATGAGGCAATGGATGCTCAAGATTACTGCATATGCTGATCGTCTTCTAGAGGATTTAGATGACCTTGACTGGCCAGAAAGTGTAAAAGAAATGCAGAGAAATTGGATAGGGAGATCGGAAGGGGCTGAGATGGAATTTTGCATTCTTGACAGTGATGGAAAGGATAAAGACATAAAAATTATTGTGTATACTACAAGGCCTGACACGATCTTTGGTGCAACGTATTTATCTATTCAATTTTCTATTATAGTCAATAAATTTAATGAATCAAACGAACTGATCCTGAAAGAAACTCTATATCTTTTTCCTGTTTGCTTTGTTTATGTTCAGCTACTTAGTTGTGGCACCAGAGCATCCCTTGCTGCCGTCATTGGTTTCCATTGCTCAGAGCAAACATGTAAGTTGTTATGTTTTATTGCCTGTTTCATCGGAAGGATTTTAATCAAGGTTATAAGATGGTTATTCTTAGGGTGTTTTTTATTCACAGGTTGAGGATTATGTAGACCTTGCCACAAGGAAGAGTGACCTTGAGAGGACTGAACTTCAGAAAGAAAAGACTGGGGTCTTCACTGGCAGTTATGCAAAAAATCCAGCAAATGGGGAAGCCATTCCAATATGGGTCGCGGACTATGTTTTAGGGGGGTGGGTGTGCACACTTATCACTTGGAATGCAAATTGTTTTTATTGATTGTTAAACATGCCATGGGCATAAGATCTAGGGTGTGGGATGATAGATGAATTTTTAAAATGTTTGAGACCTGATTATAATTGTTGCTATTGGTGCAGTTATGGAACAGGAGCTATCATGGCTGTGCCTGCTCATGATTCTCGTGATTATGATTTTGCTCTGAAATATGATATTCCAATTTGCTGGGTTGTAATGCCAGATGGTAAAAGTGTTGATTTTGGAAAGGCTTTTATCGGTGAAGGCATTAATGTAAATTCATCAAATACACTGGTTGGGCTTGACATCAATGGCTTGTCCAGCAAAGAAGCTGCTCTGACAGTCATTGAATGGGCTGAAAAATGTGGGAAGGGAAAGAGAAAGGTTCATATCTTAAATGAATCAAATTAGACTAATCTTTGTAATTTTACTGAAATTCTTTCTTTATGGTTTGTATTATATGAAATAAAATACATTTTTCATCCTTCAGGTGAACTACAAGTTAAGGGACTGGCTTTTTGCTAGGCAACGTTACTGGGGTGAACCTATCCCTGTTATCTTCATGAATGATAGTGGTGAGACTGTCCCACTGTGTGAGACTGACCTGCCACTTATTCTACCTGAATTGGATGATTTTTCTCCCAGTGGAACAGGCGAGCCTCCTCTGTCTAAGGCAGTGTCTTGGGTAAGTTTACAACAATAAATGTTTTTCTTCTTAAATTGCTATCAATAGGCAGTGTCTTAATTGTGTGGTCTAGGTTGGATTTGTTGTTACCTAGCCCCAATATTGTACACATACTTCATTGGTGGCATACAGGCATTGTACCATTTCCAGATTCCTAGACAATATAAAGAAGCAACAATTTTGAAAGAAAGAGACAATTTTAAGATAGTGCATGCTTGAATTATTCTTAATTTTCATAGTTGGCCCCTTTGTTATTATATCTTGAGTCCTTAACCAATCAGTTGAAAAGTCTCAAGTAGCTGCCTGACATATTGGTTTGTGAATTCGTATTTCCATTGCATTTCAAGAGATTTAAGACATCATTACCTGGTTTTTGTAATAATGGTTGTTAAGAGTGGATCATTACCTTATCTATGTAATTGTTCTTTAGATGGAAATGGCATTATATGGAGAAATCTAAAATGCCTTGACTATGATGGATGCTGTGTATATGGTAAACACCATTTAGAACTCCCACGCCATCACCATGATATGGTTTTATTGAAAAATTGCCACCGTTATCAGCCATGGCACCACCATCTCCTCTATCTAACAACAACCCTGATCTATTGTCACATAAATAGATACTTATGGTCCTACTACTAGTCATTTTCAATGTAGAAATAAATCACTTCGTATATTAACTTGTCTTATATGTGAAATAAATAAATTTTTGAGCAGGAAAATTTTGCCTGATGTCTTTTGATATTTTCTTAATGTGTATGCCCCATGAATTTGTGGTAGATTTTAAAGGAAACAGAAGGGTCAGTGCTAATCATTTTGTTACATAACTAAGGACATAATTTATATTACTTTGATTAGGAGTGTTAGCAACACACTCTTGATACATCTTTAAATGCACAAAGAAGGATCACAAGAAGAAATCGCAAATCAAAGTTGCCAAGAGAATTAGCCAATCTGTGTGCAAAATGCAATTGCAGCACAAAAAATTGTTCGAGAAACAAGCTCCAGGGTTCAAACCTAGCTCTAAATATCATAATAGGGAATTCGAAGAGGAAATATAGAATGAGATTTGAGAATGTATTTCTGAAAGTCACTTCTAATAGAAGAGTTCAGCTATTTATAGCTGACTCCGGTCCTTAAGCTGACTAAGTCTAACAAACTAACAGACTATCAACTGTTTAGAGAGTTGTTTAAATCAAGAATATACTATACTCTAATAATCTTTTTTCTTTCTTGGCTTGTATCACCGTTTTAGGTGAAGACTGTTGATGGCTTATCAGGAAGACCAGCTACCCGGGAAACAAATACCATGCCCCAGTGGGCTGGTTCATGCTGGTAAGGCATTTTGAGTGGTATTATATTTGTTAGTAAGCAAGCACTAAACAGTATTTTGGTCTCCAAGTTTACTTGTCTTGGTTCAGGATTTTTATGCATCAGATGTACTGATGAAAAATTAAAATTATGTCCACATGCGTGTCATATCTTCTTCATCCTTCCAGGTACTATTTGAGGTTTATGGACCCACATAATTCCAAGGAATTGGTTGGTAAGGCTAAAGAAAGGTATGGCTTCAGTTAATGTTGTCTTTATTTTTCATTCATTATCCATTCTGTGCTTGTTTCTTATATTTTGCTTTCACCATTTCTTGATAATTTAATTTGCCAGCCTTAAAATTTTTCTTCTTCTGCAGCTATTGGGGCCCTGTTGATGTATATGTTGGGGGTGCTGAACACGCAGTTCTCCATTTACTGTATGCTAGATTCTGGCACAAGGTCTGTACGTTATCAGTCACATTAGGGCATGTTGATTTGTTATTTTCTTTACTCTAAGCCATTTGTATTTAAGCTTCATGTGGAACAGCTATGTTCTTGTCAATCTTTCTCCATTGTATTACTATTAAACATCTACGAGTCTATGATTACTAGTACAAATGTTGTTCGATAAGTCTTAAAACTGAAGTTTACATTTTTTTATCACTATAGTGTTTGTAAAATCCTTTGAGACCACAGTTGGACTATATTTTAATATTTGTTTGTGCAGTACATGTGGGAAAGAAAGTTGTTGTTGTAATTGGTGTATTTATAAATGGAAATCAGATAATCCTTCTAGAAGTTAGATAAAAAAATGATGACATGGTTAAGTGTTGGAAAAAGTACTGGGAAATTGACCAATTTGACATAGAAATGAAATAGGACTTCAAATACCCTTTAATGTATTGCCACTGTTGCTGCAATATTGTGCAGATGTAATTTGAGTTTTATATCTCAGGTTCTCTTCGACATTGGTGTTGTGTCCACCAAGGAGCCCTTCCAATGTGTTATAAACCAGGGGATTATTCTTGGGGAGGTAATTTCAATTCTCTCTGCCTGAAATTTTAGCAGAAAAGAATAACTATTGCAAGTTGCTAATTGCTTGAGTGGCAGGTTCAATATATGGCTTGTAGAGATCAAGATGGAAACCTAATATCTGCTGATTCACCTGACTTGTTGAATGAACGTAAGCTAGAAATAATTCCTGCAGAAAAGGTTTATCAATGAAGTTCCACTTTCCACTTCTCATTGCATTAGTTAATTACCATAAATAAATTGTTGGATTTACGTTTTGTTTTCTCCTGACAAGCATTTGTTCTCTTTTTCCTTGAGTGTAGGTCATGAAATCTGGGGATTCTTTTGTCCTGAAAGAAAATCCTAACATACGATTACATGCTCGAGCTCACAAAATGAGTAAAAGTAGGGGAAATGTTGTTAATCCAGATGATGTTGTCTCTGAGTATGGTGCAGATTCTCTTCGATTATATGAAATGTTCATGGGACCATTGAGGTAGGTTTGAACTGCAAACCTTATTGCTATTGTCAACATATTATAGTGATTGTTCCTTAGTCAAACTTTCTTTCTGTCTGTATTTTTTCCCTTTTATCTTTTCATTTCTTTGGGGTGGGTTGAGGGAAGGGTGAGACAATGGAGTTGTGGATCTTGTTCTGATATGGACTTTAACCTCAGATCAATTTACTGCTTTATTTTCTTTACATGCTCCCAGAGACTCGAAAACATGGAGTACTAGTGGCATTGAAGGTGTACATCGGTTCTTGGGAAGAACTTGGAGGCTCATTGTTGGTTCACCTTTGCCTGATGGAACATTTAAGGATGGAACTGTATCAGTTGACGAGGAGCCTACTCTAGAACAACTTCGCTGTCTTCACAAATGCATTGCCAAGGTCAACATCTCAATTTTTAATCAGAGCTTTGTTGTTTCCTTGTTCTGGTTTTATTTAATTTGCTTATTTGACACAATTGAGCTAAGAATTTAATTTCAGTATTCAGGTAACGGAGGAAATTGAGGGCACACGATTCAACACTGGAATTTCTGCAATGATGGAGTTCCTTAATGCGGCATATAAGGTATTTTCTGTTGCCTGATTTCATTCTTTTAATATCTTCTCACTCCAAATATTATTTTTTCTTTCATTTTTGTACTTTTATGGTAGGGAAGTTAGGTAAAATTTGAAATGGTCACTCCTTCTAAACTGTATTGAGCATTTTAAAGGAATGATTGATTACTCTTGTAGATAATTGCAACTCATTTACATTACAATTCAATTCCTTTGGACATGATTGTAGCGAACCAAATGTCACCTTGAGCATTTGGGGCGTAGGACTCGTTTGATAGAAGACTAAATATACATTATTTATGCGAACTCTTTCTGCAAGTTGAAAGAAACTTTCAAACCTTAACCTATTTTCAGCGACTTTTTATAAGTTTCTCTTGGTTTATTTATAGAAAACTAGCCTTCTCCCGTTGTATCCACAACAAAAGGATCGTAATTCTAGCTTTTGCAACATTCATGTAAAAAAGCAGCTAGACTAGAGCCTTTTTATATAGGAATTCATTTGTTTTGTAAACTATGATAAAGTACAATAATAAGCAAAATGAATTCAAGCTTCTGAATGGCAATTCCTTTGTGATATAGTAAAGGACGTGTCTTTATGAAGTTTATTCTTTGCACACATTTCAATATCCTTTTGCTTTGTTACTCCGTTTCACATTTTCTTTTCTTATTAATAAGTGGTGACACTCGCACTGATTGTTACGGTCGGCACATATTTTCAGTGGGATAAACATCCAAGATCGGTCATTGAGGCATTTGTTTTGCTGCTTTCACCGTATGCACCACACATGGCTGAGGAGCTATGGTCTCGACTAGGGCACAAAAAATCATTAGCCTACGTGTCTTTCCCTAAGGTATGAATTTGGATCAATAACAAATCATTCTATACTTGCACGGTCTGTCAAGTTATTGTCACTAATTAGATTTTCTTTAATAGCCTAAAATAGATATTTTACACACTTGTAATATTGTTCCTTAGCTTAACTTTTAAAGGTAATCCGAAGTAGACATTTCATGCAATGTGGATTCGTTCATCCCTGCTTAGAATTCGGTAGTTAGTTAATTGGGAATTAAACTATACCCCTGCATCCTGAAAAATATTTTCAATTTGTGTAAGGGGCTGTTTAGGGCCTTGTTACCGTGGAGTTTATACTTAAGGTAAAAATAAATAGAAAGTTACACGAAGGTGAGAAAAAAAGCAGTGTTTTGTGCCCTTGTGAGTTTCCTCAACTTTTCATGGGCACTTGGACTGTTGTCGTGTGGATCCATGACTTTGATACTTACGGAACAAAAAACAATTTTATAGAGCTTAAGTTTAATCATGTGGAATGAGTGGCAGATTGTAGAATGAGTTATTAGATAATGATCATGTTTGGAATATGTTGTTATTTCAGGCAAATCCGACTTACCTGAAGGATTCCACCGTAGTCCTTCCGGTACAGATTAATGGAAAGACAAGAGGGACCATCGAGGTTGAGGAAACATGTACAGAGGAGGAAGCTTTTGTCCTAGCATCTAGGGATGAAAAGCTATCAAAGTATTTGGATGGTCAATCTGTCAAAAAAAGAATTTACGTTCCTGGCAAGATTTTGAATGTTGTTTTGGACCGCAAAAACAGTAAGGTTGGTGTACAGTAGTTGTTTCTACTCTTGTGTCCGTTTCTACCGGAAACAACGATTAAAAGTTTATGCGTTGGCTGGTCGACTTGGTAATGGCCACACATCCGCTTCAAAACTAAAGCATGTGCAAAGAAGGCGTCTTTGGCCGGAGAGTTATGCCTCTGTTGGATGGAAAGTGTGAGGCAGCCAAGTATTTACCTGGTATGACTGTTTATGATTTGTACTCTGATTTAACAGGTGCATAACTTAATAGAAGAGGGGCAGCGTGCGTGGGTTTCCAATTTGCTTTGATAGTTGCATGCTATGGATTCAAAATCAATTCATTTAAAATATCATGACAAAATCCGAGTGCATCTTGGCACCTGTAACGGTTGTGTTGTACTACTGTTCTATATCTGGTTGTGGACTGTCTTGTTGATTGTAATCATAATTTTGTTTTTCACTCTGCAATTTTACAACGTTAGAACGGTGAATTTGTTCTTAATTTTTTTTTACCTTACATGTTTTTTCATTTTTCTCTTCACCGATGGTGATATATATGAAACCCGAGCAAACATATATATATATCTTGAGGGCACAGTTATTAATGTTATCTTGAGGGAACGTAAATTTGAAGGCGCTTGTCGCTTGTTTTTGTTAGCAAAATTCCTGTTTTTAAAAATTCTACTGTATGCTTGTATTTCTCATAAAATCTATTGATCAAATATTAATTGAAACTAGTAAGATCATGATGATAAACTTAATGAGAGATTAGAAACTAATTTTTCACGTTGCATAAGTTAAAACCTTTCTTGTTTATGCAAAGTTAATAATAGGGTGGTTTTCTGTCAAAAGCAACTCCACCTATCCCATGTTTTGTTCAGTTAATGGAAGGCTCAGTTGAAATTGAAGAACAATCACAGTCGCACAGGTCATGGATGTGGACCCATGCACATGGATAAGAAATTTGACAATAGAATGTGCACTCAATTAATTGCTTTGTAAGTAAGGATTCAAAGTAGAGATGGTAAAATTTTTTGTATCTGTGGATATTCACGAATTAGACCGTAACAGGTAAAAAATAGGAGTCTCAGTTGCATCTCATCTTCCCTTGTCTCATAACACTGTCCCACCAAAATGCAGTTATATTAAAGCTTGCTCCCACCACAACCAATAATTTATACCAATTTTTCTTTTGAAAAAGAAATGGTAAACTGTACAAATAATTTAATTACCAAAGGAGACAATTCTTTGATAGGTTAACATGCCACTTTCATTCCAGCATGGCTTTCACAGACGTGTCATAAAATGAATTTAATATGTTAGTTTTGGTGGATCTTAATTCTCAGAGTTGTACTAAGAAAATTTATTTTGACATTAAGAATATTACATTAATTTTTAATAGAAATTTAAACATAGTGAATTTGTAATTTTTTTCTTATATATTATTTAGTATTTTTATTTAATATAAAATTTAATTTTATCTTTCATTTTTGTAAGCAAGTTTCACAAAATATGTTAAATATATTTTTATATCTTATGGGACTCACTTAAGTCTTAACAAATTTCATAAAATATATATTTTTATCAGTAGTTAAATTATTCATTTACGTCTAATGCATGGAAAGTTAATTAAGGATGGTTTCATAAAATACATATTTTATGGGATTTAAATCCACTCTTAAATTTATAATTTATTTTATAAAATACATATTGTTTCTTT
>Ga0209389_1004354_pt1 | contig 11751 bp, 10 predicted proteins | sample CowpearedBW_FD_187526 | JGI IMG/M metagenome (GOLD analysis project Ga0209389, IMG submission 187526) | Root nodule microbial communities of legume samples collected from California, USA - Cow pea red BW (SPAdes) (version 2) | ecosystem: Host-associated > Plants > Roots > Nodule | place: USA... | reverse complement strand
TAAGTGAAATATAGCCTAGTGGGTTGCATAGTCAAGTTTGTTTACGTTGATTATTTAACATGACTAACCTTAACTTAAGTTATATGATTCTAATGCAGCCAAAACATGTAAATTTAGCACTGAAATAGTGACTAGAAGAAACCAATGCATGCAAATAAGCCAAAGACTCATCAAATTATGCAAACTTGACTTTTTTAATCAGAGTTGACTTTTTCAATCAGAGTTGACCAGAGAGTTAATAAAGATTGACTTTTTTGCAATTGAGCTCCAAATGTTATGGCAGTTGTGGGAGAACCTATGGGACATCTACCTACACTCTTGTTGAACTTAAAACAGGTGACAAATAATAAGGGTTGCATCCAAAATCTAGTTCTAATTTGCATTTACTTAATTGACTAGTCTAGTTGTACTTTATAGTTAAGTCCTAGATTTATAATTTTAATTTGGTTGCAGCACTGAGTGGGAAGAATCAAGGAATCTAATGACTTGATTGGCAAAATAGAAACAACATCCATGGCTCAGGTGGAAGTAATCAACATAAGAAAGAATGAAGTGGACAAAAAGTGGAGACAAGGTGGAGATTTTTGTTGCTTTTGGTCATAAATTGGTGGGGAAGAACACAATACTCTATTTTAAATGTCATGAATCAGATTAATTGACAAAAGAGCTAGAGCCAAAGATGAATCACAATGCTTGTATGAGACATGAACACATTCACAAAATGCATCAATCAACTTAATAACTTAATGGAACCCAAAACTAAACAAAGCAATCAATTTAGGCTCCAACCTAGCAATCAATTCAGAAATGCAAATGGTTGTATGAGACATGAACTCAAAATCAATCAACTTAACAACTTAATGGAATCCAAAACAAACGAAGCAATCAATTTGGGTTCAAACCTAGCAATTAATTCAGAAATAAATTGGTTTTAAAAGTACCTCCTGTTGATGAGTCTCTATCAACTCCAATTGCCGCTCCAAATTGGATTGTGTCTCAACTACCCTTGCCACTTCAATCTAAATTATAACATTATAAATAAGCGAGAGTGGTAATTGTCAAAATTTAACCTGTTTGAAGGTAACGAATACTCACCTATCACTGAGCGTGGTATTTGGCAAACGCTCCATACCAAAATAGCGACAACACGAGAATCCAACCACTGCCCCTACCAATCACAGAATCACAATGGGAAAGTTAGTGGAGGGACAAACAATAACAGAACCAAAATGACCATTGCCAGTGATACTTACCACAACCACCGTGAGATGGTCGGAGAACGCACCGAGAAAACCTACATAGAGCACTGTGTTCCCTTAACCCACAAAAACAATGATGGTGGAGGGCATTGTCGATGGCAGCAGCAACGACAATGCACCGACAATGTTAAACTACGACAGCATGGTCGGCGATGTTGGATCGATGCAAGGTAACTGGTTGGCGCTCGCGTTCGCGTTTTAGGGGTAAAATGAAATTAGGGGAGGAAGAAAGTGAAATTGGTTTCTGATATTAGTTACTTACTTACCGAAGGATTACAGCCGTCGGAAATAGCACCCCATCCGTCGGTAAATGGCAGACCAGTTTACTATGGACATTACTGACGGATGATTTCGTCGGTCCATACCTCTCAATTCCTTCCTTGCCATCAGTTTATCGTTCGTCGGCAAATCCGTCGGTATTGATAATTTACCGATGGATCAGTATCCGTCGAAACATATCCGTCTATAATCCCAATATTTCTTGTAGTGCACAAGTCCCTTTTTCATGATCACAAGTGGCCCAACAAAATTCTCAAACCCCTACTGCTTAACACAACTACATAAAGCCACTTCCTCTACGCTAGTGCTTGGCGGTTGTTAAGCCTCCGGCAAGCGTACCAAGTCACGCAAGTAGTAACCGGTAAGATCGGGATATCGTTTCCCAAGAGACTCATGTAATACTAATCAATAGTGCAATTAATAACTAATTTAAACTAAAGAATGAATCCATTATTTTGAGTTTCATGTAAGAAAGTAAATTTGTGCATAAATGATTCAAGATGAACTTTGGAAGTTAAAGGCACTTAGTGAATGGAAGAGATTAGAAATGATATGAATTGATATTGTCGGGGTTAGAATTCACCTATTTCACTCTTATGCAGATACAATTTCACATCCTCTACATCAATATGCTAATGTCAATCCACATGTCTACTCAAACCCTAATTTCTTAGTAGAATGAGCCTAAATTTCCTTATTAAGAGTCAACCCCTTGAACACTTAATAAGAAAATCCGCATAAAAGGGAACGCGTCTTCCTCGAACATAGCTTAGGTAAGGTTCTTCATCATGTATCTTTTTCGCATTGGCATAGAACTCCTTCACTATAGCTATGTTCGTAGGAGCTGGATACAACCCCAAATTATTCCACCTTCTCCAGCGATATTCTTCCAAAAACTCGAGGACTTCTCTAAGTAAAAGGCCAAGTAGTTTCTCCATCAAAAGCCTTAGGTTCTGAACCAAGGTAAAATTCTTTTCATGGTCCTTGGTGACGAAGCGATGGGAATAGAACTTCTCCTTTTGCTTTTGGCCGCGGGAAGATTTCCCCACAATTGCTTTGTAGTGCTTAGGAGCGGAGGAAGATCTCATCCTACAAAACAGATATTTAACTAGAAGTAAATATGGTAATGCCTCAAGGTAAGCAATTGGAAAATCGATGCACTAAAAAAGGTGATTATACTTGATGACGACGCTCTGTCGTGGATTCGCTACAAGATAGCTCCAATCGGTGTCCCACCAAACAATCCATGGAGGATCGTCTCAGAAATGCAGCGGAAACTCACAAATGGAATGATTCTCTCTCATTCTTGTTAGTTTTGAAATGGTTGAAATGCAAAAAATTTAGGCTATCTTTGAAAGCTAAAAAGCACCTTTAATTGAATTAATTAGATCACCAAGTTAGGATGCAAAATCTACTGAACTGCACACTTTCAATCTACTAAATAAATTTTGTTCTAGTATAATCAACCGATTAAAACAGAAAAATAATTGACTGAAATACTGGGAAAAATGCATAAATGCAGATTCAAGTTTTAAACTAAGAATAGTGCACAAGAATGATCAAGACAGGTTCTAAATGATTATGCAAACATGCTCAATGCTGCAGATGTCATGAAAACACGCAAGAACATGAAAAAGATGATTAAAACACAAGTTCTTTAGACTTTAAATGAATATGCAAGAGAGAAAGGTTAGAAAAGAGATGAGACCCCGAGATTTTTATTCTGGTTCACTCAAACCTGAGCTATATCCAAGTTGTCACTCCAAGAATTGATCCAAGATTAATCTTAAATTGTTGCAAACTGTATGACCACGAAGGAGAGAGTTTCCACGAGTTTCCAGAACAATTTCGCGCTAAAAATCACAGCTCTTATAGTCAAACTGTTACGAAATTCAACAGGTTGATTTCCAAATCAATTGGTTGATTTCACTTGACTTAAGTGAAATCAGTCGATTAAAAAATAAATCAACTGGTTGAATTTGTTGTAATTTAAGAATAATGTAGCCAACCTTTTAACTTGTTGAAAAACCATTCAACAGACTAAAAGAGACATTTTAACCTGTTGAAAAACCATTCACCAGATTAAAGACACACCAAAGACCAAATACATCTAATTAATGCTACAAGGTCTACAATATGAATTACAAACATCAAATACACTTTCTAATGATGTAACCATGTGGAGAGCAAACGTTCTAGCCTTGATCAACATGGATATCATCAAATCTCCTTTCCTTCATCAATGTAGGCTTCATTCCAATGGTAATGGCTTCAACATAGTTCAAAAGGGCTTCATTAAATCTTCATGAAATCCTCAAGAAGCATACCACCTTGGCTTCACATGTCAACATTCTCCCCCTTATTTGATGAAGCCAACCTCTATCTTCTTCTATCTATCTTCTTCTATCTTCCATTGCAAATTTCTTCCATTGGTTGGATACCATCAAGTTGATCAATGACACCTAAGCTTGAAACTTGTGAACCTGAAAAACATTTATAGTAGCAATACACACAAGCTAGCAAGCAAACAAATATTGCACATGCTCCCCCTATCAATAATATTGGTTCAAATTTAGATTTGATTTTAATTCCAATATTAATGCTTTAATGCTTCTATTTTAGTCCAATTTGATCAATTTGCTATTTATCAATTTTCTTCCCCTTTGGATTCATCAAACAGAACAAATACATAAAGACAACAAACATTGCATATCCTTTCATTAATAATTGAACATAATACAGCCAACAAAAATTGAAACAGAGAATAAAAAGTATAAAGCTGATATAATCAGCCGACTGAAAATAAAAACAACCAACTGAAACTGACAGAACTCAAACTAAAAAATCAGAAACACATGGATGCAATGCATAACCCTAAAAAGCTAACACACTCAATCATCCTGAGGATCATTTTTGGTCTAGAATGAGTTCAGCATGTCATGGATATCATGGATTTGGCCATCCAATGCATTGAATCTCTTATTGCAATAGTTGTGATGTGCATGTTGGGACACATTGAGTTCATGCAGCTGGTTCAACACCATCCTCTCAAAATATGAGTACACAAGGCATTTGTCCTCTGGAGGGTTGTAGGGAATTAAGTCCATGGGTCCGACAGTTGGTTCTTCCTCTTTATTTGCACCACTTGGGGCAACTTCATAATCATGTGCACCACCAACTACAACACCAACAATTGTCCATGCATTTCCCACCTTGAGAAAGCCTATTTTGTGCAAATTTTGGTTCGAGGTATGGTTCAGCAGTCCAGTTGACTTTTCCAGTTCATCCTCTACATCAATTACAAAGTATTCAATGAAAACTTTCACACCAAAACCACATATGGCAGCCTAAAATCCGTGACCTCTTGGTCTTGAGCATATGATCATGAAACACATAGATCCAATCCACTTGAATGTTATGTTGGATGCAGTACATGAGTATGAAATTTCCCTCATTCAATGTTTAACGGTTGCTACCACGTGGAATAAGGATTTTTTTTGACAATCATGCCAAGCAACCATTGATCCACCTTGAGACCACCAACATGGAAGTGCTTGATCTCACCAACTGGATTCCTCAAGCATTGGCCATTGTAACATCCCGACCGGATATTACGAGTTTAAATAATAATATAAAATAAGAAAATAAAATCACATTTATTATAAATCCATTTCCCAAAAATGCAGGAAATTCCATATAATTTATTTCATAATAAAGATAACTCTAAGTTCAAAGCTTCTCAAAATTCAATAAAATACCAAAACAGTCTCATAATAGATTACATCTTTATTCCAAAACCATAAATGATAAAAATCTATATAATTGTTCCCATGAGTTTTCCCCGCTCCGCTGCTAAGCCTCACCAGATCCACCTGCAACATCATCTGCTCCCGTGTATCGAGTACGCGATCATCACCAAACACAAGCAGATAGGGTGAGCTAACAAAATAAACACACACACACACATAGCGACTACCATGTTATTCTTGTTCTACATCTTCTAGTGAGTACATCTAGGTGTCTTGCTGCCATACCTATCGGCCACAATCAATAGAGCACGTGCGGGAAACCATGCTACAGATCACACACTGCAACGCCAGGTAGAGTTCTCAAATAAGAACAGAGGTCATAACGTCCTAAGACTGCCAAAATCGTCAGTTAATCGTTGAGGAGGGCAATCTATCTGGACCCATCCGTACTGGCCACAACCAACACACTCACACCAGCAACATTCGCTAACCCGAGCCACAACTCAAGAGTTCCTTGTGTTCATCCGTCATCCCGAGCCATAACTCGAGGGATGTCATTCCGAGGCACAACTCAAGGAATGACACGTCCTTAACCCTTATCCTAAGCCACAACTCAAGGGATACGCTCCGAGCCACAACTCAAGGAACACCAGCAAGCCGACCTTTAAAGTATCACCAATGCCTTGTAAGATTTATCACCAATGCCTTCACTGAGTCTACACCGCTACCTCTCCTATAACTCCACATGCTTCTTTAATTTAACACCCTCAGTAGAAACTATCCCATTAAAGACAATTTCTCTTGGTTTTGATTCACACATCAACATTATAGTGAACCCCATCACTCATAGATGGAAATTCTAGCACCTGCTCCGAAAACGCGTCTAAGAGATCTTTCACAACTGCAATCCCTTGCCGTTATATGTCATCCATCCTTATTAGCCGACTTGGATTTCTATGATGTTCTGCCCCTTTCTTTCCTCTTGATAAACAAATTGTACTCCACGGTCGATTTATCTCCTTTTTGTCATCTACGCCACTTTGTGGGTATCCCTTCGCTCAGGGAAGGAAAGCAGGGAATAAAAAAATTTCCTTGCGTTTATGCCCTAATCTTACAAAGGAGTCGATTCCAATTAATATCGAGGTTGAATCCTTTGATCCCCAGTAGACCACCATATGAGAATACTTCTCCCTTGGCCATAACTATAGTTGAAAAAAACCAACCTCTCACTACCAACTCCCTCTGCAGACTATCAGAACCCAAATCCCTTACGGGAAAAACCCAAGGTATACGATCTCCATTAACACAAAATTCACATCTCAGGTACTACTTTTATACCTTGTATCCTTGAATGTGCTTGTTTGCTTCAATCAGTCCATCACCATTTATCATCCCACTTCCCTTAAGAACAACTTACGTTGAAGCTCTTCTTCTGATACGGCAATTTGTTCATCTCATGTCCCAAATCAAACTTCTCTCTCTTGCGAGCCACCCCCGTTATGACGTCCCTTCTACTTTTGACCTTAATCGCGGTCCTTGTTGGCAAATTTCAACTACCTCATATGAGTTACCCACATATAAAACCTTGAACACATTGTATTCTCACCACCAGCTTGGTCTTCTCGTTTTGATTTAATCATCCGAGCTCTGCCTCAACTTACCTTTAACTTGAGATTATCCCTCTTGGTCTCTACCCTTTTGTTTTAACCTTCGCTTCATACTTTCCACCACTTACTACCTCCGACTTTAGACCTATGCTAGGGTGTAGTGCCAATTTAACTTCCCAACTTCGTGACACCAATAGACGTTTGAGCACCTCTCCTTATTCTAACCCTTGAATTCAATTCCTCTTGCAAAAACTTGAGGTATTAGTCCCAAGAACTCATTCTTGAAGATCCCCTTGCCTAACGCATTGCTTTTGGGTCCTGACGTCGCTCTTAGGCTCATCAAACCAATTTAGCTATCCTTGCCCACCGAGATATCCTTATGCGTACCCGCATCTTCGATCAAGAGATTTTCTCAAAATCCCTACCCAACTCTTGCAAAACAAACAGATCAAGTTTGACCTTGATTCTATAGTCAACCATTATAGATGACACACATAGATCACAAAAACGCAAACATAACAAGAAAAGTATAAAAGACAACTCATCCTATCACCTTTCTCTTTTACCAAAACTTTTAGAATTAAGAAAGGAAATTATCTCAAATATAGTCATGAGTGTGGACCCTCATCACTCTACCAAGACATTTTCTGTTCTTAATACTTCTAGTTCACAAGTTCCTTTCCTGCGCACCAACGCTTCTTGGAAAAAACCTCTCCCCTTGCACTCCAACGCATCGGGAAAGACAAGTAATACCCTTTACCTGCTCGCCAAAACCCGGTAAGAGCATTACTTTCCTTAGGTCTTATAAGCAATTACCTTTGCCTGCTCACCAAAACCCAGCAACAGTACCACTCTTACCTGCTCACCAAAACCCAATAAGAGCGTTGCTTCTACTAAGATTCGCAAGCAATAACTCTTGTCTGCTCAACAAAACCCAGCAAGAGTCCACCCCCTACCTGTTCACCAAAACCCGGTAGAAGTGTTGTTTTCGTTGAACCTCACCAACATAACTCATGTCTGTTCAACAAAACCCGACAAGGGCCCCACACTTACATGTTCACCAAAACCCGGGAAGAGCGTCACTTTTTCCTAAGCCTCACAAGCAACATTCCTTCTCTGCTCAACAAAACTCGACAAGGACACTGTTACTAAGCTTAGACATATAGAGTTACGCATTAGAACTTAACCATAACACACAAGTTACAATCGAAACGCGTCAAGCTCAGTCTCCAAGGCCCAAAAATATTTTGAAAACCATTACTCTAATACCAAATGTAGCATCCCGACCGGATATTACGGATTTAAATAATTATAAATCCATTTCCCAAAAACGTGGGAAATTTCATATAATTTATTTCATAATAAAGATAACTCTAAGTTCAAATCTTCTCAAAATTCAATAAAATACCAAAACAGTCTCATAATGGATTACATCTTAATTCCAAAACCACAAATGATAAAAATCTATAAAACTGTTCCCATGAGTTTTCCCCGCTCTACTACTAAGCCTCACTAGAACCACCTGCAACATCATCTGCTCCCGTTTACCGCGTACATGATCATCGCCAAACACAAGCAGATAGGGTGAGCTAACAAAATAAACATATATATATATATATATATATATGGCACAAATTACCAATCATACAATCACACCAAAGGTTATCTATCCTTTGATATCGCATCATATGGCTACCACCATGATATTTGAGTTCTACATCTTTTAGTGAGTACCTTTAGGTGTCTTGCTGCCATACCGATCACCCACAACAAATATAACACGTGCGGGAAACCATGCTACGGACCACACACCGCAACGCCAGGTGGAGTTCCCAAATACGAACAGAGGTCGTAACATCCTAAGACTACTAAACTCGTCAATTAATCATTGAGGAGGGCAATCTATCTAGACCCATCCGTACTGGCCACAACCAGCACACTCACACCGACAACACTCGCCAACCCATGCCACAACTCAAGAGTTCCTCGTGTTCATCCGCCATCCTGAGCCACAACTCGAGGGATGCCATTCCGAGCCCAAATGAAGGAATGCCACGTGCTTAACCCCTATTCTGAGCCACAACTCAAGGAACACCAGCAAGCCGACCTTTAAGGTATCACCAATGCCTTGTAGACCATGCACATCCATAGTGAAACATCAATACTACTGCAATAGAATCGCCTGGTGGGGGACACATACCGCCAGGCGTTGTCACTTCCAACCGCTTGGCGGGGGACACGTGCCGCTAGGTGCCAAGCGCCTCTAATGCTACTGTTTCAGCAAGTATTGCCTGGCGGGAGAACCCTTACCGCCAAGCGCCACACACTTCAATACTCTATTCGTTTTGTAGCTATCTCCTGGCGGTCAAACACCACCGCCAGGCGCTACACCAATATACATAAGACTTGAACCCAAGTCCTCTCATATAATAAAGTACTCTTAACCACTTGAGTTACTACTTTTCCACGTCATACATGTCAGTATTAAATGCCGTAAAGGCTCCCACTACCCGCCTTTATTAATTATTTAATTATTTAATTAATTAAATTTCACGGGTCTTACAGCTATAGTATTGGACCTTGTTGAATTCTGGAAAGCCCCAATTTCACCTTTCCTCACTTGCACACCCCTTGATTTGAGTCCAACCAAATCTTTCCAAGCCTTTTTGTTGATCTCCATGCGGATTCCTTTGATGCTTGACAACAGTATGTCATTTTTGAACTCGAAGTTGGTGAAAAAAACCATCACCAAGTCTGGATTGATTTTCCCTGAAAGTTCAAGGAAGGACTTCAACCTTTAATGTTAAGTTGTTGAAATAGGCTGTCAAAGCCTTTAGCCCTAGCCACGAATATCTCAGCACCTAAGGAATGCTAATTTGCTTTCTGTTCATCTCAATGAGGAACACTTGAATGTTGTCCTCATGATCCTCAAACCATGCTTCAATTCTCCCATGATTTTTGTGATTTGGAGACCTTAGGGTAGGAGGAGTGTAGTGCTCATCATCAGATTGAATGGCTCTTTGTTGATGACGAGGCATGATGAGTGTGGGTATGGTTGTTTCTAAGAGAAGTATGATGCAAATGCAGTAATACAAATGCAGTATTTATAATTGAATAGGCTGATTTTCAGAAATAATCGATTAAATGGTGTAGATTTTCCTAATTAATTCATTTTTGGCCCAAACCAGATTAATGCAGTCTAAAACAGTATCTCACACATTCATGGTGATTCCAATGTGTTTTTACGAGTGAATCAATCAATTCATATCATGTGAGTTGCATGCACATTGGAATTGTACACTACACACGCTTTTTGGTCAAACAAATCATGCATAGTTACAAAGCAACACATGACTGATGAAATAACTATTAGGAGCAGATAGTACTTGACAAGAAGATGCTTTCTTTGACTGGGTCAGGTTTACAATTCAATTCGTGAGTAAATGCACAGTTTAAGTAAAATTAACACGTTGAAAAGCAGAATCATTCGATTAAAACAACATCAGAGCATCAGAGATTAAAACCAGAATCTGGTTAAGTGAAATCAGGTGACTGGTTTTGAAAATCAATCGATTGAAAATCGTAAAAATGGACTTCATTTTTCCAGATTTAGTTTTAATGAAATCAACATAATGAATTATGAAAATAGCATATTAAAAACCATAGCAGATCAATTTTTCATCATTCAGTGGTAGTTTAAGTGAAATAAACATGTTGAAAAATAGAATCAACAGGTTGACAAATAAGCCAATTGATGTTCAGTTTTAACAAATTGAATTTCACAATCTCCCTTTTGAACATGATCATGAATGAAATGATGCCTAATCTCTATACGTTTGGTTTTATAATGTTGTATTAGATTCTTGGTTAAGTTGATGACACTAGTATTATCACAATACAAAGGTACCTTGCTTAGCCTTACACCATAGTCCAAAATTTGATGCTTCAACAATATGATTTTTTTACAGCCATGTCCAACAGTAATATACTTAGCTTCAGCAGTGGAGAGTGCCACACATGCTTGCTTTTTTGCTATTTCATGAGATTAGACTTGAGCCAAGCAAATGGCAAGTGCCACTTGTGCTTTTCCTATCCAATTTGCACCCTGCATAATATGAATATGAAAAGCCACTAAGCTTTATGTTAGAATCACATGGATATCATAAACCAACATTGGTTGTTTCTTTAAGGCACCTTAGAATCCGTTTTGTAGCTTTAAAGTGTGATTCCTTTGGATTTGCTTGGAACCTAGCACATAAGCATATGAATATCTAGCCTATTTGGTTGAATCCACTGGTTGGCCAGCCTCATCTGCATCCAAAAGGCAATTTGTTGCAATTGGAGTGGCAGTTTCCTTGCAATCCTCCATTTTGAAATTTTTCAACAAGTCAAAACAATATTTTGATTGGTTTAAAAAGGTGTCATGCTTGAGTTGCTTGACTTGCAAAGAAAGTAGGTAAGCTCACCCATCATGGACATCTCAAATTCTCCCTACAAAGCTGCAACAAACTCTTCATACAATGTGTTGTTATTTGAACCAAAGATGATATCATCAACATACACTTGAACAAGTATAACATCATTTTCATGTTTTCTAATGAAGAGTGTTTTATCCATTACACCTCTAGCATAACCTTTTGATAAGAGAAAATTGTTTAGCCTTTCATATCACTATCGTGGTGCTTATTTCAAACCATATAAGGCCTTTTTCAATTTGAAAACATGGTTAAGATAGAGATGATCCTCAAATCCAGGAGGTTGTGATACATACACTTCTTCATTTAGGAAACCATTCAAGAATGCACTTTTCACATCCATTTGATGCAATTTAAAGTTACACATGCAAGCATATGCTAA
>Ga0209389_1004352_pt1 | contig 11754 bp, 7 predicted proteins | sample CowpearedBW_FD_187526 | JGI IMG/M metagenome (GOLD analysis project Ga0209389, IMG submission 187526) | Root nodule microbial communities of legume samples collected from California, USA - Cow pea red BW (SPAdes) (version 2) | ecosystem: Host-associated > Plants > Roots > Nodule | place: USA... | reverse complement strand
TGTTAAAAGAACAAAAAAAAAAAAAAAAATAACAAACTTTTTAAATAACAATAAAAGAATATGCCAAACACAGCAAGAAGTTACTATCATGAAAAAGGTAATCACATATAAAGATTCAGGTGACAACAAAGATGTGTTCCTCTAGTTCTAAACTGCAACAAATTGATAATGGTTGTAACTCAATATCCAATTAATTTCTGAAAGGGAAAAAAAGTATTTTTGGTGCACCTTTTCACCAAGTATGCTGACTCACTGACTTCCAATGAGCAGCATGGTCATGTTGCAGTCTATTCAGGTGTAAATATAGCCATATAGTCATCCAAGGTTAAGATGAAAAATGAGGTATAAAACTGTTATGATATATTTCTTAGAAACATAAGAAATCACATATCCCTCTGTTAAGAGCTTTGACAAAGAGCAATATACCTTAACTATGAAGACAACATCCCACTCTAAACCTTTTGCCTGCAAGTAAAAAAACTTAAACCTTCGTTATCATTGAGCTAAATTCAATTAGATGCTAATCAAGTGAGACAAGTACCTGATGGATGGTAGTCAGTGTCACAGAGTTTTCATTGTCTCTCCTTCGAGCTCGAAAATTTTCTCTCTCACGTTCAAATAAATAATCAATGAATGCTTTTAAAACAAAAACGCAGCCCTTATCTTCTGATATTTCCCTTTCCCTTTCTACCTCAACAAATTTAGTGGATAGAAACTCAGAGACATCGTCTAATAGGTATTGAAGAACCTGAAGAAACCATGGATGAACAAGGTCCGGATCAAAATGATTAAAACTTCAGACTTCTACCCCAATATCTAATACCATGTGTAAGAGTGAGCCCATGTTTTCGAAAATATAAGTACACCCAAATTGTTGTAGTAGTAAAAGGGTATGTGAGTAATATGTAGAACACGAGTGTAATGCAAGAGTCCAACTAGAGTTACAGTTAAAAGAGCAAAAGCATACACGATGATTACTATTAATATTTTTTTTTTAAGTTTTCAATATATGTACATTACAAACACAACAACCATTTTTTTCCTGACACAACAATCTCTAATGGTAACCTAAGTTTTCCTCTTGCATCTAAAACTTACAGATCTGATGTCATAGTCTTCATTAAGGAATGTGCCTCCATCAACATCAGTGATTGCCCGTTGCTCAAGAAGGTATTTCTGAAATTCAAAATTCATGGAATGATTATTAAATAGATATTGAAGAATATGACATTGTATTTGTAAGGAATAATTTGATAAAAAAAAAAAAAAAAAAAGCTATCTGCTTATTGTCAAATCCATCCAAATTTATGTCAAAATCTTCATATTTATCTAACAAAAGAAGCAAGAAATCTTAAATAAAATGTTAGGTAGTACACTAATACAATTGTATGACACACAAGAATGTTTCGTAGAGTTAGAGCTATAAAATATCAACAAATGATTAAAAATAAACAGAAACCGTTCAAACAACAGCTACCAGTAAGTTAAGCAAATTGATTGTAGCACTTTAAGGAAATGCAATAACCCATGCACTAATAGGATACTATAGAAAAGATTCCAAGTAAAGAAAAGATGCCAGACAAACCTCGGGTATCATGTTTGCCACAGAAGTTATGATAGCTGAGATTGATTTTTCCTGTCACCAAAAAATATAAATATTGCCCCGACTAAATTACTATTAAGTAAGAGGAGAGAATTAAACATACTGATAAGGCATCCTCTCTTAGTTCAAAAGAAAACCAACAACTACTAGAAAAACAAAGGTACTACAATAACCTAGTAAATTAGCAACATCGAGCAATAGATACCATCGAGTTTTGTAAAAAGAAAAAGGTAAAATGTGATTTTGCACTTCTATAAAATTTCGAATATATTAAATTCATCCATAATAAATACTTATTATTTTCATCTATCTAAAATTCAAGTATATCTTTTAGGTCATGATAGTAATGACTAAAAACACAAAACTAGTGTGGATGATGATTTTCACCAGTGAATTTTATAATCAAAAGAGATATTTGTAATTAACACTACATTAAGACCGTCACACAAGGATGTTTTCCATGATTCTTTATTACTAAAATGACGAAAAATAATACAAAAAATTGGGAACGTATCTAATATCTTAAACCTATAATCGAAAACCTGTCTGGTTTCACTTTTAGTTTTCGTTTTGAATTTGTAGTTTAGCACACCATAAACTCACGCTCGCCTGTCTACCCATCATTCACCACCGATTCCAACATTTGTCGTGTCCTACAGCACCACCACATCCACATCCAGTGCCACCCCCAACTTAAAGTATATTTCATTGCTGTCAAATAGCTATGTTGTACAAAAAATGTGACATGGCACCAACATCATATTAGGCACCGTTGCAGACAACTGTAATGTCTATGTCAGAAACCATTAGCAGAGTGATGTTTGATGAACATGATCGCAAGGATGAGGAGTTGATTGTCACTTGTGCAGAGGAACAACAAAAGAAAATGAAAACATTCTCCTTTAATTTTGTTAGAGATCTCATAAGTGGGTACAAATATCGACTAATATGTGCCAAGCCTTATAATGCTTTCTACGATGGTATCAAACTTACCCTAGATCTATTAAACAGTCACTCAAGTTAAACATGTGCCAAGCCATACAATGCTAGAGAGGATGGGGATTTAAAAATCTCACATCAACTAAAAATGACAATTATAATAATAAATAGTTACAAATCTCATCGTAAAAATTGATTGTGAGACTAAGTATCGCTTAAAATCCTTTCTCAAGGTTTACAAATTTGGCTTATTTTTTAAATCATTTTCTTCAGAAAATGCTTTCTAATATTCTATCAAACATATTTTCAGCTTCATTTTCTGTTGTCTTTTGGAAATTAAAACAGAATATGTTCAAAGTAAATGCCACCTAAATTTCTGAAAAAGATCATTTTCTAGAATAATTCAAACTGAATTTGATACAGGGTATATATATTAAGTTGTTGGAGTACACAATTATTCACGAGGGATATTTATTACATTAATCCTAACCACAACAAAGTCTAACTAACTGCAACTGAAAGCCCAACTCTCAATAACTCATAACTAACTAGCTAGAACAGGACACAATATCCAGCACTTGATTGCAGTAAGCATCATAACCTAATATTTCTAACAATCGTTGAAGAAATATTTTTAGTACAAATGCTTAGTGCATGACCAGATGTTCAATGCATGTGTCTGTGTTTATCCTCTGTTATAAAAAAATTTCTTATTCAATGTTCTCCATACATATCTAAGATAGAACGACCAAACATCACCAAGATATAGTTTCTTTCCATTTACCAACAAAGATTGCTTCAATAATTGCAATTTGCAAATATAAATTAGATTAGTGATTGAAGTTTGCAGAAAGAGTTTACCCTCTGAGTAAGTTTTGATATCATCTCTAGAGTCGTTAAAACCTTCCTTCCATGAGTAAGCTCACTTCTGTTATCAATAACAGCTATGAATGTCATTATATCAAAGACACTATACAGCAAATTAATACAGAAAAAGCGCATCTATGAACTAATTCAAAGCACAAAGGACTAGCTTAGGTAATTATCAAGATGCCATGGAACTAAGAAATTCACATTGAAGTTTAAGGGACAACCACAAAAGCAAGAAACACGCCCTAAATAAATAAATAAATAAAAACACCCACATTCAAAAGAAATATTGCTCATTAAAATTATTTTTGTAATAATCAATATTCCAGGGGGAAGCCTTGATGTATAGGGCTGATTATCCTAGTTTCAACAACAAGCCATTGTTATTCAATTAAACATGGATAAGTAGATTACTTTCTGTGGCATTCACATTAAAACGGAATAAATAAAAATACTTTACTTATAAAAAGAAATGCAACCTCTTAGAAAATAAGATGTGTCATGCACGCTCTTACAAAGCAACAAAACACAGTATTACAATTAGATATACACAGTTTTTCTGTTTGAGTTAGTTAGCTAGCTTTCTCTTCTATTATTTCGGTTAGCTTTTCTTCTCTACTTTGTATCCTCAGCCTTATAAATGGCTTTCTCTTGTACTGAAATAGTTGAGTTGATCAACAAGTGTAATGCAAAGTTTGGTTTTTCTTAATCCATGTTGTGGTATCATTTTAGGAATTTCCCTCCTTGCTTCCGCATCTTTCTTTGCTATCTTTGATCAACCATTGCTCAATCCAGCCAAAACAACACACCACCAGATCATCTTATCAATCCAGCAAACCCTCTTTACCTTCATCCTGGTGAAAATCCAGCTGTTGTACTCATCTCACCACCATTAACAGAGACCATCTTTCATCAATGGCAACGTGAAATGTTGGTTGCTCTAGAAACAAAGAATAAGGAAAGATTCGTCAAAGGCACTCTTCCTTACCCTCTGCTCAGTGATCCTCTGCACAACGTTTGGTGGCGATCCAACCGAATGGTCATGTCATGGCTAATACGATCAAAGACACCCTCCATCAAGCAATCCGTGATGTGGATGGACAATGCGCTCGAAATTTGGAATGATCTTAAGGAAAGGTTTTCCCATTCCGATAAGTTTCGTGTAGCGGATCTTCAAGATCAAATCCAAAGTTGTAAACAAGGATCGTCCACCGTTTCTGAATATTACACAAGATTAAAGATCTTGTGGAAAGAAATCGAGCTATATCGGTGCGTTTTGGTTTGTACGTGCTCCATACCCTGTTCATGTGGCCTCCTTCCAAGGTTACACAAAGAAAGAGAGGATGATTGTGTCATACGGTTCCTACGAGGGTTGAATGATGATTACTCGCAGGTTCGCTCTCAAGTGATGATGATGGACCTAATGCCCTCCACTGTCAAAAACTTTTCTCTAATCAAGCAACACCTTCTTCCTCTAATCCTGCAACACGAAAGAGAATTTGTAAGCACACCTTCTTCCTCTAATCAAGATTTAGTTGCTTTTTCTGTACAATTTAATGAATCCTCCAAACAATCCAATAAACCCCTCAATACCACTGTCAAGAATCTCAATCTTGGCAAAACTAGCAAAAACAATAAGTTATGTGAAAAGTGTAAAAAGACGAATCACACAATCGAAACTTGTTTTTGGCGCATTGGATTCCCTCCTGGATACAGAAAAGCTTCTTGTTCTTCGGTTGGTGCCACTTCCTCTGCTAGTTTGGCTGAAGCAGAACTTGACACAGCTCCACTGCAATCCCAACTGGTTGAAGGCTCTACTCCTGATCAATTCAGTTTCTCCAAAGAGCAATACAATGCTATCCTACCTCTTCTCTAGCAGTCTCAAATTAATTCGGCTTCTACCCATTCTATTCAGCCATCATCTGCAAATTCATTAGGTGATATCTCTTCCTTAACTCCTTGGATTTTGGACAGTGATGCCACTGATCACATATGTCCCTCTAAAAATCTTTTTCAGACCTTAAATACCATTTCTCCTATACATATTAAGTTGCCTAATAATACTAATGTTATTGCAAATTTCTCATGCACAATCATTCTAGGCAATTTAGTTCTTTCAAACGTCTTATATGTACCAGATTTTGTTGCCTATCTTATTTCCATTCCCAAACTTTTGTCTAATTCTGACTGCATGATTGTGTTTTTTAATACCACATGTTTACTTATGCAGAAAACTCAATTTCGGATGATTGGTGCAGCTAGATATTTCAATGGCTTATTTTACCTCCAACAAATCAGTGGTTTCCAATCCAGTGACTCTTTTTCACATGTTGTTTCCAAAGATCTGTCAACATTATGGCATCACAGATTAAGCCACACTTCTGATCACATTTTAAAACATTTGTCTACAAAGTATAGTGACATTACTTTTCATTGTTCTCAACCTTGTGATACATGTCATTTTGCTAAGCAAAAAAAATTATCTTTTCCCCATAGTAATAGCAAAAGCTCATCTTTTTTTGAGTTAATTCATGTGGATGTGTGGGAACCTCGAGCTATTTCTTCTCTTGATGGTTTTAAATACCTTTTAACTGTTGTTGACGATTTGTCACGTTTTACATGGATACATCTTTTAAAACACAAGTCAGATGTTAAAACTATTTTGCCAGGCTTTGTTCAGTAAATAGAAACTCAATTCACCTTGAAATTAAAACGTATAAGATCTGACAATGCAAAAGAGTTCCTAATAACTGATTTTTTCAACAATAAAGGCATTATTCATGAAACATATTGTGTTGAAACTCCACAACAAAACAATATTGTTGAAAGAAAGCATCAACACTTGCTTAATGTCAGTTGTGCCTTACTTTTTCAATCCCATCTACCTACTGCGTTTTGGTCTTTTGTTGTAAAACATGCCACACATATCATCAATAGACTTCCCAACCCTTTTTTAAAATTCAAATCCCCATATGAATTAATTCATGGAACTCTTCCATACCTAACACAATTAAAAGTGTTTGGATGCTTGGGTTTTGCTACTACCCTTCTTGCTGGCAGAACAAAATTTGATAAAAGAGCCATCAAAACCATTTTTTTAGGTGTTAAAACTGGCACCAAAGGCTATATTTTGTATGACATTACCACAAACTCTAAGTTCATATCCCGTAATGTCACCTTTTATAAAATCATTTTCCTTATGATCCAAAACTTACTGCAAAAGATGATTTTATCGATAATACACCTAATAGTACAATTTCTGACATGGATCGTTTTCATACTCTTCTTCCTTTCGACAACACAAATAACAGTGGCTCTAATAGTACTTCTTTTACAAATTGTGATTTACCTACATCACATGATGAAACTCTCACAGGATTCCCATCAAGCCACTGATTGCCAACAAAATTCTAGGAGAACAAAAAGGCCACCAGCATATCTTTCTAATTACCATTGTTCAACTGTCGTTTCATCTAATACTACTCATACCACACCTTATCATTTGCATTCGTATCTGTCATATGCTAAATGTTCTAACCATCACACTGCTTTTTCTTTATCTCTGTTTGGTACTCTTGATCCCACTTCCTTCAAGGAAGCCAATCAACTTGAGTGTTGGCAGAAGGCTATGCTTGCTGAATTAGAAGCTCTTGATAGAAACAACACTTGGTCACTTGTAAGCCATCCACCAAGAAAGAAAGCAGTGGGGTGTAGATAGGTCTACCACACCAAATTTAATGCAGACTGCACCATTCAACGTCACAAAGCACGGCTTGTTGCCAAGGGCTTTACGCAAATAGTGGGTGTTGATTTTTTTGAAACATTCTCTCCGGTGGTTAAGCTCACCACAGTTCGCTTTGTTCTCGCCCTTGTCGTATCCTATGGTTGGTTCTTACATCACCTAGGTGTTGATAATGTTTTTCTCCATGCCAACTTGATTAAGAGGTTTCTATGAAGCCCCCACCTGGTATGCGTCTTCCTTCTCCAAAAATGGTTTGCAAAATTCATAAATCTTTATACGGGTTGCACCAATCCAGCAGACAGTGGAATGCCAAGCTCACCACAGCTCTTATTTCCTATGGTTTTGTTCAAAGCACAGTTGATTACTCTCTTTGTTCAAAAGACCTCTGATTCTTTCACTGCCCTATTGGTCTATGTTGATGACATAGTACTCACTAGCAACAATCTTAGCGCTATCAATAACATAAAGTCTTATCTTCACTCTCAGTTTCATATCAAAGACTTAGGCAACTTGAAGTATTTTCTTAGGTTTGAAGTTGCTCGTTCTCACCGCAGGCTGGTGTTGCATCAACACAAATATTGTCTTGACATCCTCTCTGAGTTTGGATTAACTGGATGTAAACCTGCTCCCACTCCTACAAACTCATCTGGCAAAATTAATGAAACGAAAGGTGATATCCTTCCTGATCCTACCAATTACAGATGCTTGGTTGGCAAACTTTTCTATCTCACTCATACTCGCTCCAATATCAGCTTCGTCGTGCAACAGATTAGTGAGTTCATGGCCTACCCTTGCAGCTCTCATTTACACTTTGCTTTTCACATTTTGTGTTATCTCAAGAATGCACCTGGATAGGAGCTCTTCTATCCTGTTCAAAATTGCAATAGGCTGCAAGCTTTTTCCGACTCCGACTGCGCAACTTGTAGTACTACAAGACATTCTGTCACTGGTTATTGCGTCTTCTACGGTAATTGTTTGATTTCATGGAAATCTAAAAAGCAAAATATTGTTTCAAGAAGTTCCACTGAAGCTGAATACAGGGCCCTTGCTACTGTTGCTTGTGAGCTCCAATGGCTCAAGTACATTGCTGATGATCTTTCTCTTGACGTTTCTTTGCCTATTCCCACCTATTGTGACAACCAATCCACCATTCACTTAGCCAAGAATCCCTCTTTCCATGAACGAACAAAACATATAGAGGTCGACTGTCATTTCATTCGTTCTAAAATCTCATATGGGCTCATTGTTCTTTCTCATGTACCTTCAAAACATCAGCTTGTTGATGCTTTCACTAAATCCTTGTATCCCACACCCTTTGCTGCCAACATTGCCAAGTTGTGCCTTATCAATATCTATCACCCAACTTGAGGGGGGCTATTACAATTAGATATACACAGTATCAGTTAGTTAACTTTCTCTTCTGTTATTTCCATTAGCTTTTCTTCTCTCTTTTGTATCCTCAGTCTTATAAATGGCTTTCTCTTGTACTGAAATAGTTGAGTTGATCAACAAGTGTAATGCAAAGTTTCGTTTTTCTTAATCCGTGCCATACACACTAATACACAGTAACTATTTTTTGAAAAAATTCATATAGCATGATAACATTTTAGGAGAGAATCCTTTGCAAAACCTTTTAAAGATACCAGAAATCTTCGCACTAAATATGTCATAGGCAGCTAACAAGAAACTACATTTTCTAATTGTTGATATTTTGTTGATATGGTCAATTATCTGCAAGGGAAAAACACCAATCAGAAACATTTACACTGAAACAATATATGCAAATTAAAGAAGGTATTTGAAGCCACAATATGGTCCATCTGTTATGAAGGTTAAAACTGAAAACCTTTATAAAAGTTGTACCCTCTTTTTTTTATCTTTCTCCAACGGCAATAAAGCCTTGAATACTCGACCATATGACCCATCATCACAACCAGGCAGTGTCGTTCGAAGCATGGCGATGATAGTTCTGACTACCTATTATAAGAAGGCACAAGTAAACAAATTATGCATACATGCAAAGACAAAGATACCATCATTTGTAAGCCCAATAATTATAAACTTATAATCATAAAACTGTCAACAGCTTGTGAACTTCAATGATAAAATAGTCTAGAACATATCTTAAACAAATCTTGTTGAGCCCTAGAGATAACTTACACATGTAAGAAGCTGGATGCAAGACATATATACAATGGCTTAGCTTGACAGATAGGAATCCTAGGGTGCGAAAATAGCCAGTTCATATTAATTTTCTATGACTTGCCCCTAGATATTCTTCACATCCTAGAAATATCTCAAGGAAAACCTGGCGCAGGATTCTACACAAGATTATTGTCCACTATAGAATTTACAGTTTTGTTGTTGCAGACTAAGGAAGGTTTTTGCTGATAGGATACATGTGACCCATTATTTTCTTGTTGGAGGTAACGTGGTATCTTGGAAAAAATACAGCTCTGGTTGAAAACACAGTTACACATAATTTGAGAAAGTAAAGAACGAGAGAAAATATATTAAGAGCTTAAAAAAGTCTCCCTTAGGTGGTCATATTTTCATACAACGGATCTGTGATACAATAATGAGAAAGGAAAGAGTAAAACACATACAATCCTAGCTACAAATAGGTACTACCAAAAAATCAGCTTTCAAATAAAGCTTACTTAGCCTACTTAGAACAAATAAATTCAGTTTGTGGTCTTGTCAATGATTTTGTCAACACATCTCCAAGTTGATCATTAGACTCACAAAATCAGTTCTAATTTCTTTGGATAACAACATTGTTCAAATGAAATGATAGTACATCTTTGTGTGTTTGGTCTTCTCATGAAACACGTGATTAGAAGCAATGTGAAGAACCACTTTATTATATAAAAATACATCTTCATTTATTCAATCTCACAAAAATCTAATTCTTGGAGAAACTATTTTACCCATACAAGCTCACTAGTGAGAGATGTCATTACCCTATATTCAACTTCTGTTGATCAAGCAACTGTATTTTGTTTCTTGCTCTTCCAAAAAAATAATATTCTCTCCAATGAAAACATAATAACTTGTAGCAAAGTGTCTCTTTATAGAAGAACCTACCTAATCAGCATCACAATATCTAGAAAATTGGGAATTTCCTTTATTTTCACAATGTAGACCTTGTTTTGGAGCCATTTGAGGTATCTTAGAATACAAATGACATATTTCCAATGATCAATACAACGAGTATGTATGAATTAACTCACAACACCAATGCAAAAGATAAATTTGGTGTGGTAATCGTAAGATAAATGAGTTTTCCAACCAATCTTCCATATCTTTTTTAATTAGAGAAAGCTTCACCCTGCCATTAAATTTTGATTTGGGTCCATACAACTATCCATTGGTTTACAATCAATCATGCATGTCTATTGAAGGATATCTAAAGCATATTTCCTTTGAGAAAATACAACATCTTCCTTTGATTGAACTACTTCAATGCCCAAAAAGTATTTAAGACTAACAAGATCCTTGGTCTGAAAATTATTGCATAAGTGTTCTTTTAGCTGAGAGATTCTAGAAACATTATTCCCCGTAATGACTATATCATTAACATACATTATTAAGCATACACATTTCCATGGAAGGTAAGACGATAGAAAACTAAAGGATTTGCTTCCCAAAGGTTTGAACAAAGTGGTTTAATTTTCCAAACAAAACACACAAGGATTACTTGAGACCATAGGGAGAGCGAAGCAATTTACAAAACAAAGCAAACTCCTCCGAGCAACATACCAAGAAGGTTACTCCACATAGACCATAAAATAGTAAGTTACAAAACTGACCAGATTCCCCCAGAGAATTAAGCAATCCAAAGACTTACAAATCGAAAGGCTATAGTTATTAGCAAAGGCCTAGAAATGTATATCTTTAACAATGGTCAATTATGAATTGTTCAATATAAATGCAGTTTTATCTTATTGTAAAATTAATTACCTTTTTTCTGTAAAAAGCCACACCGTGAATGTTAAATGGTATTTTCCTATCACGGAAAGCCATTTGGAAGGCTTTCCCTGATACCTGAAAGAGGAAGAAAGGCAATAGAAAATAACATTCAGTCAGAAAAAGGGAAATTATGTTCATAGATAATTGTAATAGCAATAAACATCACCTGCCTACGGTAGAGAATTGCAACGTTGCCAAAACAACACTTATCTGTTGAATGATTTGATGACATTTCTAAGATTTTGTCAACAACAAATGCGCATTGTGCATCCTCATTGTGACACTCCTTCATAACTATCTACACATTATTGAGAACACAAATTTTAACTATATATACAAAAATCACAATTAAACATACTTTTCAAACCAGCATAGCAAGATTGTAACCTTAGAACCAGAAGAGTTATCGGTAAGAACATTCTTTAGCTGGCATCGCTTGGAATTGTTTTGAATAAGACAAGATGCAGCCTCGACAATGCAACGTGTGGATCGATAGTTTTTGTTAAGCCTAATCTGAAAAAAAAAACAATAGTAATAAGGAGGTATCCAATGAAGAAATTTAATAACGAAACAATGTAACCATTATTCTACAGAATCATGAATGTATATGGGTAAAACCAATCACTCC
>Ga0209389_1004348_pt1 | contig 11757 bp, 10 predicted proteins | sample CowpearedBW_FD_187526 | JGI IMG/M metagenome (GOLD analysis project Ga0209389, IMG submission 187526) | Root nodule microbial communities of legume samples collected from California, USA - Cow pea red BW (SPAdes) (version 2) | ecosystem: Host-associated > Plants > Roots > Nodule | place: USA... | reverse complement strand
TATATATCAGTGATATTTAAAAATCACGTTAAACTGAAATTCAAGCAACACAAAATCTCCTTGAGATCTGCTTAATCTAGGTGTGAAAATTTTGAACAAGCCTGGGAGAGAATGTTCAAATCTAGGTATGCTTCCCGATAGAATCATTGGTCTGACGAGAAGTATAGCAAGAAGCGTTAGACAATGTAACGCAGGTCTACAACAGAATCCTTTGAGGCTGCTCTCTGCTTGAATTTGCACATAAACAAGGTCAGAAATTACAATTAGAAATTAGAAAAATTTCCTATACATTGAGAATTTTACAAATTTAAAGCTGTCATCGTGCTTTTGTTTACAACAACGGAAAAATCATATCTAATATGATTTTTTTTGGTTAATAATATAAATTTTAGTCTACCATTTATAGGAATTAACTCACAATTATTGTCAATTACACTCATATTTCTACCTAAAGAATGACTCAAGGATACACCTATGAGATTAAATTTGTCAATTACACGGTATTGTTATCATGAATTTTCTATGTCTCGTACTACGTTTAATCCGTGAGAAGAGCCGTTTCTTGTCCCCTTGAAAGATTTGAAACTAACCAACCGAGCAAAGGCACTCTTTGATCTGGTCATTATTGGACCTCCAAGTTTCTGATCATCACATAAAGATTTTACAAGATCATCGAAGCGTCGCTTGAAGGTTGGGAACCTTGACATGGATTTAGTAATCCCTTGCAATCTGTGTTTCAGAACGGAACAAAAATGAGACAGATTCTTGACATGGATCATTGGAACCAAACCCCTCTGAAGTAAAAGCATCATCAGAAAAATGGCAGGGTCCACCACTGTAAAGTATTTTGGCTTTTAACAACCAACAAAATGTAACCTTGAAATTGGGTTGAGAATTATATAATAAACCAATCTAGATTAGCTTCTAACATATGAAAGTTTTTCACGAGATACGTAATTGATTACTGCTTTACAATAAAAAACCTTAGAAGTTTGTGAAATGTTTTATGGAGAAGTTAGATGCGGTAGCATTTGAAGATGTTAAGATTCATATGTTTGATTTTTAAAATATTCAAAAAGTTTGATTTATTTTAAGAGAAAATATATTATACATTAAGAGAATAAAACAGTTTTTCAAAATCATTTAATCACAAAACACTATGCATGGTAAATTTGTAAGTGCTTGCCCAAATTCACATTAACCAAGTTTTTTGGTATGTTAAGTACCTTCTAGCCAATGCCTCGAGTTCTGCACGTTTGACTTCGGATTCAGGGGCTGGAGTAATGATAGATTTTTTCAGTCTCTCTGCATCACCAGTCAAGAGAACTAACTTGCAGAGGTAGTCCTCTTCTGAGGCAGAAAGATTTTCAGCTTTGATTTGCTCTTTAATGATCAAAAGGGGGTTAAGGAACCAGTCAAAAAATTTCTCTCTTGGTCTGTTTGTAGTAGTTAGTTCAGTATCATCACCTACATTGGGCAAGTAACCAAAATGGTTTAAAGAAAAAAATCTCAAAAAGAGAAAAGGGTAAGGAAAAGTGTAGAAGTCTTAGAAGGTTAAAAAGAAAAAAAAAAAGAAAGAAAGGAGCTAGGGGAAAATAACAAGAACTGCTCGAAGGGTTCCACTTACCGATAAATATACCCATGGCATTGGATTTTGCAGAGCGCAAGAGTCCTTGAACTAAGCAATATGCTGGCAAACCAATACTAATAACTCTATTCCCTTCACCAGATCTGGCTTCTTCTAAGTCTTTTCTTGTAATTAAACCTTCAGAAACCATTTTTTCTCCAACTCGGCAACATTCCTTGAATAACGCATCCAACAACTACACAATTCATGAACAATATTATTTTGTACGGACCATCAAGCTGAAAAACATTATCACGTTCAAGGAAGATAAAGATGATATCTTGAGTCACATCATTCGAGACAAGATATTACAAAGAATACCTCAAATGATTTCAGCTCAGCAATGTTGTTCTTCATTGAAGTCGTGCGAGAAGGGGCCTTTCGGAAGGAGCTAGGTCTTGAGACGGAAATTGAATTAGATGCTCTTTGTGATGAATCAACTTCTTTGTGAAACTGAGGCCTATCATCAGAGATCAATCGCATAAGAGAATATTAAAGCATTAACTGTAAATCACAGTGATAAATGCGAGGAAGCAGAAAAAGACCTAGGGAAGCAGGTTCCTTCTGGCATGTCAAGAATATCATTGCTGTATTCATCATAAATGGCCAAAGCTGCGACAACATACGAAAGACCGAACTTAAAAGAAGACTCCTGCATTTCAGAGAACATAGAAACACAGTGAGACAGCTAGGAAACCAGCAGCCAGGTTTGGGGAAAGGAAACAGATTTCATTTTATTCACACTATATAAATGGAAACAATAGAAGAATATCAGTACGAAAGGAAATAATAATCAGAAAATGGAAAAGCCTGATAGATCAAGGGTATGCAATTTGTGAACCATCCCAATTAAGAGGACTTAGTAGAAGCTTAGTGATACAGACCTCTTAGCCTTCTCACTACACTCAGCCCCCTTATCCTTTTCCCTCTTCCTCAAAAACATTCCGTTGCTACTAATTAACAACACTATTGTCCCACTCTACACCTCCTTGCTAGTGCGATAATAAGGTAATGGGTGCTAACGAAACAATCTATGCCAGTACTTTCACCATACCATCCATTTGAAGTTCCAATAAATTATCCCGTAGCCTGATAGATCTTGCACTGAAAAGACGCCTCCCGTTTACCACCATGTCCTGCTTGCAATTGCAGCACAACAGCAAGGAGTATTTTATGCTCCCAGTTCTCTGACAGTGCAGGTGGTAATGGTTGACTGCTGACAATTGTAGCTACTTAGCAAGCCTGCATTTTAGAATTTTAAGCAACCTGTCCTGTCTTAATGACCCACCTCTAAAGGCCTGTAAAATCTTGGTTTTAGCTTCTCATTTATCTTAGGAAAAATCCTAATTGTACATACAGTCGAACCTTTATCTAGACTGAATCTCAAGGCACTTTGATGCAAATAGGAGATTATTCGGATAAAAATATCCTAATATCTCCATAGTAATTCAGAAAAATATCTCTAGAATCTACGCATTCGTTTTATTTCCCCTTTTAAGAGATGTGATTGTTACAAATAGAAGAGCTGAAAATGTAATTATCATGCTAGTTGTTAGAATAGGTCATCTTTAATATAATTTATTGAAAAGTTGTTGTGTACTTTGTTTTGTACTCAATTTCTAGATTTGACCTTTCTTATTCTTTCCTCTTCCCTCATTCATTCTATCCAGACCTCCAATGTCATTACAAATATGAGATTTAAGAGAAGGGAAATCGAGCTTTCCAATTCATTCTGTATTCTTTAGTCTTCATCTCAAGTTGGTATCAAAGTTGGTCAGTCCCACTCTGCCTCACTCTGATTGTTTGGCATAGAAAACGCCACCTAGCCACTGTTGGCTACAATCCCCCACTGTGCCACAGTTGCAGTTTCGTCTACCGAAGTTAGGCTTTGGTTGTCTTGAGGAGTGCAACACAACCCATGTGGCTGTGTCCAAACTCCACTAGACGTGCCACCATAAGCTATCTTCTTCTCAACCAGACCTTCGCACGTTGTCTCGCACTACCTTCTCGTGGTTGGAATCCTTCTAGACCACCTTCTGAGCTCATTTCCGCCCTTGGTTCTTTATACTGGTACTGTTTTGGTGTGATGTCAAGGGTTCCTCACGGTTTCTCTCTCTTGCAACCCTATTTTTCCCTTCACATAATTGTGCTATGCTCTTGCCTCTACCTTATTTCAAAAAGTCTTCAGAGAAACTAAATGGAAAAAACTACCTGTGTGGTCTTGGTATGCTTCAGTTGAACTTTGGTTTTCCTTGGCCAAGGTTTCCATGATCATTGATGAATGCACTTTTATGCACTCATAAAGCATTTAATCTTAGTCTTCTTAAAGAATAATGTGTTCAAATCATTTGTTTTAACTCAGATTTGTCTAAATAGGGCAAATATAGCTTTGATTGCAAACATATGCTAAAATCAACTTTTTAAGCCCCATTAGATGATAGTTGTTCTAGGTAGATGATATGTACTAGACATTTTAAGTAGAGGAAGGAATCTAATTATAGACTCTAGCATGTTTAAATCCATTAGACAACTTGATCAATCATCTATGAGCTAAGTTTTGATAATGTTTTATAACTACATAGATGTTTCTTGGACATTCTAATGTGTGCTTTGTCTAACTTGTTAGATATATCGTATTAATTAGGAAAACATAGCGTCTATTGTTTATTAGGAAAAATAGATATTGTTTCATATTGGTAGATATTGTTTATTATAATATCTTTTATTTACCATATTTACATTTGGTTGCCATATATACTTGTATTTTAGAAATAAGGGAGATTAACCCTATATAGTTTTTCTCAATATTCAACGTGGTATCTAGAGCTTAAGGTTCTTTTGGCATTTTTTTTCGTCGCCTCTACTACTGCAACTGCTGTCGCCACCACCGCCGCCGTTGCCGTCGCCGTACTCGCCATTGTCGTTGGTCCTAATGGTACTATTGATCGCCTCAAAGCTCAACTTGTAGCCAAAGGCTACACACAAATTTTTGAATTGGATTATGGTGATACTTTCTCTCTAGTGGCAAAGATGGCTTCTGTTCACCTATTTCTAGCCATGGATGCTTTTCAACAATGGCCTCTTTATCAACTAGATATCAAAAATGTTTTCCTCAATGGAAATTTTCAAGAAATTTATATGGAGTAACCTCCTGGATTTGTTGCTCAGGGAGAGTCTTTTGGATTGATATGTCGTTTTTGCAAATATTTATATGACCTAAAACAGTCTCCTAGGGCTTTATTTGGAAAGTTTGGCAACATTCAACAATTTGGTATGACTCGAAGTGAGTCAGATCATTCAATCTCTTACCGCCACTCAAGTGTTCGATGTGTCTATTTGATAGTATATGTTGATGACATTGTTCTTACAGGCAGTGACCACATGGCATCTCCTAGAGGAAACAACACGTCTGCCACCATTTTCAAACCAAGGATCTTGGCAAACTCCGATATTTCTTGGGTATTAAGGTAGCACAATCCAACGATAGTATTGTTATATCTTAAAGGAAGTATGCATTGGATATTTTGGAGGAAACTAGGTTGATGAATTCAAAACCTGTTGACACACCCACGAATCTTAATACCTGTTAGATATTGTTTAGTTATTGTTTGATATTAAGATATTGTTAGTTACTCTATTTAATTGTACCTCTCTCTATTATAAATAGATTTCCCAACATCTCTGTCACCATTTTCAGATCAAAGATCTTGGCAAACTCAGATATTTCTTGGGTATTGAGGTGACACAGTCCAATGATGGTATTGTTATATCTTAGAGAAAGTATGCCATGGATATTCTGGAGGAAACTGGGTTGATGAGTTCAAAGTCTGTTGATACACCTATGGATCCCAATACTAAACTTCTACCAAATCAGGGGAGCCTATATCTGATCCTGAGCAGTATAGAAGATTGGTTGGAAAATTAAATTATCTTACCGTTACTCGTCCTGACATTTCCTTTGCAGTCAGTGTGGTAAGCCAATTTCTTAATTCTCCATGTGAAGATCATTGGAATGTAGTCATTCACATCTTGAAGTATATTAAAAAATCTCCTAGAAAAGGATTGTTATATGGTTCTAATAACCATACAAGAGTTGTTTGCTATTCAGATGCTGATTGGGCAGGATCTCCTTCTGATAGAAGATCTACATCTGGATATTGTGTCTCCATTGGTGGTAACTTGATCTTGTGGAAAAGTAAGAAACAGAGTGTTGTAGCAAGATCCAATGCAGAAGCAGAATATAGAGCTATGGCCTCAGCTGCCTGTGAACTTGTTTGGCTCAAACAATTGCTGAAAGAGTTACAATTTGGAGATGTTACCCAAATGACACTTGTGTGTGACAATCAGGCTGCTCTTCATATTAGCTCTAATCCTGTCTTTCATGAGAGGACCAAACACATTGAGATTGATTGCCATTTCATTCGAGAAAAGATCATATCTGGAGACATCAAGACTGAGTTTGTTAACTCAAATGATCAGTTAGCAGATATTTTTACTAAGTCTTTACGAGGGCCTAGAATTGATTATATTTGTAACAAGCTTGGCACATACGATTTGTATGCTCCAGCTTGAGGGGGAGTGTTAGATATTGTTTGATATTATTAAGATATTGTTAGATATTTTTAATCACAATATCAAACAATATCTTCTATTTACTCTATTTATTTTTCAGTTACTCTATTTAATTGTACCTTTCTATTATAAATAGATTACCCTATATGTGGTTTATACACAAGGGAGATTAATCTCAATCCCTATTTTCTTTATTCTCAACAATACCAAACTCCTACCAAATCATGGGGAGCCAATTTCAGATTCTGAGCAATATAAAAGATTGGTTGGAAAATTAATTACCTTACAATTACTCGTCCTAATATTTCTTTTGCAGTCAGTGTGGTAAGCAATTTCTTAATTCCTAATGTCAAAATCATTGAAATGCAGTCATCCATATATTGAAGTACATTGAATGATCTCCTGAAAAAGGTTTGTTATATGGTTCCAATAACCATACAAAAGTTGTTTGCTATTCAAATGTTGATTGGGTAGAATCTCTTTCTGATAGAAGATCTACTTCTGGGTATTGTGTCTCTATTAGTGGTAACTTGATTTCTTGGAAGGGCAAGAAACAAAGTGTTGTGGCAAGATCTAGCACAGAAGCAGAGTATAGAGCTATGTCCTCAGCCACTTGTGAACTTGTTTGGCTTAAGAAATTGTTTCAAGAGTTACAATTTGGAGATGTCATTCAAATGACACTTATATGTGACAATCAAGAAGCACTTCATATCAGTTCTAATCCTGTCTTTCACGAGAGGACCAAACACATTGAGATCGACTGCCATTTCATTTGAGAACAGATTGTATCTAGAGACATCAAGACTAAGTTCGTTAACTTAAATGATCAGTTAACAAATATTTTCACTAAGTCTTTATGTGGGCATCTCTTTGTTAGATGTGATGGGCTTAGGCCCATCTCTTTGTATTTCCTATTTATAATGCATAACCCTATGTGCTCAATACACATTAGGGATTCGTCCTATATGCCTCTTTCTCTTTTATTTTAAAAAGGCTAAAATGAAGTGATACAAATCATTTTGTTTTCTAGTCACGCTTTCCCTGGAAAGTGTGTACTTAACTATGCAAGTGGATGACATTGCCATTACAAGGAATGATGTTTCTAGAATATCTCAATAAAATAAATACCTTTTGCAATAACTTTTAGAGCAAGGATCTTGGAAGTCTCAACTATTTTTTGGGCACAGAAGTAGCCCAATCAAAGGTTTTGAAATTTCTCAAAGAAAATATGCTCTAGACATCCTAAATGAGACATATATGATTGTTTGTAAATCACTGGATGGTCTTATAGGTCCAAATAAGAAATTAATGGCAAAATAGAGAGGAGCTTTCTCTGATCTATAAAGATAAAAATTGATTTATCTTACAATTACTAGACCAAATTTGTCTTTTGTAATTGGTGTTGTGCGTCGTATGCAAAATTCTTGTATTGATAATTGGAATATTGTCATCCGTATTACAATGTACATAAAACAGGCTCTAGGACAAGGTATACTTTGTTAAGATAAAGGGAATACCCAAATCTTTGGACATTGTGATGTTGATTGGCTGGTTTCCTACAGACAAACCCTCTACTACAAGATAATGTGTTATCATTAAAGCTAATATTATCCCTTGAAAAAGCATAAAACAAAATGTAATTGCCTAATCATCCTAAATAGAATTTATTGAAAAGTTGCTATAGTTTTGTGTTATATCCGGTTTCTAGATATAACCTTTCTTATCCTTTTCTCTTTCCACTCATTCATTGTATTTGTCATTGTAAATATGAGACCTTAAGAGAAGAAAATCAAGCTCTCCAATTCATTCTCTATCTTTTTGTATTCATCTTGGCATTTCTCACTTGTGCACTTATATGGGTAAATCAACTTATAAATGCATCAAAACAAATCTTTGAGAGGATTCCTCGGACTTAATTTATTTGTTCCAAGCATGACACATTTAAAAGTTGTTGTGTTTTGTGTTATACCCATTATAAATATGAGATCCTAAGAGAGGAATCAAGCTCTCCAATTCATCTTGTATTTTTCTGTATTCATCTCTAGTAATTAATAAAAGAAAAATTCTCCCTCTCATTATTCAAGTCCCTTAACATCCCTTCTATTCTTATCACCACACAGCTTCATTTTCTTATGAGTCAACACCAAATATGATTTGACATCTAACACTACTGTTCTTTGAACCATGCCATCAACTGGTTAACTTCTACTTTGATAAATCTTATGCACATTTGAGCAATATTGAAGGGTCTATTCCATATGTGGTCCTACAGGAAACATTTCACGGAAATGTAGTAGTTAGCAATGAAAGAGAACTCAACCCAACTAACTAAGCCCTATGGGCCACTGGTTATGTTTAAAACCTGTAAAGAATTTCATAAACTGACAATTTCAGTATGCCCAATTGAACATCCAACATTGAATGATAGACAGAGCTGAGTTTTAGAATGGTTTCTAACTGTTTACAGAGATCAGTCCAAAATTGTCTCATAAAAAGGTGATCTCCTTCTGTGACTGGTGAAAAGAAAATCCGTGAAGCCTTACAACTCTTTAATGAGTAACTCAGTAACCTCTTCAGAAGTATGTAGGTGGGCAATGTGAAAAAGAAAATGACTATACTTCGTGAAGTTGATCTACTAACACCATAATGATATCCATCCTTAGGACTTTAGGAAGTTCTCAAATAAAATCCAATGTAAATGTTATTGCATACCTGTGTAGTATTGGCAAAGGCTGTTAAAGACCATGCAATATAGAACTTAATTCTAAAGATCAGTAGTAGATAACGTTTGGTAGTATTCTGCAAGCCAGTGTCAAAGGAAAGTACTATAGTTTTTAAATATTATCCTTCATTCCTTCCCAACTGCTTGCCAGCAATCCACTTATATTTAACAAAATTGTCTGTCAAGTGTACAGGTGTCCATACTTCCTTAAATTGTTTCTTGCTTTATACATTCATTTTTTGTATTGATAAATTGATTTTGCCTTACTCTGTGCAACACACGCTCTCCCCCCTTCACATATTATATGTTTTGAAAGGGCCCAAAATAATCCTTCCCAATGTATGGTGTTAACAATCCCACATAAAAAAGAGCTGGAAAAATTATAATTTATTTTAAGTAGGTGCAAACCTCACTTGACAAATAAGTTTTGAAAGGTTAAGCCTAAATCCGTTTTCTAAGATTGTATAGAATGTAATCTAGCAAAATTTGTAGAGAGTGTGTTGGAAATCTCACATTAACTAAAGATATAACCAAATTATAGTATAGAAGTGTGTAAACCCACCTTACAAGACGGTTTTGTAAGATTGATATTAAATCTAAATCCACTTTCTAAGATTGAGGACATAATTTGGTTAAGCCACCTTACAAGTCAGTTACCCTATTTTGAACTAATAACAAAAATATAGAATCAATTTAATTAATACTTATATCCACCATTTCTAACAGCTATAATAACAATAGTAGCATAGTACAACTCGGTAGAGAAAAAATATGAGGACCGACCTGATAAGCAATAATTCCTGCATATGCACCAAGAAAGAAACTTGCTAACATGGATGCCAGAACTGCCCCGCCAACAGCCAATGGCCAGAGAAGGATAGCAAGACCCGCAAGAGGCACGCATATGGTCTCCAAGAAAGGGCCTTCACGGCCAATGAGGTCATGAAACAGTCTATGCCACCCCTTAAAAAGCATGTATGGACCTTTGAATAGGGCAACAAATGATATAATTGGCACATCAACCACAATTCCAATAACTGCAGCTATTAAAGCACCAGGAATATAAAGCAGCCTGCATTAAAGCAGAAAAAAATTAAAAATAAATCATATGGCACAAATCCTGTCAGCCATCATATTTGGCATATTATGACTGGATATTATCTAGAATTACCTTTCATGGTCATATTCTGTATTGCTTTTATTTTTTAAAAAACACCAATTCAATCACTTTTCTTTTTCAATTTACAGATGAATATTCTCATGATAAATCTATCAGAAACTAAAGATACAACTAGCACATAAAATACATAAGGAAAAAGAACATAGTTAACAATTAATGTTATCTGGTTCGCCAAGTATTGTTTGCACCAAAAAATAGAAAATTTTGGAAAAACAATTAATTGAGATTTTTCTGTACTTTGGTTTCTACTTTTTACTGAAATGCCACTGGAACCGGAAGATATTCGCAAAAATAATTATCATTCTTTAAGATTCAATCCAAGAATAATGTCTTCTGTCAATATTTTCAGTAATATGCTCAAGCATGCTAATAAGTTTGGTATGGAAATGATTAAAGATTAAAATAACCTAACTATCGCTGCTTGGTATTACATACAGAAGAGCTGTGCCCTTAAGAGTTAAGTTTTTGAAAGATAGAAATCTACAGGAAATCCAACAAATATTGATATTTTTTTTTTCATTTGTTTCAACCCAGCTCCTTTAGTTTCAAAGTAAAATAACTAGCACTCGAGTTGATAACATACTATCTACAGAACTAAGATTTAAAACTTGAAAAGCTTTAAAGTATAAGTGTGACCTACAAACACAGTTAAACAAGAAAAAATGGAGCTTCAACCAATGTGTAGAGATTGTTTCCAACTGAGTAGGGTCAAGGAGGGTAGCTGTATGCAGTCTTGCACCCAAGAAAGCGTAGAGGTTGTTTCCAGGTTTTGAACTGGTGGCCTCCAGGTCAGACAGCACAATGACATAAAAATAAACAAAATAGAGAGGCATATAAACCTGATCTCATAATATTTTGCATTTGGAGGTCCTCTATGTAGCAGGTCATCCATAACTGAAAAGTACGAATGGAAAGCAACGTCTTTTACATCCCTTACAACCATGCAGGCCTTTTGAACAGTGCTCCAAGTACCATCCTGACAATTTAGTACAGTTTCTGAAATTAATAACAGTAAAACAGTGGTAATGACCATCTAAACCAGAAATGAAACATAATGAACATACAATGAAACAGTGGTAAAGCTTGTCATCTTTTCCTTCCTCTACAGCTTCAAAAGTAGCAAATATGGGTGAAAGAAAACCGTAGGCTGCTCCACCTACAATGCTTCCAAGAATACCAAAAATCGGACACAAAACCAACAGCACCGGTAGTACACACAGGCAGATAACAATCTTCAGAAGTGGCCCTAATTGTTTAGTTCTGTCCGTCAGGGAAATCACCATGAGAAAGTAATCACAATTTCATAACACACAAAGATAGAAAAGTGAGCAAAAATTTGAAAGAGTGGCAGTCAAGGAAAGCACCTCAGAACGCAATAATATGTCCAAACAGCATGAACTGTCCAAAGTGCAACTATGATAGCGGTGTTCCCAGTTGCAATTATTATGCATATCAAAGGGCAGAAAAGGATACCTGAAGTTATTTGACAGTTTGAGCAATGATAAGTAAGGTTTACAATCACAAATCTGACGTAGAACCATACCCTAAATCTTCTCTAGTCTAGTGAAGCATGAGATACAATAAGCTATTACATATTCCATTATGGAAACTAGAAAATGAAGCAAGAGCAGAAACTATTTAAATTCCTCGGTTTTG
>Ga0209389_1004338_pt1 | contig 11773 bp, 5 predicted proteins | sample CowpearedBW_FD_187526 | JGI IMG/M metagenome (GOLD analysis project Ga0209389, IMG submission 187526) | Root nodule microbial communities of legume samples collected from California, USA - Cow pea red BW (SPAdes) (version 2) | ecosystem: Host-associated > Plants > Roots > Nodule | place: USA... | reverse complement strand
AAATAATTTTAGAAAAAAAAAAAAAAAGTAACCTTGCTTTGGGGATTTCATACTTTTCCTTGTTTCTCTTTGACATATTCTTGATTAACATGTTAGATTATGTTCTATAAAACTTCACATATATCGAATATTTCTTTCATTGAATATTTTAGTTTTCTAAAAAATCCAAAAAAATTTAGAAAACACAAAAAAAAATGTGCTTAAATTTTATACGGATAAAAAATAATATTTTTTAAATGATATTTGAATATATTATAAAAATGTAAAATGTATTTTATCATTATGAATGACGAACAAGTTTTAAATATCGATTTAGCCTACATTTAATCCTTACAAAAATATTTATTAATTTTAAATTTGTAACATTTAAATTTTTTCGGTCCTTATCTTTAATTTTAATTATTTAATGTTAAAAATAAAAAAGTATCAATTAAAATATAAAAATATTTAATTAAGATAATTATAAATTTTTAAATATATAATTTAGTTAATTAGTATATTTCTTATTTATTATAAATAAATTAATTATGTACTTTTTTATTTTCAATTTATTTGCATTGTATTTCATTAAAAATAATTGCAATTTACCTAAATGATTGTGATTTGTTTTCTGTATATTAATTGTGAAATTATAATTTTGAATTAAATATATTATAAGTTGGAATTTTATCTTTATAGAAAAATAATTAAATATATTTTATATTTTCACAAATAACTAATTAAAATATATTCAAATTATTTGTAATACTATAATTTATTATTATTCTTTTATTTTTTTTCTTCATTAAACAATTTAAAAATAATATGAAATAATTTTAGTTATAATAATTAATATATTTTGTCATTAACGTTTTTTAAGTATAAAAGGATAATATGTAATTATAAAATAAAATTTATATACAATAATTTTCTTTTATTGTATATAAGGTGTTCAATTGTTTCAATTTCGGCTATTCAATATTGTAAATTCTATTAAGTAATATATGATGAATGTTTGGCAAGTGAACCAATCATTAATCTAGTAATAAAATATCGTCCTCTGGGATTGGATTGATTAGTTGAATACTAGATTCCTAATTTACGTAATTTTAAGCAAATGCGAATCAATATAATTGCAAGCATAAAATTTATAACAAAAAAACTTTAATCAATAGAAGAATCATTAGACATTAGATGATTGATTTCGTACTTTTTCCTATAAAATTATACTCTTTTTCAATTGATGCAAGTAACGTAATCATCCACTTGAGTTTACTAAGAGTTGTTTTGCCCCTAATCCTTTAGTAGGTAAAATCTATTTATTAAATTCGAACCCCCAATTCCTTAGGTCAGTTTACAAAAATTCAATAAAATCATGAAAAATCATTAATCATCTCTACTGCAAACTAATTAGATATGCCCAATTTCCCAATTGTGACATAATCTAACCTGTCTTGTTTATAATCGCAAGCGATCCCTAATTTTCTAATTGTGAAATTGCTCATAAATAATCTATAAAACCATAAACTGAGTACTGAAATGAATAACATTAACAAAACATCAAATGTAAAGAGTAGAACCTATAATCCAAATTCTTACATCAATCCTCCAACAAAAAGAAATTAATTCTGCATAATGAAAAAAAAAACTCCAAACGGTAGCCAAAACAACAGACGAAAATAGAGAGGAAAAAGAAGAAGTTTTTTTCCGTGAACGCTCCCCTTTTATCTTTCCCCACGTTCTTTCCTTTGTTGAGGTGATTTTCTCTCTCCTCTAACCGTTTCCTCCTATCTCTCCTCTTTATATTTTCTTTTCCTTTTAAATCTTTATCAGTCCACGTAATTTTTAAATTTCTCGCTGGAAATTCCACAGGTTGTGGAAAAATCCACAGGCCACCTGTGGAACACACTATTTTTGCGCATGATCTCCTAAAGCAAACTCCACAGATGGTGGAAAAATCCACCAGGCACCTGTGGAACAAACTATTTTGAAACTCGCATCTTTGAAGCTAAATCCACAAGTCGTGGAAGATTCCACCAGGCACTTGTGGAACATGCTATTTTGTGTTTAACTTACTCCCTTCATACTTGTTTACACCATAAACACACCAATCCAAATGTATGATCCGAAACTAGATAAATCATGGGATGAAATGAGTCTAATAATGCACAAATGAATAAAAATGTCCTAAACCAATGCATGAATATACCTATATCTTATGTGATCATCAATATAAATAACAATTTTTTAATTTGCTAAAATTATTTTATTATTTTTTAACTATTTCATTGATTTGATATTTGACAATATATGAGAAGTTTTTTTAAAATCTATAAAATATTTTCTATTTTGTCATAACCTTAATTATACCTTATTTTTTTAATGTGATGTTTGATTCAATGATGCATCAAATGATTTATTTTTAGAACACACATTTGATATTTTTGTTTTTTAATGTTTTCATTTGTGTGGCATATTTTTGTGATATAAAATATTGTTTCAATGATATTTATATAAATATTTTTATTTTTTAATTCATTATCATAAGTGTAACTTTGATGAAAAAATGTGTCATCATGAAAAATATCAATGTTTTTATCTTCTATAAAATCACTCTACCAATAAAGAGAAAAGACAAATAATCAATACAAAAATAATACAAAAATATAATGTAAAAATCCAAACTCGAGAAAAACCATAATCATTATCTAATGTAGCCAAAGAATACCATAATAACTTTTGGTTATTTGACATCAAATATAGCCACATTTTCTTCAGGGCGAACTTAATGACATTTCATAAGTTCAAAGTACTTAAACTTGAAGTGACTAAAACTATAGACTTAGATAAAATAAATATTTTTAATATTTTTAAACTTGATTATTTGTTATTTTTATATTTTTTTAAGAAAATAATTATCGATTTGTTTCATCAACATAAACACTATTTTATAAAATTAAAATAAATATTTTGATCGTTACTAAATTTTACTCATGTGTAATTATTTAATATTTTACATAATTCTTTGATTATTATTGTTATTATATTATTGAGTCTTTTAATTCGAGATTAATATTATTATAATTTTTTTCTAATATTTGAATTGAAAAAAAATGTTCTTAACATTAAATATTATATTAGAAAAATGAGAAATGATAAGATAAATATTTTATACCTTTGATATATGAGAATAAAAATGAAGATTAACTTTTGAGAATGGAGACGAAGATGAGGTGATAAGACGTGAACCCTACCCCTATTTTGAAGAGTGATAAACTAAACATAAAAAAAAGTCACATCAATTCCGATAAATGATTCTCACATGTTATTTAATTTTAAAATGGATACTTTTTTCCTAATATTTTTATAAAATGATATTCACACACTTTGTATTTTAATAAAATATTTAATTTGTATATTTTAAAACTTTACATTCGTTGAATTTTAGTTATATTAAATTTTTAAATAAAACAATATGAATTTACTTTATTAAAAATATAAAGTAAAAATGAGTTTTATTTACGAAAACATAAAATATGACTGTGTATTTAAAACTAGATGACGTGAATGTGATTTTACTTCAAAACACAAGCAATCACAATATAATTAGGTGCAATTTTCTTAAAAAATATATTTTTAATTTAAGAGTTTGGTGAAAACTAAATTTTCCAACAAAATGCTCCCATATATTATATAATTAATTAAAACATCACATCAACTCTTAGTGATACCTGTTTTTCCTCACATCGTATTGACTTTTTCTGCATAGATTACTATAATTAGTAGAAAGCTAGTGATTTCAATTGAATTAGCTTCTGCTGTAAAGAAATTATTTAGATCCCAGGCTGTGTGGTTGCTACAAAAGGCAGTGTGAACTGTTCCATTAATGTGAAGAGGCATAACATAGAAGACTTTCACATTCAGCATATGTTAACACTATTAAACCAGAAGACCTGTTCTCATTTAACCTAACATCCTGTCACTAATTTTTAGACTGACTAAGTTTAAGCCTGTGCTTTCACAGGTCAACTTCAACAATGGAAATTAAAAGGAACAAACTACCATATCAACAGCTTCAAATAGACTCCTTAACTAACAATACAAATTAAACAAACCCCTTTCTAAGAAAAAAATTGTGACTTCCCAATAACATGAAGCCAAGTTTCTTGATAGTAAACCCAGAAGCATTCAAGAGGGTACAAAGATAAGTAAATTTTTATATATAAGAACTTGGTAGATGCTTCAAAAGCAAAAGTCACTGTCTGCTACTGATGCTACAAAAGTTAAAGGAAAAGGTAAAAGTAAGATAAAAACACTCTATATATAGTATGAACATTATAAATATTTTATTATGTACATCATTACTATAGCCCCTTCTCAATTTTGTCTTGTATCCAAGGCCTTCATTTTTTTGGATGGCATAGAAGGTGAATGCGGTTCCACCAGTATGGACCAGAGAACGTGCACGTCTTCATAGGGGCAAGACTTGACATCTTCATACAGAATGTAAATCCCTCTTCCTGAAATGTTGGAAACAAATGTGAAAAAAAAAGGAATCTAATCATGCAGTGTCCCCCCTTAGTAGTTAGCAAAGGAAAAAGGTATAGTGTGTTTGTGTAAAAAACACGTTTCCCAGAACATGAATTGAATTGGATTGTCTTTTACTCGATTTCGAATCCCAATGAAACGGTAGTAAATAAGTGAAAGAGAACATTGGTGTATTCGATGATCGGTTCAAGAATAAACAGAAAAGCTTTGTGAAGCAATGTAACAAACAGGTATAGTGTGTCTGTGAAGCAATGTAACAAACAGGATGCAGCAAAAAACAAAATAATGATGATGGAACGTACTCTTCTTTTGAGTTGAATTGAAGCGGAGCCAGAACTTCTTGAGTGGAGAGAGGAGGGATTGCAGCCACCCCATTTGGTGAAGAAGTGGGTGTGGCTCATGCAGAAGAAGTAAAGTGGAGATAACAAGAGGGGTAAGAGAGATGAAGAGGAACCATCTACGCTTTTCTTAGACAAGGGTTAAGATTTTGCAAGGTCACTGTTATATATTTTGGGACGTTTTAAATACCATAATAGGTCACTCATGAATTAAAATTTGTTGCTGGTGCATTGTCCCTTTCAAACATTTTCTCCCTTGCACAAGAAGAACCCACTCCACCAATCACCCATGCTGCTCATTTTACATTTCCCAGTGCCTTATTCCACAAGATATATTTCAAATTGGTGCTAAAAGCAACACATTGGGCTTTAGTTGTTTGTAATCACAATCTCTTTACCATATATAATGTTAATGGAAAAACCAGAAATTTATATAAATGCTCTGCTTATTCATTTCTCACCTAACACTCGTTGTTGGACAAATATTGAAAATGGTCACTACAGAAAGAAACATTCCATCTACAACTGAAAAAATCACTGCAAACATGCATTTCAAAGCATGTACATTGCATTTTAAATCACCAGGATTTAGCAATTTGCCTTCTGGTCCACTAAATAAGATGCGTTCCCTATTGTCAAATTCGTGCGTAATCAGATATATGAAAGAACGTATACTCTGCTTAGATTGCTGAAAGAAATATAAAGAAAAAACAGATGTATAGAGAGAGCATAGAAGGATGATTCTAGCACACATCATACATCACTTGGTACTCCATCAAAATGATATGTTATATCAGGTTTATGTAGTATTTGTATGTGTATCTGTCAGATATTGCCTTTAGAACTATGATATTGTTTTCTTCTAATAAATAATAATGAAATTATATCATTTAAATTTGCATTTTGAAGTGCGATTTGCGTATTACTTTACCAATAAAAAATCATGGGATTTAAATATTTTAATAGACTTAAGTAATAGTTCTTTAATTGGAATATGGTTGGATAATATTTTCATAATTTATTTAAAAAAATAAATAAATAAATTTTCCATAAATTAAAATTAGTTTAATTTAATTGATAGACATTCTATCATATTAGAAAAGTGTTTAAGTCCCTAAGAAAATCATTAATGTAATACTGTAGAAGCTACTTGTATGCAAGTTTTGCCTCCACCTTTTTTTAATGTACAATACAGTCTTTTTAGGCCTTGGCTCCATGTTAAAGCCCAAAGTTGTGTCTTCTTATTGGCAATAGGATAAATGAAAATGGGTTTGGAGTTAAAGCCCAACAAAGAACCATTCTATTGCCAAATCACTGCTACAGCTTAATCCACTCTAATAATACATCTGCTGATTTAATCACTCATTTTAAAACAATTACAAAACCAAACTCCTTATGTTTCCTGCTATATTTATCATTTCTTAAAACAAGAGATTTTCTTATTCATAACAAAATATTCCATTCGTATATGATGACAATAACGAAGTTTGTTTCAACATTTTGATGGTCATGCTTTTTCTTAATTCGGTTTGTTTAGAACTCACTATTATAATATGTTTTCTATAACGTTGAAAATTATATTACATACTATTCAGAATAATTGTATATTATTTTCATACCAAAGTAGTAAAAGCAAGTATTTTACACATGTACATTCAGAAACTTCTCTATGAGCATGGAGTGTTGATTAGAAGCAAAAGGTAAATCTCTACACGAGAGTTGTGAAACGCAGAAAGGTAACATTTGGTTGGTATCGATGGTCAAACTATCGTTTTTCAAAATTTTAAAAAAGCAAACTGTGTACATATTGGTCATCATTTAGAAAGAGAAGTTTTCATGAAGTGGGTTTCACACAAAATTACGTGTTAGAAAAATTTTGGAAACCTGAATATGATTTTTGTGTGGGTTGATGATTAGTGTAACTACATCTTTGAATGTAATAATTAAAGGAAAGGAAAATAAAAGATTGATGCTAAAAGGGGGTCCAAGTTGCAGAAAATTTGCAGATGCAGAAGAAAAAGGCATGGATCCAGATCGATCACACCCTCTCAGAGAATCCACTTCTCCCTGTGTTGATGCATCAAGTGTCCAACAGGTCTTCACAGTGGATCATGGATTGAACTCTGAGGACAAAATAATGGCCTGCTCCAACACATTATCCCTCGATTAAAATCATAAAAGCTCACAACTTAGTGCTATTGGTGGGTTCTCGATACTAATTACCTCCACCCTTTTATTTTCGCTTTTGCAACGGTTGGTTAAGAATCAACTATTCCACTTGTGCGCATGCATCACAATATCTTCACAAATTAAAAAAAATAAATGTCAATTTCAGTTCATCCGTTACATGCCCCCACCAAAGTTCCAAGTCCACGTCATAATCCACTGTTTCACTTTATGCAACGATATCAGCCCATAGCATCTACTTTTGTAGCGTGAATAGTACCATGTTTTCTTTCTTAATTTACAGCTACTTTCGTAAAGATTAGCAAACCAACGTAGGTAAATTAGTCAAATGTTTTTTATTTTGGGAAAAGAAAATCCCAGTGGATATGGTGGTTTAGGTTCAAAATGGTACCAAATTATTGGGTAAAGTCTTTATGATCACAAAAGTTTGCAAGACATATGGAAAACCCTTTTAAGTTACCGTTTGATTAATTATTCCACTCCTTTACGATTGTTTGTTACTTTGGGTTTAAACTTTAAAGTTTAAACTTCCTTTTTGTGCTGACAATCATTCCATGTATCTGTATTTAAGGTTCTTACAAGACATCTCTTTTTATATTCAGAGATGTGGCTAACTATTGCCAACTACCTAATTCAATTAATTAAAATGCCAATCTGAATTTTCAATATTTTGATACACAACAAAGCTTTCAAAACTTTGATGCACCAAGTTGTTTATTCCCCTTTTGACCTATATGTACTTGCCTCTCCATTGTTAAAAAAAAAAAAACTGCTAAATTGATAAGGAAAATAAATAATAATTTAGAGTTTGTGTATATGTATAACATATTTTTGCAATGTTCCCAAAATAGATAGAGATGATATTTTAAACAAAATACCAATAAGATAATAAATCAGAAGGAGTTCATATTTGTAACCGGAAATTATCTTGTCGCTAACGTTGTCTTTGATCATACTGATAAAAAAAAAAAATCTGGAAATAACGTTGTCGCTAGGGATCGGAGAGGATGAATATTAAAGGAAGTATAGGATTAATTAATTCATAATTTTTACATTATTCAAAAAGATCATATTTTATAATTATTAATTACGTGTATTAAATATATAATGTCAATGAAGGTAGGATCAAATATGAAAACGTTTTCTAATTGGCGACTACGGCGAAAAGGAAAAACAAAAGGACCAAAGTGGCAAAAATAGTCGTTAGTTAAAACTAAAAGTAAACAAATATGATTTCCTTAAAATTTTAATTTGAATTGTAACTAATACCATGTGCTTTAGGTCCTTCGTTAGTTCCTATTATTTCTGCTAAATAACGATACACATCAACACCAACTTAGTATTAAGTGCTTCTTTTTTTTAATATTTGTTATATATTTATGCGAGACTATACACGTAGCTTGTAATTATATGATACGATTATAATTATTTTATCATGCAAACTATTGCAATTTTTGAAGCACCTGTTTAATTATTGAGCATCATTTTGAAAAGTTAGTAAACCGCAAGAAGAATCAATGGAGTTGATGAAGATAATAATAGGTCCTATGTCTTATTACATGGTCAATGCAATAAGATGAAAGAGTTATATGAAGTATTAAGATGATTAGATATAATATGAATAATAAACTAAATAAAAAAAAGGAGTATAGTTATAATTGCAGTGGAAGAGGTGGGGGACATGTCATTTATGAATGTGGTATTGGTGTGTCCCAGAATGAGTCCTTTTACATATGAAGATAGTCCTCTGAAGTAATGTGAAGGCTCATAAGTTCTGTCCGTTTCAGGCCATAAAAGCAGACATCCATGTCCCACTCACTCCAATTCTAGTCAAATTACATACTTGCTTCTATTATTTTAGGAAAATCGCTGTCTCTCTAATCTTCTGCACAGTGAGGACTACTATTTAGAGGGAGAGAGAAAAGGAACGTGCACTTTGAATTTAAAGGGTGTAATGATTCAATGATGATGTGGTTTTAGTTAAAGAAAAGTGGTGTGCAATATGCATTGGTCATTATGTTCACAAGGGCAACAGGGAGGGAGAGAGGTAGTGTTTCAAATTTTGAAATTAGAGAAAGTGAAGAAGAGAAGAAAGATTTTTGTGACACCCCACGGGGTAGGTGAGTGAGATGAGAACAAGAGAAGCGACTTTAGTAAAGCTTGGCCACGTGGGACAGATTTATTTCAAGCAGTTAGCTCAACTAAGCCAACCTCACCCCATTCTTATATTATTATATTCAAATTATCCTAACCCAGAACTTCAAATATTACTTAACTATCAATCACTTTCTTAACATAAAATAAAACGAAGTTGAAAAAAAGAGAGAGAGAGAACAGAATCTCTGTGATATTTGAATGACGACAAGTGAAACATATGTCACACTAAATTCCACCTTTATCAATATTAGTTTAACCAAAACGATAAAGCTTACAACTTCGTCTTGGAAGCCCAACTTAGCAGCCTAAACACCGTGATTTACTTTCCCTCAGCCCCACAAAATGCACTGTTTTCTTCAGTTAACAGACGGGTATATGCTTTTATTTCTTTTCTTTAATCCATTTTTTATGTATGTAATCTATTTCAATATATATTGACTTTGGCTTTCGAAATCGGGCTACGTTCTTCTAGACATGCAATTAATTAAGGAATTCAGAGGTTGATAGCTGCATAAAAAATTTCTAACTCAGAACCACTTGTTTAAATAAGAGAAGAAACGATTCAGCAATGGTAAATGTTCATTTTTTAAATTTTTGACGTGTAGAGAATGTCCCGGGCATCAATTTCTCTCTCTTCATTTTTTTTTCTATCTTTGGTGGGTCACCGCCGTAAGGACAACGGAGCTTGAACTTCTATGAACATGGAACTTATTTAGTGTATCATTTACTATGTAAGTGTCTTTTTAAATAGCATGGAAGAACAAGTATCAATGTTTTGACTTATGGAACAAAGTTAATTTTTTGTGCTGAACAATTTTTCTCCGTGTGAGTCTGCCAACACTGTTTTCACAAGCATTTGTCGTCCAAAAACAGTGTGTTCGATAAATATAATATAAGGAATGCATGAGGACGGGTTATTTACTGTGTTAGCCTCCTATTTCATGCATTATTTTGTATCCATATGTACGAATTCCCTTGTTCGTGGTTCATTGTCTTTCATGATGCCAAAAGTAAATTTAAATATCTACCCGTCCCATTCGTGAGGTCTAATTAAGGAGAACCAAACAACACCATTAAATGCTTAATTATCATCATACACATATATACATATATATACAGACATGTGTGTAGGAAGCATACAGAATTTTTTAAGTATTACACAACTACTTCAAATGATGACAAAATATTAGGGTTTCAAAAAAGTAGCTTGTCATGATCTTATTTGAAGGTACTGTTTGATATAATTTTTTTTATCAACTCTGTTTGGTATAATGCTAATGAAAAAAATGGTGATTTGATGTTTTATAGTCCATTGCTGATGCATGCATGATGCTGAAAGAGTAACGAATTGAAGGGAACAAAACTTAGAGATTCTTATATACGAGAATAATCATTGAAGAAACAATAGACATAGGTAGCATGTATCCAAATGATTCATACAAGCATCCAGAATTGAGTGCATGCAGAGAGGGGAAAAAAAAAGTGGGAGAAAAGAGTTAGGAAGGTGGTACGAAGAAGTTAAAAGAAGGGGGAGAATCTCCCATCAAATCTAAACAGAGAGTGGAGATGGTGAATGAATATTCCCTTTAACCCTCCATGCAATAAGAACAATCTGAGAGCAGAAAAAGTGGGATTCAATTTTCCACTTGTAAGCAAAGAACAAGAGTAGAGACTAGTAGTGTTGATTGGAGACACGCAAAGCAAAGGAAAGACACCACAGTTCACAAAATCAGAAGGAAGGTAGGTAGGTAGAGATAGGTATTAGGTATACCTCATAGGTAGATAGGCATAGATAAAGGGAAAGATGATTGTATTGTAGTAGGTGTGTATTATTTGAATGAGTAAGAAGTTACTTACTACAAACAAAATCATCCACTCTTCTCTCTGTAACACATAGATGGTAATCATAGTTCTACTTATCCCGCAATATCCGTTCACGTGCCCGAGTATTGTTTTGGCCACATACTTAGAAGTTCTTATATGATCCCATTTTCCAAAAAAATGATCATGTACTTGTTGGGGTAATTACTCTCCCGCACAGTCACTCTCCTGTTCATCCTAATCCATCACTGCAGCCTTTCCCTTCTACCACCACTGCACACACCACACTTCAGGTCTCACACATCATAATTGAACTGTCACTATGAAAATTCAATGCCACTTTGCCGCTAGCTGCTACATGAGTAAAGGAATATATGCATCTGCCTCTGCTATCATAATTTCCTAACCACAACAGCGTCCAAGGACACACCATCAAAAACACGAAAACAAAAATGCTACCAGTTATTTTTCGCCTATATATATTTTTCTTGTATTAGGATCAAAGTGCATTTGTTGTAAGATGGTACGTAACAGTGGCAGTAGTAGGAGCTAAACATAACAAAATCTATAATTAAATAGCGTATAACAATCGTAACACTATGAAATAAAAACGCTCAGGTCAGACGGTTTGATTCTTATACATGTTAAAAGAAATTTACATATATTATTATAATGATTACGTGCTGATTTATATATATATATATATATATATATATATATATATATATATATATTTTTATATT
>Ga0209389_1004336_pt1 | contig 11775 bp, 8 predicted proteins | sample CowpearedBW_FD_187526 | JGI IMG/M metagenome (GOLD analysis project Ga0209389, IMG submission 187526) | Root nodule microbial communities of legume samples collected from California, USA - Cow pea red BW (SPAdes) (version 2) | ecosystem: Host-associated > Plants > Roots > Nodule | place: USA... | reverse complement strand
TATATATATATATATATATATATATATATATATATATATATATATATAGATTAATTATATATATGCTTTAAACTATAAATAAAGTTAAAAAATAAATTAAATTAAAAAAATAATTAAACTTTAAATTAAAAAATATATTTATTCTGCTTCAACTTTTTTCATTTTTGTTTAAGGTTTAATTTTTTGAATTTTAATTATTTTTTTAGTTTGTTATCTTTTTTTATTTTTTAAATGTAATTGTTTTTAAGTTTATATATTTTAGAATTTTTAATATTTTTTAATATATATTTTAAAAATAAAATAATATATATATATATATATATATTTAATTTTGTTTTTGTATAATATATTAAAAAATAATTAAACTTTAATTTTAAAAACGTAAAAACAAATATATATATATATATATATATATTTACATTTAGAATTGCACAAACTTTATCATCCAGTGATGTCCTTTACCAGAAGTTCACTTAGAGGTGAAATCTGCATTACTCGTCAAATAATAAAAAAAAAAATTGGAATTTAAAATGTTTAGGGTACAGAAGAAGTTTATGAGATGCAGAAAGAAGTCCCCGAGGTTTAAATCTTCAGAAAGGGGAAAACAATGGGCTTGTTGTAATTTGAGCCACAAGATAAACATTAATTGTTAAAATGGAATGAAAATAAGAACATAAAGGACAAAGGGAGTTATAATATTTCAAAATGTTATATCTCTACTAAAATTTAATAATTTTAGTTCCAAATTTATTGTTTTTATCTTCGCGAATATTTAACTCGTGAGATAGCTCAATTAACTTAACATTGAACTTAGGTAGTTTCTCTCAGCAGAAAAATAATATTTGTTTTAAGAAAACTTTCTCTACTTAAATTTCCTGCTTTTAGAAACTCTTGAAAATAAAATAAAATAAAATAAAAACAAAATCAGATCATTTTCAGACAAAACGACCACCGAGCATTATTATCCTAAACAAAACTTCTCAGCATGGCATATTCCTATAACAAGGCTCAACGTAGTTCGTTATACATGCAATATTAGTTTCTACGGAAAATTTTCATAAAACTTTCTCCTTGGATCTTTTTCAATCTGCACTTCATCAACAAAAGTAGATGCTTTAAAACCATAAGATAAAACAAACTAAATACATAAAATCAGGCAAAATAAGATCAAGTTTCAGGCGTGAACTCCAAAACACATACAACAAATGAATCTATACAAAATGTGGAATAGGTTAGGATCAGTGTCACCAAATTTTGCTTAGCAAAAATCAGCTTCTGCAAATCTGTAGGTGTAAGTTAGAACCTACCAACATTTGCTATTACCTCCACACACTTGAACCTGCAGTTGCCTTGGAGCAACCAACTTCCTTCCCATCAGCTGAACTTCCTCCACTTAACAGCTGCGAAGAAAATGTCCCATTTTTCCTAACCTTACCTGGAAATTCCTTGCTTAAGCTACCTTTCAGGGACAGGTTCTTCTTAACACGATTTCGATTAAGCATGAACATAGCATTGCGTGGGGGTGCATGCAGAGCACCTTCAACACAATCACCCACCTGTACACAGCCCCAAGGTCTGGAAGGTCCATCGCCACGAGATGATTTAAGCCTAGGAAAACCATTCGTCAATCTCAAAAAGCCCCGGTAATCAGGGGAATTTTCCTCCTCCATTTTTACACAAACAGGACAAGGAGGATCGCTTTTCCGTGTCTTTGGTGTTGTTTGCTCCAAGCATTCAGCATGAAATGCGTGACAACAAGGAAGAACACCAATCGTAGGCATGTCTCCACTTCTCACAATGCGACGGGAACTCCAAGGTGATCTCTGCGAGAGAAACCTTTCACACAAGCCACACCTAAATCCATTGGAAGGAAAATGTGATTGACCAGGCGTTTCTAATTCAAATGACTCAGTAACATCAGCAAACTCCTGACTGCTGCTGGCGCTACTCCAACGCTGGCCGTCTCGGAGTGGAGTAGAAGTATCAAACTCTGTAAAATCTGTAACTGCAGGACCAAAGGCATCTCTAGTAGTTGTTAGGTCATTAAAAGACATAGGATGAATGGGTTTAGAGATGAAAGAACGAAGATTAGAGAAATTCCTCTGACAGGATAAATGTGATTTTGTAGTAGACTCAGATTCACTACTTTCTGACAGAGATGATGTTGATCCCCCACTGTTGGGATTTACAGATGTTCCCTGCATATATATGTCTTACCTGTTAGTTTATTTCTTAAGACAAACACATGAGAAATAATTGCCCAACTAAAGTATCTTTTAGTAGTGCTTAACCAGAAACTTACCTCCTTAGTGGGAGTAAAAGATACCCTGCCCGCAGAAGGATGAGGATCTACCAAAAGTACAAATGAGTTGGGAGAAGTTCAATACGCAGAAGTAACAACAAACAAGTTTATACTGAAAGAATAAACCACAGACAAAATTGAGTGCTTCAGTTTTATTGTTACTAATATCAGAACGACTTAACAGTACCATCAATTGCTACCCTATTGAGACACATTAACAAACAGACAAATTATGATCCAAAACTCAACATCCTCAAGGAATCGAATGATGTCATGATTCACAAGAAAAGGAAAATTATTAAATTGAGTTTCAATAATTAAAAAATGAAAAAGTTAAAGCTGTATAATTTAGAGGCAGAATTATAAGAAATCATGACTCAATTATGCAATGAGACCAGATTTATCAATGTATGGGTTTCCTCTTGTCATGCTACAGAAGACCTGACAATTTATAGAAATACTAGTTCAGCTCTCTACCATTTGATGTAAGCCTAACTCTACAAACAAAAAATGACCAAAAACATGTTTACTGTTTACTGTTTCATTGCTTCAAACAAAATGTCAAAGGCATAACCATAGCAAGAACATAATGAGTAGAGCAAAACTGTTTTGATAATAACCAACAAGATTGTTGAGAACGTCTTTTTTTCCCAAACACTTTTCAATAGGACGGAACTTAGAAGCAACTTAAGAGGTAGATTAAGAAAATGTTCTGTTTTCATTTTCTATTTTCACTTTTGATTACAAAAGTGTCACTTCAGCTTTTCCTTTTATTCTATAACTTTTTTAAATTATGAAAGAAGGTGCAAAACAAAGTGGCTTCCATATTAAATGGTGATGACAGAAAATAAACACAAACATTTAACTACCACTCATACAATACAATAACTTATACTACGCAAAAACTATTATATAGACAATACAATACAGTTAACTTACCACTCATACAATTAACTACTTATGCTTCGTTTCTGTTTCACTAGGCTGTAGTCAAATAGGATCCCATGTAAATGAAATTTTTTACCTTTTTGATTATTAAAAAGACCTTTCTGGAAGCAACCTCTTTAGAGACTAACAACCCTAAGAGCATTAAGGCTTCATTATCTTATATGCAAGCCATCTTTTACAACCATCTTGCTATTGTGGTTTATATACATCTAAATTATACTACTTTGAAAAATTCATATATAAGGATTTACCTTTCCTAGCTGAATTTTCATAATTGTCAATACTGATTTCTTGTATTGCAGGAGGCGTCCATTGAGGAGCCTGAGAAAGGTCAGATGGACTGCTAAGGAGAATACCAGTACCATCTGAAGCAGAATAGTGAAGATCATATAGGTGGTTGCCTCTGACCCAGCTCCCACTCTCTTTATCATTTGATGATGTAGAAGACCCATAGAGTTGAATGCTGTCATTCACAGTATACTGCATCCCTTCAGACTGGAATCTGAAATCCCACCTTGTTGGAGGTGGTGAAAAACTTGAATTTGTTCGCCAGAAGGGCTCATTTGGACCCATGGACCAGTCCCTACTGCCTGCATTTGATCCATGTGGCCTTGAAGCCACACAACAAAGAGACCCCGTTTTAGCTATTTTCTCAGAATATCACAATAAACCCAATTCTGAACGCCTCCAATCCAATCTATTTCAGTCACTGCTCAACTTCGTAATCGATAACAGAAGAGGGACACTTCCAAAAATAAGTTCCAACTCCTCGAGCCAAATAATTCACCACTCAGTACCTTCCACCTTCAACCTACATGTCTAATAGAAACTAAATTCCACCTCCAGCAAGAGCATCACCCTGAAAACTCTACAATCAGAAAAAGAAAAGAACCGCATTAACCATTTAGATAAAATATAGAGAAAGTTATTATTTCAACCACCAAAAAGAAAGAGGTAAAATACAGTAAACAAGTAAAGCTAGTCTCCGAAGTCACATTAAGCCATAAACATCAAATTAGTTGGAAAAATGCAATAAATTCAAAAGATGACATCTAATCACAGAAACACTATACTAAAAAAAACACTAAAGCAAAAACCAAGCACAGCGATAAACATCATATAGTGTATCAGTAACCAAATAAATTCAAAAACTGACATCAATCAAAGAAACATAATATTAAAAATATTATAAACGCGGTTACTAAAGTTAAACCAAACATTCACACAAAGAATACCAACTAACACCTACACATAAACCACATCTAAAAATTTTCAAATGCTACTTTACCAAATATAGAGTTAATGCAAACAAAAAATATATAGTGAACTTCGTTTTAAAACAGAAACAAAAACTAGTAGAAACTAGAACACAATAGAGCATGTGAAAAAGCAAGAAAAAATACGGGACAAACCGAACCTCTTACCGCACACGTGACTGGACAGTAACGGCACGTGCGAGTCCTAAGTGAGAGAAATTGCGTTTTAAGTTTTCAATTTTTGGAGGAATTGCATTGTTGTATAGTTTGATTGTAAAGCGAAACGAAGAGAGCGGAATTGTAGAAACCCTAACTAACCGAACAGAGGAAGAAGAAGAATATGAAAGCAAGCTGGTTGAACAGCTGGCACCGCATCTTCTCTTTGTGTTTGTTTGTAATGAACTGTTTGAACTTTAAACGCGCCGTTTCCTCTTTCTGCACTCTCTTTTCTAATCATTATTAATTTGTCCATGATCATATGTATTGATGGATTTTTTTTTTATAATTACAAAGTTTTGTTGTTTTAGTGCAATGTCACTAGTTTTAAATGTTTCTCAGCATGTCACTCAATAATTCTAAAAATGAAACAAAAATTCAATTATGTAAATTCAAGGACATGTTCACTTTGAAAAGGAATATATTTATATTTAATTTTATGTAGAAATTATTTTTATGAAATATGAAAATCATAAATTAATTATTTTTTCCAAATTTATGAAAAATTAAAAATAAAGTCATCTTTTTATAATTAAAAAACTTGTCAAAGCTCTTATTTGTTTAAGTGAAACATGACATATAATTTTTAAATCAAAAGTTAGGTGTTGCTGATATAATATAATATATATAGAGACCTCTTGACTTTTGGTTAAAGCTTTAACTTTACCAAAGGAATCTTATGCTTTTTACTGTCATGTTTTCACCTACAATGAGTTTCAATTATTATTAAATTTATTTTTTGTAATGAGAGGGTAATTTCTTATTCATTGATAATGGTAAATTTTAAATAAAAGGATAAATTATTTTTTAAATATTCCCATTCTCTTATTTGGATGAATATTAATATACTTTGTATTATGAAATTTATAAATGTGTGAAAAAATTAGTTAAAGGAAGTAAGCAAAAGCAACCAACATTTGGCTTTTTTGTCGTTTTCTATTATAATTAGTCATAAACATTAAGCAATTGTTCTTATAATTAGCATCTTATAATTAGCACCCAACGAAATAGAAATTTCACCTACCACACCATAAGGTGGGTCCAATGTGTGATCAAACCACAGCAAAACCCCATTAGCTGGTTAATCATAGAAGCATACATTAAATACAAATTATAGATGTATAGGTTGATGAGTGTGCAATTATTTGGTGATGTTTATTTGATACAAGTTGGTTAACCATGAGTGCAAAATGATCGTGCCAGTGATTATTTGATGATAATGTTTATAGCAGTTGGTACTTGTACACATGAAGACAAGCAGAGACACGGATCATAACAAAGGGAAAGGTAACAAGGTAAACCAATTATCTGAGACTCCAACACACCATTCAGATATATAAAAACAAATGAGTGCAACACCAAACTAACCAAGTTCTTGTTCAGTCATGTTCACATCAAATGAGCACATTATACAAGAAAGTCCTTTTTCTTTCCTTTTCTTTCTTTTAGATGCCAATCCTCTCTTTTCCTTTTTAACTGTTCATCGTTGCTTCAAATTTTGTTTATATTTAACAGTTTGGAAGTTCAAGACCATATAAATTCTCCCTTGATCAATTGTACCATACAGAAGTAGAATGGAGAGTAGATGAATTAGAATTTGCATCTGAGTTCATTAATACAATAGTAGTATAGTTTTATCTACTAATTATTTGGTGGATAATTTATTGTTTTTCACCTTTTCATTTAACTTCTCATTTACTTTATTCTCAAAAAATAAAATGTATCATAATAGCATTAAGTTTAATTAAAGAAAAATATGCTAAAGTAAAATTTCAAAGAAAAAAAAAAAAAAAAATGTAAGTACTCTAAAATAAATCAACTAAAAAACTGTGATAGTGTCTCACAAAAAAAAAATGGTGGCACTTGGATCACAGATAGATGAAGACTTTTTGGTAGCACACAAAAATGATTAGTGATAAAAATTTTAAGATTAAAAACTCTTAACAGAAACTTATTTTCATCGAAAGAAAAAAAAAAGCTTTTGGATACTCAATTTCACAAAGACTGCTCTTTGATACAGAGAGAAACAATTGATATTTTATTGCAAAAATAGAAGAAAAGTTTAAAATTGACACTTTTGTTGCAGATAGAGAAGACGTCGTTATAGTACGTGATTTTCTGTTTAAACACATTATGTAAGCTAATGCTTTTATTGGTTTGTGAAACTAATCCTTAAACGTCATATATATTAATACACTAATTCAGAAACAGGATAATGAGTATAAAAGTAAAAGACAACCTTTAGGAACAGTTGTTTAATTTAAGTTATAAACAAATTCGAATATCAGAATTACCTGTTTCAATGTAAGCTTCGAGAATATAAAGGACACTTTACATGATGATCAAAGCATGCATAGCCTCCAACTCAACCATTTTTGCAATACAGATGATCAATGCAGGTTGAACTTCACACTGATTTGGTAAGGACACACATGTCTGTAGATAGATTCTACACAGCAAAGCTTCACAGTTAGTAGGCTAAGAGGATCAAAGACACACTGCGATTGATTCTACTTGTAAGCTACTCCATATGCATGGGGATTTATGAATGTAGCACTAGACAAGAATGTCATGTTAAGCTCAACATCTGAAAATCCAGCCCTGGATATATTGTTTCCGGTGTTCCTAGAAAGGTGACACCCATCTGCAAGTGTCTGTTGCAGAGGATCAAGAACTCTCTGTATAAATTTGAGAAAAGTTCCATCTGCATATGTCCATGGGAACATAAAAATTAACCAAAATTAAGCTATATACTAAGTTTATTAGTCCATTTAAAAGTTATGTTTACACCTTTCGCAGCCACATGTTCCACAAACACATAAAGACCACCAGGTCGCAGCACCCTCACTACTTCTGCATGCAAAAGTGCCAATGATTTAGATGACAAACTTGAATTTTAAAAGTTCTTTACAAAAATTAATCTTATGTTTAAGTCTTACATCGACTAAAGATAAGACTACTTTATAATTAATGGGTGCAAATTTCACCTTACAAGTCAGTTTTATAAGATTGAGTTAGACTTAAAGTTCACTTCTTAACAAGGTATCAAAGTCATGGATTAGAGTCTATTCTAACAAAATTTGTTTTTTGTTAAGTTTATTATTTCACCCGCTATCAGGCCATTATCGAACCATCCAGTCATATCTAGTCGCACACTCGAAATGTGTGTGTATCGGTGAGGGGAGTGTTTTGAAAGTCCAACATCGACTAGAGATAAGACTAATTTACAGTATATATGAGGATGCAAATCTCACCTTACAAGCTGATTTTGTAAGGTTAAGCCACTTCTTAACAAATTATTACAATTAAAACTAAAATGAACTAGAAATTTTCCCTCAGGTATATGGTGACCCATCATTAAGAGATTGTGGTTTCATATGGTTATATGACATTAGTCTTACACATATAAGGTATTTGACCCCAATTTTATCCCAAAACCTTAAGGCAATGGCGTTATGGGTCTTTATTCTTATATAGTGTTTAATTTTGTCTATTCTATCCAATGTGAGACTTTTGACTCACACTTAGACTATTTCCAACAGGTATGTACATATGGAATCATAAAAACAGTAGCACATTTGGAATCTCTCTGTATGCCCTGTAAAGACTAGTTAAAAAACTGAAAGCAACATGATAGACAGGTTTAATGTGAAAATTCTAGATCTTGTTGAGTTGACAAGATGAATTTCCCATCGTACAGTATAATTTTGTAATCTACGTATTATGACTGTTTTATCATGTAACTAAAGTTTTCATGATATTTATAACTGTTATTTGCAACATATACAACCATCCATGGTTCTTTACCTAATAGCTTAAGCTCTGGCATATGGTATTACTCTACAACCAAGTGATCTAGAGTTTTGATCCTCATCGTCCACATTCTTATGATAAAAAAAGGTTGAATTACAGAATAGGATGGGTGGACCTGCAAATTTACCATGCTTCATGCCTAAAGAGTTCTTAAAGATGTTAATTAAAACCATCATGTACTATCACCATCACGTAAAACGCACTCCCTTTTTTTTTTCATTCTTCTCTCTCATGCATGGAACAAAACAAACTTTCCTTCCTCTTTCCAAGTTCTCCTCTAACTTCTGCTCTTTTTCCTCCAAATCTCATCTTTTCAAAATCTGATCACACCTTACAGTAGCTGAGGAGCTGAGGGTCATTTTCAATCGATTAGTTTTTCAATTAAAGTATTTGTTTGTTCTAAAGGTTTTTTTTTCTTTTCTTTTGGAATTGTCATCAATCTTGATGGTAGTTAGTTGACAAAAGTGATCTAAATTTGGTTAAGCTTATATTGAATTTTTATTATGTTTGGATACTTTGTTCTATGTCTCTAGATTTTGAGTGATTCTCTTGCTAAAATTGAAAATTACTTGAGAGCAAAGAATTACAAGAGAAGTTATTTATGTTTTTTATAGCACGTTAGGGTAGATTATTTGGAGGTAGTGACTTGGTCACAATATATTGATTTCTATGCAAGGATTACGATGGGATTAGTTAAGAAAAGTGATCTTCTAAATTTAGTTAAGCTTATATTGAAATTTTTGTAATGTTTGAATACTGTGCTCTAGGTCTCTAGATTTTGAGTGATTCTTTTGCTTGAACTAAAAATTAATTGAGAGCAAGGAATTACAAGTACCAGAAGTTATTTATGTTTTTTATAGCACCTTAGGATAGATGATTTTAGGGTGGTGACTTGGTCAAAATATATTGATTTCTATGCAAGGATTGTAGTTTGTTTGAACACAATTTTAATGTTGAAATTGAATGAGAATGTTATTTGAGTTTTTGGTTAATAGAGGATTGTTTTAGAATATTTTGAATTCAACAACTATTGAGATATTTTCTTTTTAGTACAATAAAAAAGATTACAGTCTTGGTAAAAAACTTTAATTTTGTTAACTTTGTTTGAACTTAGTTAGTGATAGACAATTAACCTTGAAAGAACTATTACGAATTTTAAATTTACAAGCCAAACAACAACAAACGTTCCTTCAAGGTTAGTTGCATAATTTTCTATTTAATAAACACAAGTGACAATTAGTAAGGATCAGACATCTATTCAATTACCTTAAATATTAACAGAGTTCAAACAAAATTAAAGTTTTTGTACTATGATTGTAATTTTTTTCATATTATACTAAAAAAGAAATATGTCAATATTTGTTGTATTGAACCAATTATTTACCCTATTAATTATAATAAAATGAACATAATATTTCATCATACGGATTAATATACATTTAACTAGAAAGTGATGGACATTCATTTTGTAGTTATCTATATAGCATTAGAAGTACTATAATATACCTACGTAGTGAACAATGTCAATATCTTTATCAGTCAGCATAATTGTAGGTTTCTGGGATTGATTATAGACTACAGGATGATGAATGAGTATCTTCAAATGTGAAGGAATGTAGAAATTACGATTCTAATCACCTTTTACATTCAGAAACTGCATGATTTGTAATTCCAACTTTCTAACAAAGCATTCAATTATCAAAGAGTAAAGTGTTTCAATATGGAAACAAACTACACTGCAGTACCAAATCCCAAGGGAAGAAAAAAATATATGAACGAAAAGCACTAAAGACTCTAAAAGTTTCATTACCTTTCAGTGTCATATCAACATCTTTTACAGAACACAATACCAGTGTTCCAACAACTGCATCAACAGAAGCATCACTCAAAGGTATGGCCTCCCCCACCTAAACATAACAAACTTTAAAACTTGAAGATCAATTAACACAAGCAGAAACAGACACTAGATTGAATAAAACAACAAACTAGTGAAAGGTGATGCTTCTAAGAATAACTTCAAATTGGCACAGTGCATATTCTACTGATTATTACATTAGGTTTATGATGCACAGATACAATAGTCATATCTAATAATAACCATACGGCCAGTTTTAAAATATGAGATTCAATACATGCAGAATATATTAAAATATGTAAATCTAATTACAATTCTGTAAATGTAAATTAAGCGCCTACTTTTCAAAGTACTGAAACCAAATAAAAATTACTATCATACATTACTGCCCAAATACCTACAAACAGAAATAGTATCATTCTCAAGCCCTTCTTCAGCACAATCCATAAAGGTATAAATTCCATTTCTAGTTGATCTAGAGATAAGGCTTCTACGTTTCTATTTGTACATGCTCATATGTCTCATAAAATTGTATTAGATTTTCAAAACTTTTTTAAAGGCTTAGATACTTCTTAGATATGTATACTGATATGTATCTGTGATCAGATACACAAAGCAAATGCAAGTATCTACTAGGATTTTGAAATTACAATATTCTGACACAGAATAATGATATTACATCATCATCAACATTTAGCTTAAACCAAATAGACCCTATTCACCACAAGCAATGAAAACATCTCTAAGAACGTTCCTCTGCACTGGATTCTACAAATTAAAGGTTTTGACTAGTATAAGCATGGCATGGTTTCTATTCCCATTTAAAAGGGAGGCTTCAAACTAGTGAGAATATCATACATACAGCTTGTATAAACTCAAAATTTGAAGGAGGCAGTCCAGCTGAGGAAGCAGAGGATCGAGCATACTTTTCCATCTTTGGGTTTGGATCAATGCCAACGACTTCTACATCAGAACCACTTGCGTAATAACTGAGGTTGGGACCAGTTCCAATGCCAATCTCCAAGATTCTTAGACCCTTCCCCTTCAAGTTACTGAAGATTTCAGACTTGTATGTTGCAACCTTACAACCAATCGCCTCAAACTTAAACTCAATGCAATAGCAATAACAATAACAACAACAACAAAAATCATAGCACCCCCAAAACAAAACTATATGAATAAAACTCCAAACAAATCCTATAAAAATGAAGAATGAACAAAACACCTCAGCTTCATAAGACTCGGTGGCTGAATTCATAACCCCAGCATAGAACTCCTCGTACCAATCAGGTCTTGGTGGGTGAAACTTTTTAAGTACAGCCTACAAACACAAAAAACAAAGGAAAATTAAAAAAGAAGAAAAGTTTTTTTTTTTCAAATTACGT
>Ga0209389_1004335_pt1 | contig 11775 bp, 8 predicted proteins | sample CowpearedBW_FD_187526 | JGI IMG/M metagenome (GOLD analysis project Ga0209389, IMG submission 187526) | Root nodule microbial communities of legume samples collected from California, USA - Cow pea red BW (SPAdes) (version 2) | ecosystem: Host-associated > Plants > Roots > Nodule | place: USA... | reverse complement strand
ATATATATATATATATATATATAATATAGTAATCATCCGTATATGGTTCGAATTTTCAATTGTCATCAGATACCTCATGCAAAAGAAAAAAAGATAGAATTACATAGATTATCGTGTATTGAGCATGTCTATTCATTTAATTATGCTAACGAAATAAAGTTGCAAACTAATTTTATGAATTTTTGTTGTAAAAAATAAGTTATAGGTAAACTAAATGAGTTAAATCAAACTTTTTAACAAATTGAAGTTAATTTTCAGCTAGACTCATTTATTAAATGAGTATAATAAATAAATATATTTTTTCATAAATTAAATTAAGAATTGGTCAAATATTTGTACTTGTATAGGAGAGAGTGTGAACTTCACTCATTAAAATATAATTATAAAGCTAAAAAACGTTTAATCCGTAAACTATCTTTAAGTTTGAATCCTTATTAAGAGTTCAGTGCCTTCATAAAAACTAATAATGTATTTTAAAACAAAATCATGTTTAAATTTGAAAATAACATTGTTTAACTTCCTACATCTTCCTAAGCTACTTTTGTTAATTTTTTAAATGTCGGTTAAGGTTGTGACATTAATTATTCTGAAAAATAAATCTGCTTTATTAAAGTTATTATCTGTTTTTTCATTGATTTTTTATGCTATTTTTTCTTTTTACTTTTTTCTTTTTTACTTTTAAATATATAATTAAAAAATGTTAATGAATACTGCATTGAACTTTAAATTTATAAATAATAACTTTGGTTGCGAGCACGTGATGATTTAACCTTGCTTTCAAGGTTCAAACTCTGAACCTCACGTCAGGCATATTATAAAATGAAAATATTTTTTTCACAGTAATCACTTACCAGTACATAAAGCTTAAAGCTTCAATGTCTCTGTAGTTATGTTTCAGAAAGTTTATATTCATCTAATTTAATAAGCTCAAACACACTTAAAGACAACATAATCCAGATGAAACATGTGCTTCAGCTTATTCTGAGAACATCATGAAGTGTTTTTTTTTTTCATATGATTGGTTATTATGTGTATGCTGGGCTGAAATAAAATATCTAAAAAAATTTATTAAAATAAGTTTTAATCTGAGTACGATATTAGGTTAGAAATAGACTTTAAATTTAATTGAATTTCACAAAATAATTTATAAAATGAGGTTTATATATTATAAAATTAATTTATTTCTAATTGAAATTTTCAATAAAAAGAGTTAATCTAAGAATTGTGCCACATCAAGAAAAACATCTAGGTTAATTTTCTTTTTCTTTTTATTAAAAATAAAAAAGTTATTGAAACAGGAAAACATCCTCATGCGAAGACTAATTAGCGAAAAATTAACTAAATTTTTCATGTATTTTCATAATCACTAGTCCAGTTATAGTTACACAACTAATTAATTAAGTCGATTTGTGCTGGTAATAATATTTAATTAGTCATAACTTTATCGCCATCAGATAAATGTTACCGAAACTAAAAGTTACCATTGCCCAATTGTTTGGCAAACAGATCCAGCTATATACAACAAATAAAGAAAGAAGAGAGCATGGTTGGAAGATGCTTTTCTCAGTACTTTTTACTTTTAAAACTCCTGGTTTTCAGTGTCTCTTCTATTAATTTACAATCATCGTCACCTTTCTAATTGGTGAGAACGCTTTTTCAGCTTTCTTTAGATTTTCTTTCATGTTTTTTCAGTTTAATTATCTCATACAATTACTATGACTTTAAGATATTAAAATGGTTTTATTTTTCAGGCAAATGTTATATTATACAAAGATTTTTTGTGAAAAATCTGAAAAATATACAGAATACCACTAAAATTTGCATATTCCAATTCGAGAGTATGTATTTCAACTTTAATTTACAATTGTACTAATTTAATCAGTATATTATATAGATTTAAGTAAAGTGTTGTGATGTTAGAAAAAATGGAATGACATGTTTCTCCATCATAATCAAAATGATAATTGATTTTTTATATTATCATAATAAGATTAATCATAATGGATATTTTTTAATAATTATGTAATGTTTAGATGTGCTATAATTGACATATTTATTCCAATTTAAGTTAACAAATATTAATTATATCAAAACAATAGGCTAACTTAAACATTTGAAGGTATATAATAAGTCTACTAAGTGACAGAGTTTAATAATGTCAAAAAAGGCTTAAACCAAAATAAATAAATAAATAAATAAATAAATATATATATATATATATATATATATATTAAATTTTAATATATTTTGAATATTTGACCTACTTCAAAAGTTGTACACATTTATTTAACATCCAAAAGATCCATCTATGTGTATCTTCGTGAAGATGTGCATTTACATGTGTTATCCTTTTTTAAATATAAATAAAGCTACAATGTTTTGTTATCCATCATTTCCTTGGAAGAAATGTATTTGGGGATGAAAACTTTTGTAATTTTTTCAAATTCAACAACTTGTTGATGAATATGCACAGTTATCAGAAAAATAATTACAAATTTATTAGCGGTACAAATTTAAGAATAACATCGTTTGGTTCAATTAGTTTACATCAAATTCATACTTTGAAAACTTTAATGACTTATATTTAAATTAAAATTTATGCATTACAACTATGAATTTGTCAAAAACTATTTTTCTTTTCTTTTTTTTTCCTTAAACCACTCTAAATTTCCAAATAAGTTTAACACGGTGACTTACAAATCCATCCCAAATCCATTAAATCTCAATTTCAATTAAACCTTTATTTTAATTTTAAAAATAAGTTTAAGTTGTCATTTCTCTTTCTTGATGATTTTTTTTTTGTCTAAACAAAACAAATATGTATTGAGATAATAATTTGTCTGAATATACCCATAAAAAGTGATGTTCACTTAAAAAATATTGAAATCAAACGTAAACACAATCTTCTCATCTTGTGAGAATACAAAACATTCATAGGAACTTAGAAAATGCTAAGAGGAGAGTTTATAAAACACCAAAAACTTATTCTAAAAAAATTTGATCGTTAAGAAATTATCATTATTGTATCACCACCTCACTAGTATTATTTAATCATAAAAGTAATGAGAATCAATCTGAGAAAAGTAATAGAGAAGACAACAAAATATAATATTTTATTTTAAAAAATTTTGAATTTTGTAAATGAATCACTTGATAGTTAAAATTTTAATTTATGTACTCAATATAAATTAATTTTAACGTTTATATATTTTAAAATAATCTGTACTAAAAAAAATAGAAACTCAAAAACATTTCTACACACTAAAATAATAATTTTATATGATAACCTCGCTGGGTTCACATATGTTAACATAACTTTTATCTAATAAATAAAAGTCAAACTGTCATTTATTATTATAAATATACATTTTATACAAGTTAAATTTTTTGATTATACAACTTAATATACTTTTTTTCAAAAGGAAATACTAATTCATCTAGAATGCGCACTAAACTTAAAATGGTTAATTACAAACTCATTATATAAATAGTATATAATAAACTAACATTTAAGTATGAGATAAATTCATTGAGAAGTAAAATGGGTTGAATAATAATATAGAGTGTATTATATGGGTTAGTCAACTTAGTTATCAGTGACCGGTCGACTATGTTAGTGAAATTTAGTTGTGAAAACTACTTTAAAGAAGGTTTCAGGAGATGTTATCAAATACTCGACAACATCTTACTCAATTTTTTAGTTGCTGTCAACTTGACTGAAAGCTACAATTTAGGCCGCATGATTACACTGAATGGACCTTCTCAATTGTTGTTAATTGAACTGTCAACAAAATTTGATCGTGGTCTTTTATTAGAATTCGAGTGGGTGTTTCATGAAAACCAACTAATTACCTAATTAATGTAAACATATAAGTAATCACAATTAAGAATGATTGAATTGTGATTAGGTTGACCCTAATCATCAATCCATGGGAAAAACCATGGTCAAATATATAGTTGTTACTTTTATCTCGTATTTATTATAATATTTATAATTTTAACCGTTCAATTTTGGATCGACTTTAATATTAGATAATCTTTAACATGTATATCCAAATCGATTGACAAACAAGAACATCGAACAAAAAGCAAAATGTGAAATTCAAGAATTTTGAAATTTTAAGTGAACGTTCAACTCCCTACACTCGAAACAATAAATAAAAAATTATTTTTTTAGGTTGAGTTTGATTTTTATTTTATACATTTTTTTTTCACGTGAATAAAACAAAATGTACAATAATAAGTTACAATATTACAACGACAACATGCATCTGTGTTGTGTGTGAACTGAGAGAGCATGATGCTTGTCATGTCAATTACAAGATATACAGAAGAAAAGGATTTGTTTTTATATAAGGAATAATATTTAGGATAACCATTTTTATTCGCAGCTTTAGGAATGGAATTTCGAAAAGATCGAACGCAGTTGTCAACTCGCTATAACTATTTATAGATATTAATCTCCTAACCTCCATTATTCTAATATTGTTCTTCAAGCAACCACTGTTCATTTACAAATTTGTTACTTTATATATAGTGAATAATTCACACAAGGCCACTATTTTCTCCATTCTCATACTTTTGTTTCATTTCGACAATAAACTTTTATCTTGAATTGTGAAGAAACACAAATTAGTCATCTTAAATCATATTGACTTTATATATATTCATTGGTTTTGACTATGACCTTAAGGAAATATTATATTAATATAGCTACACTTTGATTGTTCAGCCAAATAATTGTATTCTATGAAATATATATATATATATATATATATATATATATATATATCCAAAATAAGATGACATAAAAAAAATATTATACTTATTCTAAACTATCACTTGTAGAATCAATTGTTTCTATATTAAAACACAATCTGATCATAATTTTAATTAAAAACTAAAGGGTAAATTAACTACTTAATTAATTATATAAACTGTATGTAACAAATACAGTTATAAAATAATAATAATAAAAAAATAATAAAAAAAGATGTACACTGAAATAATTACAAAATTGTCAAAAAAAAATCTTTATTAATAGTTATAGATTATTTTTAATAATTTTATAATTTTACTAGTAATTAATTGTGAAATAAGAAAATAATATCATTTAATATAAAATATTTTTGAATTTGATATTTCTTTATTTTTTTTATTTTTCTAAAATTTAAAATTTGTTTCAAATTTTTTTTGTTAAATGATTTTTTTTTCATATTTATAATAAATATTTAATATTTAATCATTCTAAAATATGAAAAAACTTTTTAGATGAATAATATTTAATTAAGAATGTAGACTTGTTTAAAAATATTACATACTAACATGTAATATAAATCCTAACAAACAAATGTTATTTGAGATAATTACTACTAGTTAAAATTAAGGGTTAAATATGTTTTTGTCCATCAAATTTTAGTAAATTTTAGAATTAGTTACTCTTCGAAATTTTATATTAATTTAGTTATTCATTTTTTGAAATACGTAAATTTAGTCATTTTTACCAAATTTTGTTAAATTTATTTGACATACGCATTTTATCATAATATTTGAGTTAACATTAAAACGAAAATGTGTCAAAGAGTGTAAATAATTCAAATATTATCATGAAATACGCTTAAAACGTCAGATAAACTTAACAAAATTTGGTTAAAATAATTAAATTCACGCATTTTTAGAATCAATGACTAAATTGATCAAAATTTTTGAAGATAGACTAATTTCAAATTTCCTTAAAATTTGACGAGAAAAACATATTTAACCCTAAAATTAATATATAAATAGAACATTTAACCAAATTCCCTTGTACTAAAACTAATTTTAACCTGAAAAAAGAAGTTTGATGCAAGGCAAAGTGAGAATCGATCGGTGATGAGCAATGTGGCATTATTCCTCTCCCATATATCTTCAACAGCTATGAGCTAGCTCAGGAAAAGACCCTACAAATAAACAGTTGACCATTTGGGAACAAAAGAACAATGAAACTCTGTTTCGATTCAACTCACTCACTGTGTCTGTCTCTGTCACAACTCTTACCCGCCAAAATGCTCCCAACAAAAGGTCATAAAGAGAAAAACTTTGATCTTCAACTCAACGGTGCATGAGTGCAAGAGCAAGTGCAAACACTTTCTCTTTCTCTCTCTCCAGATATATTCCAGTTTGATTCTCAACAAACAATCCACCGTTACTTAATAATATTCTCCCATTCTTCAAGAACATATCTTTCTGCAATTGTCTACTTTCTCTTCATTGCTTTCCAAGCCAAGAATCTCTCTCTCTGCCACTTCCTCATAGATTCCTCTCCCTCTTTTTCAGCCACTATTAACGATCTCTAATCAACCTTCTTTTCCAACTCTTCTCCCCTTTCTCCTATCTTTCTCCTTTTCATCTTTTCTTTTGCCTCTTCTTCTTCTTCTTCCTCTTCTTCTCATCCAACCACAAAAATCTATACATACCCATGCCTCCTTCCTCAGATATCAACCATCTTTCTCACCCTTGTATATACGGTACTTTCTTTTCTTTCTTTCTTCTTCTTCTTCTTCTCCTGAAAAAACAAAAACAAAAAGCTACAGCTTCTTCTGCATAACACTTGCCATCATGACGTGGAGAACAAAACAGATTTTTGCAAACTTCTGAATAGCCACGCGAAACTCTTTTTTGAACTTTGAAGTTTATTTTTTGGTTGATGTTCATTTTACTAAATGGGTATGGATGGTTGTTCTTGTTCTAAAAAAAGAATTCATTTTTTTACTTTGCGTATGAGTCCAGGAGTTATGTAAAGTGTGTAATAAGATATAATCGAGTCGATGGAACCAATTCGATTTGTACTATAATTGAGTGGTTCTGAATTCTAACCGAAACTTCTTTTTTGTCGTTGTTGCAATCTTGATGGGAAGCAGGAGACTTTGTTTCTTCGTACTCAGAGAGAAAGTCTGGTTTTATGAAATGGTTTGGCAAGATTTTCAAACTTGGGTCCAATAGAGGAAGGGCTGGTGGTCGTCATCTACAGCAACCTGAAGAGGAAAACATGGCTTGGCCAGCTCCATCTAGATCATGGGTAAACAAAAAACATTCATGTTCTGTTTTTTCTTCTCTTTGTTATTCTGTTTTTTTTTCAAGAATATCTATATCAATTGTTTTTACTTGTTTGTTCCTGTCGCTCATACAAGCATGATTATTGCTTTGCTCAAAATAAAATAAAATAAGCTACTTCTAGGCCGAATCAAGATGAATTAATTGTCACCATTCATGTTTTTTTGACAGAGGACTACTTCCAAGGATTAGTTTTTGACTTTCCAATTGAGAATGGTTTCACCCAAAATATTCATAACTCAATTGTTTCATCTTAGTCCTGATTTGTAAACTGACATCCATTCCTTTTTGGTACAAAACAACAATGATGTCAGGAATCAAAGTGATGATTTTGCAAAGTCAAGACCTGCAACTTTTTACCTTTACAATTTTAGGAACTAAATGGGGTTTCACTCATCATAAGTACTAGAAAGATGACGTCTTTTGTCTTGTTTTTCTTGATTAGACATCTTCCTGTTCTTAAGAAGTTGAATCGACTCTCGTTACTTGGGGTTACAGCTTAAAGCACATCGTGACTTTTGCACTTTTTTCTTTCAATGCTTTTCGTTAACCATTGTTGACTTTTATCTTATTTGTGCATTACACAACATGAGTTGATCTGCATCTTCTTATGATAAGTAATGCAGCATTGCTTTTAACATTAACCTTGAATTGCTTTCAATTTAAATTATTTTGTTTTTAAATATTTTATTTAAATAAAACAATATCAATTTATTAAATTTTAATTTCCTTTTATCATTAAAAAATATTTAATAATTTAGAATATGGTGTAACCATTTTTTTAATCAATGTCAGTTGAGATTATTTTTCAACACAACATTATTTTAGCCAAAATTAGCCAAAGTTACTTTCATTAACATTAATATAAGAAAACTCTGGTTCACAAATAACTCTGATTTTCATTTTCATAAAAAGAAAACCATGATTCACTTTGTCTAAAAACAATTTAAAGTTTACAACATCTTCCCTGAAGTCAAGTTTAGAAGTTGATGACTTGACCATGTTTCAATCGAGAAAAGTGAAACAAAAAGAATGTGTAAAAGATACTTCAATGTAAAAATTATTTCAAAATTTTACTATTTTCTAAATAATATTTAAAACATTATAACATTAAATAACTAAATTAAACAACAATAAATATTTTAAAGTTCTTTTATAAAAGTAATTATCTTCTCAAGGCCTTGTTTGGAATGTTTAAGACGAGGGTTCATGAGTCATGCATGACTCGAGATGCTATGAGTTATTTTGGTTCTTCTATTAAACATGTGTTGAATAGCGTGATTACGGAAGTAGTGTTGAATAATATTCTTGATGTTGTTATTAGGATGACCGCGCTAGATCTCGGAAAGAGAAAGAAGATTTGGACCATGCAATTGCACTTTCTTTAGGCGAAAATTTTAAGAGACCAACCGGTAGGTGCTAAAATTTGAAAAATGCACTTTTTCTCTGGCTATCGAGATCTAATTATTTTTTTTTTTGTTGATGATAAGGGTATAGGTGGCGAACAGGAGCAAGAATCGATGAAGATTATGCAAAGGCTCTTCAGGATCGCATGTTCTCTTCTGCTCATCCACCATATGCCCCTGTACCCGCTTATCCCCATGGATATGGGTAATTTTTCTCTCTCTCGTAACTCATACTTGTTGGCCACACGTCAAGGGTTCCCAAAAATAGCTCGACTGTTGAAAATTTTTTGTTGGACTCCCCTAGTCAAAATTACTTAATATTTCTCTTGCTGTGTGTGTTGTTAGCATAAATTTGAACAAATTTATTGATTTTGATTTCATTATTGTGATTCTAGCACATTACGAATTTATTGATAACTGGTATTGTGCAGTATCGCATCGCATAGCAGAATATGTGGAGGGTGCAACCAAGAGATTTATGGCGATTGTTTAGGAGTCGGTCACAGCTATTTTCATCCAGACTGCTTTCGGTGTCACTCTTGTCGTTACCCCATTACTGAGCGTGAGGTAGTTTGATTCTCTTCGGATTAAGAAGAATCTGATATCATCTATACATATATTACAGTACTTATCTTCAATATTTTCCCACAACAAATTCATGTTGTTTACTCTTTACAATTTTTGCCTATGAAAGTATTATTTTTAACTCTTTTCTTTTATTTGTATCTTACTTCCTTTTTTTCTGTTGATCCAAGTTTTCTTTGTCAGGGAAGTATCCGTATCACAAGTCCTGTTTCAAGGAATTGACCCACCCTAGATGCGAAGTTTGCTATCAATTTGTAAGATTAGCCTGCTAGTGTCTTTGCTTATTTATTCCCATTGTTCTGCTTTTGTTACTCCTAGTTTTCTTCGATAGGCTCATTAAATTTCAGCCAATTTCATATACATTGTAAGGACAGTTACACTAGTTAGTTTATAATGAAGGGACCAATTAAATACTACAATTAGTCTCTTTTCTTGATGATGAAAATAGTACAATTAGTCTACTTGTGACATTTGAAATAATTTTAAGGTACAGCATCATTAATTTTTCTATATCTTATTCATTATGAATATGGAGAAGATTGTGGAAATTACGTTATGGAATAATGTTGTGGAAATTCTGTTTTACTTTTTTTTTTCTTACATTAATTAATCATATGATATGTCATAAATTCTTTCTATTAATAAATTTGATTATTTATCAGAGGACTAACCGTGTAAAAAGATCATATCCTCTGTGTCTGTTACTATTGATTTGTTATCTTCAGGGTTATCGAAAAACAATATTAATGATTGTGGTATTTTATTTCACTTTCAGATACCAATAAATGCTGCTGGTTTGATTGAGTATAGGTGCCACCCCTATTGGAACCAAAAGTATTGCCCATCTCATGAGTATGATAATACAGCTCGGTGCTGTAGTTGTGAAAGACTAGAGGTACTAACATATATAGTTATAACTTTTTTCAAAAACATGGAAATAATATTGTTTTTTTCATAAGCTTCTCCTTTTCTGATCTTTTAATTCTTTTTGAATTATCTTTTTCGTGAAGTCTCGGAATGAAAGATACTGCAGATTAGAAGATGGAAGGATTTTGTGCTTTGAGTGCATGGAATCTGCTATAAGCGACACTGGTGAATGTCAGCCTCTTTATCATGCAATCAGAGACTATTACGAAGGAATGAACATGAAAATAGATCAACAAATCCCAATGCTTCTTGTTGAGAGACAAGCACTTAATGATGCCATTGTTGGAGAGAAGAATGTAATGCATCGTCCACTATTTCATCTTTCAGCTTTAGAATTTATTCAATTCCTCTAAACTCTTTATTGGCTTTTACCAGGGTTTCCATCACCTGCCAGAAACTAGGGGCTTGTGCCTTTCAGAAGAGCAAACTGTCACAAGCGTATATTATTTACTTTTTTTTTTCTTGTTTAACGAAGCCTTCATGAACCAACTTAAAAATTATCTGTCTGGTATTTCAATTCCTTTATGATATGTTGTGTTGTTTCAGGTGCAAAGACGGCCAAGAATCGGAGGTCATAGATTGATAGGGATGAGATCTCAACCTCAAAAGCTGCTTAGAAAATGTGAAGTTACAGCTATTCTTGTTCTCTATGGCCTTCCAAGGTAAGTAGCATTTAAATACTATCAAGTCCTTATAAATATAATTTAGTACCAAGCCCCTCAAGGGCCAAAAATAGACCATGTGAATGTGATTGGATGAGCCAAAAGAGGCCCAAAAGGACAAAAATATTTTATGAAATATTTTACTGGTTGCAGGTTACTCACAGGTGCTATACTTGCCCATGAGTTGATGCATGCTTGGTTACGCCTTAAAGGTGATAATGCTGTTCTTATCTTTGTATTGAACTGCACAGTATTTTGCCTGATTTCTTATCTCCCTTCATTTTGCCTTGAACTAATTAAGCAGGTTACCATAACCTTAGTCCTGAAGTAGAGGAAGGTATTTGTCAGGTCCTCTCCTACATGTGGCTTGAGGCAGAGGTGATGTCATGTGCTAGAACCATGCCATCAACATCATCAGCTTCTTCCTCCTCCTCCTTCTCCTCCCACTCATCAAAGAAAGGTGCAAAATCTCACGTTGAACATAAATTGGGTGAGTTTTTCATGAACCAGATTGCCAATGATTCTTCCCCAGCTTATGGTGGTGGCTTTAGAGCGGCCAATGAGGCTGTGAATAAATATGGTTTACGTTGCACTCTGGAGCATATTCGTTTGACTGGTAATTTCCCAGTGTGATAAGAACCCGTTCTCGTAGGAGTTTGGAACTAGAGTTTGATGTTGTAATATTGGTTCACATATGAGAGACAAGGTTGGACATCATTCTTCCTGTTATTTCATACCCCAGGGGGAATGTCGTGTCTCTGTGTAAGGATATATCCATGTCCAAGCCCAATAATATTATGCATGCCTTGTTTTAATTTATTTCGTATTATTTGGGAGGATTTTTACTGGCATTAATCATATTAACAATTACAGATGTCTTTTACAGAAATATACAGTCTCTAAAATATAATTATATTACTACAAAAAACTCTCAACAAGTTAAATCTTAACTTAGAATATGTTTAATCTCAACAATTTTTTTTCATAATTTATTTTTAAAATTATACTTTTTTTAAATGGTTACGTACCATAAAACATTTTTTTTTAACTTAATACATACGATTGTGCCTAACATACCATAATATTTATTGTACTTAAAATAT
>Ga0209389_1004334_pt1 | contig 11776 bp, 5 predicted proteins | sample CowpearedBW_FD_187526 | JGI IMG/M metagenome (GOLD analysis project Ga0209389, IMG submission 187526) | Root nodule microbial communities of legume samples collected from California, USA - Cow pea red BW (SPAdes) (version 2) | ecosystem: Host-associated > Plants > Roots > Nodule | place: USA... | reverse complement strand
TTGCTCTTTAGTGTTGTTATTGCCGTGTGTGTTTAAGCTTGAATCCAACTCTCTTCTTCCTTTCATGAGCTTGAGAAATGAACCTTCACATCTAGATAGCATGCTATCTTAATGTCCAGTGGGAATCTTCAAAAAGCTTTCTTAAACAACTTCACCATATTCATAACTCTAAAAGGAAACAAGATAATCCTTCATCAGAGATGTTGTGCCATTAGTGGGTAGGTTCATGGATGGTGGTTAACATGTGATGATATAAGCGAGGAGGTTCATATCCAGTTACTCTCACGTGGGGATACGAGCGAGGTAGGTTCGTATGTTCCGTGCTCACGTTTGAGAAATGCCATGTGCGGGGAGGTACGGGACTGGTGGATCACATGTGTTGGACTGTGGGCGGGTAGGTCCGTAGAGCAGGACTACGAGGGGGAGGTTCGTAGAGCAGGACTACGAGCGGGGAGGTTCGTAGAGGTAGGACCACGAGTAGGTAGGTTCGTGTGAGCATCATATTCCCGAGTCCAAGGCTAACCAGTTGTGTGATTTGAAGGCTATAAAGCCTTTGGGTTAAGGTCTTGGCCAAGAACTATGTAGAGTGAATAAGATGGGTGTATGATTTATCTTGCGTATTTCATATCTGTTATTTTATTTTCTCAGCTCACCCTTTCTGTTTGTGTATGACGATGATCGTGTGATTCGTTACACGGGAGCAAATGTTGATATAGGTGATGCTGAGGACGTCCAAGCGACGAAGTGAGGGCTAGCTTTGGGATTAGAGCTAGGGTTTTTATCACATGTATTTTATTATGTTTTTCATTTATGAACACAAATCTTGGGAACTTGTAACACATTTATTATTTATGTTATAAGTTTTGGTGCTTGTTTTCATAAATTTAAATTTTCCCGTGTTGGGAGTATTATTAATGCGACTTTTGATATATTTTATTTCTTTTATTATTTATTTTAAGTAAAATTCCTTAGGGGATGTTACACTCTCTAATGGAATGGTCATTGATTTCTTTGTCACATTAAGACCCTCTCCAATGGAATGGTCAATAATTTCTTTGTCACATCAAGGCCCTCTCCAATGGAATGGTCATTGATTTTTCTCACATTAAAACCCTCTCCTATGGAATGGTTGAGTCTTTTTTTTACTTTCCATATCATGACCCTTTTCACGGAATTGGTCGTCAGACCCGTCTGAATCGATTTTTACTCATCTTTTTCCTCTTGAAAATCCGGACAAAATTAGTGTCTTTATCTTTACTTATCTTTTACTGCGATAATTTGAAAATGTCACATTTTCATATTACCTAATAAAATCTAAGTAAAGAGGGGCAGTTGTCAGCACCTAATTTTGTCCGTGTTATAATGTATTTTACTTTTTTTCTCATAATCTTATTTTACTTTTATTTTGTTTTTTCTTTTCATCTTATTTTACTTTTATTTTACTTTTTATTTTTATTGTTATTCTTTTATTTTTATTTTATTTTGTTTTATTTTATATTTTTATTTTGTTTTGTTTTATTTTATTTTGTTTTATTATTTTGTTTTATTATTTTCTTTTCTTTCGTTTTAATCTTATTTTATTTTATTTTTATTTTATTTACAATTTTCTTTATATTCCTTTTTTTTTACTTTTTATTATTTAAGAAAAAAGAAAATAGATTAAAAAAAATAATAAGAAAGAGAAGATTGCAGAGATCAATGGAAAGCTAGTGTCTATGGTGGACGTGGACATAAGATAGGGGATAGGGTAGCCATGTTACAGGAAGCAACCACCCTTTCCACTTCTCGCATGGCTCAAGAAATACAGACATCAAAAATTCATGATGAACCACACAGAGGGGAATCAAATTGAAAGAAAAAACAAGAGACGTTACTACAAAAGGGGAGCAGAGTCATAAAAAAAAGGGAGAGAAAAAAAAGAGGATTTTTGTGGAGCGGCACCACGAATTAAGAGAGCTCCAAGAACGAGCTAAGAGGATCGGCAAGAGGTATACTTATGAACACTTAGGCATGAACATAACTGATATTGGCGTGAAATGATGTTGTGTCTGTATAACATTGTTTATATGTTGGACTGTTGATTATGAAGATGCGTTAAATGTGTTACTTGAATGTTGTTTCATCCATTCCTGCAACAAAAAAGAAACAAATAGAAAACCCATTCATACATCAGATTTGTTCATTCTTGCTCACCATCTTCATCTCGCACCTACATAAAAAACCCATAAAAAACAGATTCATACGCTTATTATGCCTACATTCATCTTCTCCACATTCTTCCAACTACACCACCATAATCTATCTTCTTTTCACTTTCACTCCCTCCCTCAATACCCTGCATAAGCAACACACCAACATCGAATACAGTCCCCATTCTACACATTTTTATCATCTCCATTTTCATTCTTCCACAACCTGCACATAACCACAACTGCACATAACAACATTCATTTATAACTCATCATAGCAGCATCACATTTCAAGCACCATCCTCCATTGTTGGCCACTACAACGTTTTCACAGCACACCAAACACTCAGCGTCTCAAAACCTAGTAATCCAAATTCTAGAACATCAAAACATAGAAGAAAGTTGCCGCTGCAAGTTTTCTTTCTCCACGTCTTTGGCCCTCTTCAAAAACACCATCAAGGACTCTCGCTATGCCCCACTCTAAGTTCTATTATTTTAAATCTTATTTAAAATAAAGTATATTATTTTTAATTGACATGTGTTTCTTAACGTGTCAAAAAATAAATGGCCATTCTGAAACACCTTTAAACAACTCAACAAGTTGCTAATTTCAAAATCCATTAAAACTTTGAGGACAAAAAACATATTTAACCTAAAAATAAATAAGCGAAATGAATATTTGTTGCGATTAAAAGTTAAAAGTAATATTTACATTTTTTTATTGTATTTTAAAAATAATTAAAAGTTTTATTAAATAATTTTGAGCCTTACTTGTAATATATTATTTAAAATAGTTATTCATAACAATTAGAAATTTTTAACAAATTTTTATATTTCAATTTCTTTAATAAATTATTATGTGTATTTTGTATATTTATGATAATAATATCATAATATATTAATATTTTGGGATGATTATTTATTATGTATTTTAGAAGTACATTAAATTTTTTAAACCATGATAATGTTGTATGTTTTTGTGATTGTAATTTATAATTTTTTTTAAAATAATACTGATATATCGTCTACATTATATAAAGTTTTTAATGTGATTTGTTATATATATATTTATTGTAGTATAATAAATTTTGAAATATTTAATTATTATATTACCATAGTGTACTGTGTATAATCAAGTTATCCTCGATCATGGCAGGACTTGTTTTTTGTCGAGTACATGTCAGCCTACTAAGTCAAAATATGTATTTGGTCCCTACCTGTTTGACTAGGATAACATTGAAATAACTATATTAGCCATAATGATCCTCAATCATTCATGATAATTCAAGATTAGTAGGTAATTATATCATGTGGCCCAAATGCATCCAAGTAAGAATTAATGAATAATATTATAAATAATATATTTTATGAGGCATATTGATTAGGTTCACTAATTACCTCGGTTATTGCTCGTTGATGCATTAGGCTGACTTGAGCATTGGAGCATCTTCTATAGGCACAACGCCTACCCTGCTAAGAGAGTATAAGTACTTTGAAGGAGGACGAGTACCATTGTAGTTGTAGGCATGGAGTGTTGGAAGTGCTCTAGGAGTCTTTTTAGGATATAAATTCGGCTTTGTAAGAATAATTGGTGCCCACTATGGGGATGACTTATATTATGTGAAGAAATAGTGTCCACGAGAAGCAGAATGGCTGGAGCGAAAGAAGAAGGAACCCAATTGGCTAACATAGCCGCTATCTTGGAGAACCAGGAAAAAATATAGTAGAAGTTTGTGAGTTTAAGAAGAAGAGTATTGAGGAGATGGATGCTAGATTGAGAAGGAGGGTTGAGTCTCAAGGAGCAGTTGGTAAGGGGTAGAAGAAGGAATCTCTTGATAACATTAACTCAGTGCAGAAGACTATTGGACACTATGTTGGAACCTAGACTAGGATAAAATAACTAATTGATTTTGCACCTAGAATTAATTATTCAAAACATATGAACTTAATGCTTAATGCACCTAGACATAGAGCTTAAAAGTTAGACATTAGGGTTTCTATTAATAGGTTTAGACTTTTCTCTAAGACATTAGAACTTGTTTAATAGTGGTGTGAATTCTAGAGTAGGAATTAAAGGTGTGTTATTTAGTGTTTTCATATTGATTCGGTGCATGAAGTATAACTCTAGTTAAGTCTTTACTGCGTAAATACTTTTATAAATTTAATTGCATTTTAGATCTTAGAATTATTCTTGTAAAAGTTAATTTTGTTCATCATGCAAAGTTTTTCACCTAAATTAGTAAATAATCATAGTTTTCTAAACAACGCAACTTTTTTGTGGGAAAATGATATATGGACTTGTCCACTTTGTTGGCACAAGCAAGCTTGAAGCAAATAATTGATAAAGCAATGTTCATGAAAATCATATATGTTTTTTATGAAGATTCACTTGAAGATTATGGTTTTAGTGTATTAAATCTTGAAATAATATGTTAAATGTAATGATTAGATGTTATGTCATGTTGGTAGGCTATATGACATAGGTTAGATGTCTTGTTAGTCTTAGTGTGTCTCTTTTAATCTATTAAAATGGGTTTTAACAGGTTAAATGGCTTGCAATATATAGTTTATGGTATGAATGTATTCAGTCAGTTGAATTATTTCTAAATCGACTGATTTCACTTAAGTAAAGTGAAATCAACTAACTGTAAAGAAAATTCAATCCATTGATTTCACTTAAACCAGACTATATATGTTATGTTTCCGAGAGCAGAGGTGTAATTATGGGTTTTAGAGCGCGAAACTTTGTCATTCATCAATGGAAACTTTGTCATTGAAGATCTTGGTTGATCTTGGAGGCATTTTAGCTTGTGAGTAGCTTGAGGAACACATGTATGGTTGCCTAGGGAGAGCCACCATCGACTTTAGATGTTCTTATGCCTCTGGTTTTTTTGCTTGATGTGATTTCAAGTCTGTAAGTGTGATTCTTGTAGAGTGTTAGTCTAGATTTTTTTGTGAGTCAAAAATCTTGTGAGTTTCTTTGTTCAAAAGGATAATCTTGGTGTGTGATTTGTAAAACTTTTGAATATAGTGGAAACTAGGCTCAGGTTGTCCTGGTAAACTAGATGTAGCTCTATAATTGAGTGAACCAGTATAAAAACAATTGTACAATTCTCTTTCCTTCATCTCACTCACTTTGAATCACTCTAAAAAACTCAAGAAAACCAAGCAATCCATTCGTTGTTGTGCTTTTATGCGTTCTTGTGTAAATGAGGATGTATACTTGTTGGAAATATTGTTTGGAACAAGTCTTGTATGTAAAACTTTGTTGTTTGAGTTAAATCTGTGAATTCTACATTCTGTATAAATTCCTAGGATTTTAGCCGACTGATTTGACTTTTTAATTGACTATTTCACAGCTCAAAAACAAATTAGTCTGCTATTTTATTTTTTGACCGATTGAAATTGTACTGATCTGCAACTTTTACATTTTAATTCTCTAGTCTATTTGATTCAATTGAAAGTGGTTTTATGCTTTTGAAAAAGCTTTAAACAGCCAATTCAACCCCCCTTCTTGACTTAAATCACCATTTCAAAACTAACAATTGGTATCTAGAGCAAGGTTCTTGAAAGATATTCAAGTTTGATAAAAAATCTTTTGAAATGGTAGAAAATAAATTCCCTTTTGCTGAAGGTGCCTCTATTCATAGACCATCTATGTTTAATGGCATAAACTATTAGTTTTGGAAAATAAGAATGCAAATTTTCATTGAATCTATAGACAAAGGGATTTGGGATGCAATAGTTAATTGACCATATACTCCTAAATGTCTTGTTGAAAATAAGTAGGTAGATAGGCCTTGGACTGAATGGACATATGAAGAAAGGAGAAGAGCTCAATATGATTGCAATGCAAAGAATATCATCACTTCATTTTTGAATATGGATAAATTTTTTAGAGTCTCCCAATGTAAGAGTGAAAAGGAAATGTGTGAAGTTCTAGAGGTCACACATGAGGGGACGAATGAAGTGAATAAAGCAAGGAAGCATGCCTTGATTCAAGAGTATAAGCTTTTCAAGATGAAAAAATGAGAGTTCATAGTTGAAGTTCAAAAGAGGTTCACTCACATTGTCAACCAGCTCATGGTTTTAGAAAAAGAATTTGACAAAGAGGAGCTAAAGTGTCTTTATAGAAATTGGCAACCAAAGGTGACTGCCATCTCTAAATCCAAGGATTTATCCATCATCACCACAGCTGCATTGTTTAGCAAACTAAGAAAGTATGAGATTGAAATGCAAAGGCTAAGTGAGCTTGAGTCAAGTGAGGAAAAGGTAAAAATCATAGCCTTGAATGCTAGCTCCAAGAAGAGTGGTGAAACCGAGGAAGAGGTAGCTAAATCAAGTGATAATTAGAACTTGAATCTACTAGTCAAGAGGTTTGGAAAGTATCTCAAGAGGAAAGGCAACAAAGGTAATCAAAGGAGGTGCATTTCTAAACAAAATGATTCAAGTAATACTTCTAAATTCTAATGTTATAATTGTGGAAAGCAAGGACATATCAAGATTGAATGTTCTAATGTTAACAAAGAGAATGAGAAGGTTGGTGACAGGGAAAAGAAGGAAAAGGCCAAGGAAGGATGTGCCTACATAGCTTGGGAGGACAATGATGATTCAACAAGCACTTCATCTCAAGAAGGAAGTGAGGAAGCAAATTTATGCCTCATGGCTGGATATGAATCATCCTCATCAAGCCAAGTGAGTTCTTTGTCATTCAAAGATAAAAATTACTATTACCAATTGTTGCATGACTTTGAAGAGTTGCATAGTGAGGCTAACAAAATTGTTGTCATGAACAATCGGCTAAAAGGATAATCTTTGGATCAAATAATAACTCCATGTGTGAAAAGTTTGTTGTAGCTATGTAGGGAGAATTTGAGATGTATATGATAGGTGAGCTAACCTACTTCCTAGGGCTACAAGTGAAGTAACTCAAGCATGGGACATTTTTAAGCTAGTAAAAATACTGTTTTGACTTGCTGAAAAAGTTCAAAATGGAAGATTGCAAAGAGACTGCCATTCCAATTGTTACAAACTACCTTATGGATGTAGATGAAGTGGGACAACATGTTGATTCAACTAAATATATAGATTTTAGTTAAATTGTCAAAATTTGCATAATTTGTGTACTAGAACTATTTCAATTTGCTAATCCTCACAAAAGAACACATATATTTCACTTCAATTGGTGTAGTGTGAATTTCGTGTGGTCTAAAATTTTTAGTTAGCTAAAATTGCAAAAACAACATATAGATTTCACTTAAAATTGTCACTATGCCAAAAATATATGACCTGATACAGTTTTAGTCGACTAAATCTTTATTTTTATGTGTTAATTTCACTTATGCTGATGATAATTTGCTTGAATTGATTTTAATTGATTGACCCAGTCAAAGTATCCATCACATGGCATTATTTGAACTATAGTAGCAGCATATAACAATTATTACATCAGCTAAAATCAACTTTTCAAATTGCATTGATCACAAAGTGCTTTAATTACATGATTTCCAATGTGCATGCATTAGATGTGAACTGTTTGTGAGTGGATTGTTCATAAAATGCATGGGAAACACATCATTGAATACTTTGATACAAATTCCTTCACATTTAATTGATTGTGATTTCATGTATTATATTGAATGTATTTTATTGAAACCAGAATATTTATACAAATTAATTGACTGATTTTGAAAATCAACATGCTGATTCTATAACTACATGCATTGACATTCCTATCTATTAGCAAGAGCCAAACTTACAATTCACCATGCCTAGAAGACAGAGATAGGCAACACATGTTTCCACACTTAATATGCGCAAAATAAGATTCACCAAGATAGGCAACACATGGCTAGTTGAAGGAGATCAAGGTGTAAACACTGAAGTTGGAGCCAATGACCATGAAGCGGGAACTAGTGGAGGAAACCAAGGGGAAGATGACCCACAACCCATGGCCATTGAGATTTATCAACCTCGTTAGAACACTGGACCTGCATATTCCTAGTTTGAAAGGATGGTTCTCAATCAACTTCAAGACTTGAACATGGCACAAAATGCATATCATGTATATTGCACAACAAGGTTCGAAGACTTGGATGACCAACTTCATAATGTTCATGACCTCCTTTGCAATGTCTACAACAGAGACAACCCCAAGGATGAATGAAGGGGATGGCTCATAGGTCATGCATTGCATTTTCATGCTGCATTTGTGTTTGTGTTTGTCTATTCTAGTTTTTCAATCGACTATTTTCCTATTTGAATCGACCAATTACATCAGTCTTAGCTTCATGATATATTTTTCATTTCTTTTTTAATTTTGCTCTATTTGTATTAAGTATCAATTGCATTGATACTCCTCTATCTTACTACTTTAATGAAAAAAATTCCTCTTTCCAAACTGATCTATGCATTAACTTTCATTTGATGAATCCAAAGGGGGAGAAAAATGAGTAAAGTTGAGTAAAATTAAGTTAAAATTGGAAAACCCGGAACAAATATGCTGGAACCATTTAATACTACAAATTGAATATGAAATCTGAAGTTAATCACATTATTAGTGATAGGGAGAGCATATGCATATGTGATACATATGCATGCTTGTGTGCTTTTGCTTGGATGTGAATTTGTATGTTGGTATCTTGTGTGCAAAAGCTTTTTCAGGTTTCTCTATGGATCTTAGCTCCTCAATTCAACTCGATGATGTTGGCTTCATCAATTTGAGGGGAGAATGTTGGCACAAGTAAGCTTAAAGCAAAGAATTGATAAAGCCATGTGCATGCAGATCATATGTATTTGTTGAAGATCCACTTAAAGATTATGGTTTTAGTGTATTAAATGTTGAAATAATATGTTAAATGTAATGATTAGATGTTATATCATGTTGATAGGCTATATGACATAGGTTAGATATCTTGTTAGTCTCAGTGTGTCTCTTTTAATCTATTAAAATTGGTTTTAACAGGTTAAAAGGCTTGTAGTATACGGGTGTAATTGGGATGGTGCTATGTTCATGATTGTTAGCCTTTGTTTTTCAAATGTACTAAAAGGTAGCCTTAACTCTAGCTTACTAAATACAGTGGCATAGAAAAAGTAAAACCTAGCTTTTTTTTATCATTGTTCTCATGTTTACACACAAGTTCATCAATCTCACACACTTGCATACAAACATCTTTTTCATTCGTCCTACTCAAGGCTTGGTGATTACAATTCTACTATGCTAGCCTAAAGGTAACAATGATTAGAAGCATGCATGGCAGGAAATAAAGGAAAATGAAGAAGTGGTCGTACCTAGTGAAGGTGGTGCAACGATGAGAATGGTGACGAATGATCGATGGAACATTAGGGTAAGAAGAGAAGATGGCATGACTTAGAAACCAAAGAGAGGAAGCCTGGGAATAAGAAAGGACAGTGTAGAGAAATGAAGAAGAGAGTAAAAGAATAGAATTGGGAAGAAGTTGGAAAGGCCTGACCCACAACCAATCTCGAGTAGCCACATGGAGAAAAGGAAAAATGGAGTGTTTGATATAGAATGTGAAAAGGACTAAAATGTTTAAATTGTTTTAAATTTTGGTTGCTTTCTCAACGCCTATGAACATGAATCGAGGCTTAAAAGGTTAGGGCCTTTGGTCGGTCATATTAACATTGGGCCTGGCCTAACCTAAATCCATGAGGTACAGATAACAACCTAAGACAGGGGACTTCTCCCTACACCTCCAAAGAGTTCTACTGCACTCCCAAAAATTTTAAATTTCCTACTGTACCCCTCTGAACCCTTTGACCATTCTCTCCTATTGTGAAATCACGGGTTCTCCAATTCACCTCACACTCCCAACACTTTTTAACCTAATATGCCTCCTTCACTTTCTATTTTTTAAAGAGAAGATCTCCACTCACATTACGAAATCCGCAACCCATTCCCAATTTAAAATTCGTTGCTGCTACTGTTGGAGGCCCTTTGCATTGACAACCACACCCACACAGAAGGTAGGTTGTGCCCGTAATGCACCGACCAAATTCACACCCACACCTGCAGATGGTAGTCCCTCTAATTTATGTACTAATTATTTAATTTTCAATTGTGTATATTATTTATAATTCCATTAAATAAAATTTCATTATTTTAATTTTTGAACATATTTTTTGTTTGTTAATTTTTAATTAATAATTATAAATTATTGTTTAAAATATTTGTCTTTATAATATTTAGATTATTTTTATGTATCTATTGTTTTCTTAGTTTTTAATGTTTTTATTTAATTATAAATGAATACTATTTTTAATTTTTTTAAAATTGAAAAGTAAAAATTTACATTACATATAAAGAATTATATGATACACAATAAAAAATAAACTTTACAATTATAAACAAAACATAAAAAATATTAATAAAACAACACATTAAATAAAAAAATAAATAAAATAACAAATAAAAAAATTATTAAAAAACGATTTAACATTAAATAAAAAATAATAACTAAATTTTCAACCAATTAAAATATAAAAATACAAATATATTTTCAACCAATTAAAAAACGATTTAACATTAAATAAAAAATAATAATTAAATTTTCAACCAATTAAAATAAAATATCATAACTAAAATTAACATAATTAGTACAACTAAAAAATATTCAAATAATTACACACCATTTCAAAATTAAAAAAATTAGAAAAGTAAGTAAAGCAAAATACAAACCAGATTTCAAATTCCGTTGGTGTAAAATGAAATTCGTAGTTTCCTTCACCATAGAAGCCTATTTGTATTAAAAAAAATTCAAAATTAAGAATTAAACACTTAAAGTTTAATAGTTGAAAATATTTATTATTAAATTACGGATCTCGAAACCCGTAACAAGATGAAACAGATACCAGATCTGTTTTTTGGAAAATCGAATGTCGAAAACCAAACTAGAAGAATCATCAAATAGCTAAAGCGCGAAGCCACCATTTTACTTGTACAACCATGCAACTAGAATATTACATATAGCCAAGCAAAAGACATAGCATTGACATTGCAAGTATGGCTATATAAATCATGTTCAATAAAATAACCATCATACTATGTAAGTCTAAAAGTAAAGCCAAACCACACACTCATCTCACCAATGGTCACCAACACATTGAAATATAACACAATTAATAAAACCAAAATAAAAAGCACCAAACCAAAAGTATGAGAATTTAAAGAGAACCAAAAATTGTCATACATGATTTTGAACATGCAATATAAATTCATAAAAGCCACAAGTGAGTCATAGATATCCAAAAAAAATAAACAAACTATAAAGTCGATGGAACAAATCTAAAGAAAAGAAGACTTATGTCAATGGAACACTAACGTAACCCACATGTCATGCATACTACCACAACTCATCAAAGTCTTAAAGCTTTAAATATACTCTCTTATAACTGGCAAAAGATAGAAACGCGTGGTTTGCATGCATAAGAGATTGAACTAAAAAGGTAAGTTGGCAATGTTCTTAACCTTTAACGTTAATCATGAGAAAAACCAAAAGTTTTTAAAGAATGAAATAGGATGGCTGCACTGCCACACTAAAAATTAGCTAACATAAAAAAAAACAAAT
>Ga0209389_1004330_pt1 | contig 11778 bp, 3 predicted proteins | sample CowpearedBW_FD_187526 | JGI IMG/M metagenome (GOLD analysis project Ga0209389, IMG submission 187526) | Root nodule microbial communities of legume samples collected from California, USA - Cow pea red BW (SPAdes) (version 2) | ecosystem: Host-associated > Plants > Roots > Nodule | place: USA... | reverse complement strand
AGAAGTTTCTCTTATAACATATATGTTATATCTATCATATGTTTTATATTTTTCATATTTTTATATTTTCTACAAATTTTTAACATTCATAATATATCATAATGTAATTATATGATTTATAATATTCTATATTATAATATAATTATTAAAATTTCATAAGTTCACATTTTAATTAAATTTACAAAATCAAAATATGAATTTAAACAAATATATAATGTATTTTAACGACGAAGCCTTCAAATATGACCAAAAATTAGTGAGAAAATAAAAATTTGAGAAAATACCGGGCGAGTTTTACTACTGAGACTAGCATTGATGAAAATCGCTGCAGCGGATGATAATAAATATCCACAACCTATTGCACGAAATCCTGCAATTAAATCAAATTCACCAAAACTAAATTATATCTTCAACAATAACAATTTTTTAATAAACAACCTTTTAGCAACCCTCTCTAAATTCATTTACTTAAAATCATTTTAAACATGATTTACTTATAAGGGTTATTATGAATAAGATTTACTAAAATATAGATTCATAAACTGTTCAAAACTAAATATATAAAATAATATTTGTATTTATAGTTTGTTACGGATTTTCAGCCCATTATTTTACGACAAGGATTCAATATTTTGAATATGGAAATAAAAAAAGTTTGATAGATCTAATACACCTTATTAAAATAATTAAGGATAAACTGCAATAGTTTCCTAGAAATTAAATTTTAATACGCACTTGTAAAATGAGAATTGCGTTAAATAAAATTAAATATGTTTTTAGTTTTATATTTTAACGTAAATTTATTGTTATTTAAAATTTAATGCATTTTAATATTTAATTTTAAAAATAAATAAATAAAATTATTTTAGTTATTTTTTCACACGTTTTATATTTGTTTATCTTAATATTTATTGATAAAAATTTAGTTAAGAAAGCTTAACAGATACGAGGTTGTATATGAGACATGGGTTAGATCTAAACAGCATTTTGTTTCATCAAAATTTAGTTTTAAGGAAAAGACAGAAAACAGCAAAAATGCAGAAAGAAAACAAATTTAATTTAACCTTGAAAAGTTTCCCATGGGTAAATGATTCCATCCTGGTTTCTGTCGAAAAACTCAACGTGTTTCTGAAGAACATTCTGATCGTGTGGTATTGGTTTCTCATCAACTGCACATTAAACTCATCAATCATTTCTTAAAAGTTGGCACAAACAAAAACACATGATAATCTACCATAGAAAAATGGATCATAACATGAACAAAACAACAAAAAGCTAAGTTTTTTGGATACCCTTTGGATTGTTGCTATGATTTGTGGAAGAAGATATGGCAGCCATGGTTGTTTGATAAAAGGGAAGAGTATGGAAAAGTAGTAAAATGAGTGTGTAATGAGGAAGAAGGAAGAAGAAAGAATAAAAAGAGAAAGAAAATAACAAGTTTTTGAAGATGAAGATGAGATAATAATGAACACATTTCGTGAGTGAACTCCGTTTTATAAGTTTTGGGAAAAAGCACTTTCGGTTGGGAGAGAAAGCAAATGAGATTCCTTCATCTTCTTCACACGTTATCACTTTTTAGGTTTGTTAAGTTCTCAATTTGATGAGTCTTAATACAAAATCTTCAATTTTTCAAATGTGAAAATTAAGTGTGAATAGATAAAGATGAAAAAAAAGAGTAGTTTGAAATCAATGAAAGGAGAATTTTTTGGTTAATTGCAATGTGTGAAATGCATCAATAAATGGAGTTTGTCGAAAAGAGTAGATACTTTCTTAAATTGTATATATTTTTTATTTCTTTTACTAGGCGAAGAGATGTGCTTTTTCTTATTACTCTTAATTAATGTGTTACTATGCAACAAAATTAATAATAATTAAAAACAATTGATACGTGGTTTAAACTTTAAGCATGCGTGATTGGAAGTTAGGGTGACGTGATGTACTAAACATGTTTAACATTATTTTATGATAATAAATAGTTAATTTATATGATTATCATATACATAATATTTATCCTAATTCACAATTTATTATTTTTAAGTCAAAATACATTTTAATTATTATAATTCACAATGTCAAGTCTAGAATAATCAATAATTCGAAAAACTCTTACTTTTTAGTTTTATTTTTGATGTTTTTGCCTTTAATTATTCGTGAAAAACTCTTATTAGAATATTTAAAATGTTTTATGGATAAAATGTGTTGTTGCTTGAAGCAATTTGCATGAATATAAAAAATTGGTTTTCATAATTAAGAGATTCGAAAGTTTTGGTACGCCACACGAAATGAATTTGGTTGTGGTCCCAAAGTTGGAAATTGTGATATTCATTATCGATAGAAGATTTTGTTTTTTTTATCAACATAATAATTTTATTCCCAATATAGGATATAAGAGTATATCACACACACTTCATTATTTCATGGAATTTGGCGTTAGAAAGTCTAATTGTGGGTGTGAGTTTTGTATTTGGACTGGTAACTTAGTTGGAATTTGATTTTGTAGGAATTGAATGACAGTTCGAATTTTTATTTAAAAAAATTGAAAATTTAAATATAATAATTAACATATAAATAAACGCAATAATTTTTTAAAAAGAAGGGCAAAGATAAACTAAAAAAAAAGTATTAAATATAACTTAAATGAGGGAATTGTGAATAATAAATTATATGATAGAATAAAGTGGTTTAAATTGAATAAATATTAATTTGGATTTTGGAAGGAAATGTAGAATACAAAATGTGGGTTATTATTATAATTATTTTAATAATTATATGCATGAATATAATTACTATCTAAACGATGGAAAAGATTTATTAATCATAAAAGGTGACAATTAATTTGAAATAATTATTAAATAATAATTTTATGTTTTAAATTTGGTGATAGAAATAAAAATATTAATGGATAAAACGAGAAAATTATTTGTAAAAAATTAGAAAATTAAAATTTGTCATGATGTGCTATTTAACCTAGAATTTATTATACATATTAGCAGAAATATAATAATAAATTTATCTAAGAATATTTGGAAAACACTCATTTAAATACTATATAAAACTGTATCTACGAAAAATCATTTTAATATATAGTTAATAATTAAAATTTTATTTATTTAAGAGTTAAAATGATAGAAAGTATATACAACTGGAAAAAGATAAATATAAATGAATTTTTCTTATGTCATATTGGTTACAAATCATTTGTTCAAGTGTTGTCATACATAAATATGTTGTCCTATCATTTTTCATGTCACATGCTTGGATGAAGAAATTGAGTCATTTTTCACAAAAGTTCATTTACGTGATGTTAGTGCTGGTTTTGATTTGTGTAAGTCATGCATAAAATTTTATCAAGAACTTAAATTAGACGGTGATAGTTAATTTTTGCTACTTGTTTACATTTATGTGGGATTGTCATTATTTAAGACTTCTAGAGAGAATCCAAAATTATGAAGAAAACAACATCCCATTGTTTAAATCATAACATACCATCACATCACATGTGCCAACCAATATTTAATACGAAGTGACATTTGATAAAGTTTTGTAAAGAAATGGAGTTTAAGATGAAAGTGTAGGGTAGAGATGAGTCATTCTTTATTGGGTTACCAACCTAACATAACAAGACAGACCAAAAACATAATTTAACCAAACACTGAGTTCCACCATTGAAACTAAGCATCGTTTGATGATAGGTCAAATGTTATCCCATAAGACACAAGTATACAGATGAAAGACAGGAAAAAGAAGAAGAGGATTTTAAACTGCGAAATTAGAGTCCGCTGTAGAAACAGCCTCAGTAGAATAAAAGGATTCACAAGAGCTGATATGATAGTCACTACTATATCTTGGATTGCTCCAAATGGTCCATAATTACATTATAAATGCCTTATGCATGCGTCCGTGAACGTGGATCATCTATTGAATATAGTTATTTACATTATTATTCTTGGATTCTCCACTGAATTACACAATACAACATCTCACCACCAGACCCTTTTGATCAATTCTGGCTTCTTCATTGCCTACACTCATAAAATAACCATTCAGTATGCTCAAGCCATTTAAGATTCATCACAAAAATAAATCATCCAACAACCAATATACAAAGGTAAGCTACTGCTCATCAAAATTGTTTATAAACTACTAAGAACAGGCGAGAAGATAAAATGGAAAAGAAATTGAGATACCAAAAAATATATCTTCAGGAAAGGAAGTTGCTACCAAAAAATCTCAGATTTCAAAGAACTATATTTGCAAACGAGTGATAATTTATGTACAAAATATATAATTTACTTCCTGAATTTAATTAAGATGAACTGAGATTCAAGAAAAAAAAAATGTGGGGATTATCATTACAAATATAACACTATTTCATCTTCAAGCTTTTAACAGATGACACAACAAACAAAAGCACTTCCTAAGACTACTTGGTGAAAGAATAAGCCAAAATTTCAAAAGTCGTAAAAAATCTAACAAATTTAAATCCTAACTTGGTTGCAAGTGATTTGGCATCTTCATATTTCACAATCACCAACTTCCTTATTACAAGTTCAAAAAAGTTAATTCTATTAACAATCTCTGATACTTAACTTTCAATCACTAACCAAAAGACGAAGTAACTTTATATACAAGAGTCAGAACATCTTTGCCTACAGCTTTAGACTATGACAAGACACACAAATAATGACAGCACACACTGAGAAGTAAACCAAACAAATTATAGATACCACTAACAATTACGAAAGATGTTTACCAATATAGCAATTTATAAAATATATAAACAAATAGCGACAAGAAAAATAAGATAGATGCACCTTCAGGAGGCTGAGTTAGCTTCCGATTTTGTGGTGACATCATTTCTTTCTTCAATTGCAACAAAATGTCTTCCATTGTTCGCTCACGTTTCCAATTAGCAAGCATAGGAAACAAATGTGGCTCAACCTGGTAATTTGGTGATTAATGAGTTCAATTTCACTCACGCAAGAGTAATGACAGACACATGTCATGTTAATCCTAAAAATCCAGTCTAGTGAATTTAGTGAGTTCAATTTCAATTTAGTGATTAATGAGCTCAATTCCAATTACGAAAAAAATTCTCTCTTACCACTCCACTTTCTTGATTGACACATGTCATGTTAATCCTTGTTTGAAATCGAACAGATGGAGGATTGTCAGGGTAATCCTTGCCACAAAACAATTTCAACTGGTAGATACGTCCTTCATGAACAGTCTGGTAAAATGACATGACAGGAGAAACAAGCCATATCAACATATTATTAGATAGATACAAGTCTCAGTTTTGCTTAGCAGCTAGAAAGTGAAACGCATTATTTAAAGAAATTAAAAGTAATCAGTGAACACTACAGGAAATGGAGTAAAAATGAGATGAGATGAAAGAAAGTGGGATTTAATTATTCAGAAACATTAATTTATTTTTCATTTAATTCCTATCATTATAAAACCAATTATTTCATTACACATTTGCTTGTTACTTAAAGCGAAACAAACGCAACCAAAGCCTTTTATTACAGGTAGGTTGACAACTTGAATCAAATGATACCATTGTGTTCTGTCAAAACCAACCCTCCCTAGAGGCCAATCCTCCCTAGAGGCCAATCCTTATAACGGTTTTAACTCATTTTCTAGTCTTCACCCTCCAATTATTGGGCTATTCTTCATTGATATTGTCACATCTCCACAGCATCTTTTCCATGACACTCATCTTGGCAACAAAGCACCAACTCCGAAACAATGCTGGCATGGACTCTAAAGCAGGGTTAGAGCCTAAAATATAGGACACGCCACCATCGCTAACATACATACATACATAATACACACACACATGCATATATATTTGAGAATTAAGATTCACACTTTAAAATCAAATTTGCTATATTTTTCCTACAATAACAGTCCTCACAATAGAATTCTTATTAAGAAACATATATTTTAAAGAGTTAAAATAAATAGTTAAATCTTATGGATACAAAACTAAAAAAAAAAATGCTACACGTCATGGATTATTTATAATATAATTTGTTTTCTTTTTATTTCGTTTTACCTTTTTATGATAAATACTGTTTAGAAATTGTTTAGCTAATAATAGGTGTCAACTCACTTTCATTTATCATGCTCAAATTGTGTAGACAAAATGTCTAAAGATGTGTTGAAGAGTCAGAGCTCAAAAAGAAAATTTAATTGTAACAAGGTCAAGGAGTATCTAACACTTGCCGAATACTTACTGGACACTTGTCTCAAACATGTCTAACAATAAATGTATCAAACATATCAACATGGTAGTAGAATTGTGCTGTGTTAGGAGAAGGAAAAATGACCCAGATCAAGTCTATTTGGATATTACTAAAAACCTGATTGTGGGAAGAATAATCATGATAGGGTAATAAAGTTTCAAAAATGAATTCTGTGTATATAGAAAATCATAAGAGATTTCTTTGGTCACATGTGGACAAACATATAAGAGACCTTTGTGTTAGTTGGTAGCATTGGTGTGGGCCTAAGAAAAATGATGCAGATTTAGTTCATTTGGATAGCATTGAAATTTGAAGACCCAAACAGTACTGCTCTTTAAAGAAAAAAATCAATTCCATGCGAATAGAATTGATCTTGAGAGAAGTGAAAATCTTGTCATTTGACTCAAAATATATGGCATTACAAAAATGATTGTCTACTTTATCATCCAAACCAAACCTCAGCTTTAAAAAACTATTTCCAAACACGTTTTCTACAATCTCAATTCTTTCATAATCAATACTACTGAAATCTAAAATCTCATAAGATCTTGGAATTTGGTATCTCAAAACAATTCTCTAGAAGCTAAATGGTTTCCTCGGTGCTCATGCTTCCATATAAATTCTGTGGCATCAAGTAAATCAGAACTGGTAGGCCTTGACCAGAAATGAGTACAAACCAAGCAGAACAGCTACCACACTAGCTCTCGCAAGTCTAATTACCGAGGGAATGCTTTCTTTATACGACTGATTGTTTTCAGTTTGGTTGATGTTAAACCTATGAATTCTGGGTGGACATTTAGGTACAGACATTCCTTTTCAGAGACTTTACTTTTCTTTCTCCATCTGTTTACTTTGCATAATCTGCCCCTTATCTTGTATTCTAATTCCTAGTCAAGAATTCAAGATCATTCTTGAAAGTGAGATCTTCATTTCCATACAGATTTGAGTGACAGACAAACAGTAAAATCAAAACGGCGTTTTATTTCACTTTAGACTACTCTGAACCAATTTGCATAGGAGAGTTTGGACCATTGATTTTCTAGTCTAGTGTTTAAGCTCCTTCAAATTTTTCCTTCAGTTGCTATACTCCTGACCTAAGACTGCTTCGTCCTTAACAAAATCATTTGGAAATTCAAAACACCCTCACTCAGATGGAAGTACTCCACAGGATTAGCACAAACAACTTGATGCAAATTTGAGGAACTTACCTCACTTTTTCTCCAGATAGCTTCACTCTTAATATGATTCATACTTAACAAAAACCCATTTCGAAATCAAAGGCGTAGTCTTAGGTAACATTTTGATGAGATGCAAGTACTTAACAGGATTCGTACAAATATGTGAAATATGACTTTATGCAAATTTGAAAAACTTACCTAATTCTCCACCAAAGCTGCTACTTTGGAAGCTTTAATAGAATTTAAGAACGGATTTGTCCCACTAGATGACTTTCTAGGGGATAGTATGATATAAAGGTTGCCACAAAAAAGGAGGCTAAGGGGCTGATCGGTTTCAGAAATGTTTTCTATTTTCATTTTTAATTATAAAAATGTCACCTATTTTCATTTTGTTTCCTGTTTTCAACAATTTATATAGGAACAGTGAACAATAATAAGTTGTTTTCAATGTCTCGTACAGAAATCTTTGAAAACTTAAAATAAAATTAAAATAAGGTGACATTTTAATTAAAAGTTAAAATAGAATTAAACAGAAAACAAATTCTTAAAACAACCACGACAGTTCAATTTTGGCAGTTGGATGGTGCGTCTGGTTGGAAAATACACTTGCATGTTTAAAAGGGTTTCTCCCCCTCTGTGATTTCCTACATTTAACTAATGATAATTACTTTTTCTTTTACCCTATGTACTACACATGGCTGTTTCAAGGTTTTTCCTATTTCATATTTGCAAAGACACTGGAAAACCTTGGATCATTCATATTATTAATAGGCCAATACGTGTTTGTTACTTTTACTTTTGTGATTGATACAATTAATTCTACATCACCCAGAAAGGTATGCAACCAGAGCAAAACTCAAAAACCAGTTGACTTCTCATAATAAAATCCAAAAGGCCGAAACAGACATGAGCAAATAAACTTAGGAAGAAGAAGGAACAATATCAGTTTAAACATGACAGCTCTTACAGTGTACCAAGACACTTACCCGACTGTGTTTTCCATCTTGATCATCACTGACAAAGCAGGACCCCAAAAAATGGATGGTTTATAGAAGGACGACAAAGGGTTAGAATCAATTACCATGCTCTCTTGGCAGGGAGAGGGTAGAATTAATATCAAACTTCTATTAAAAAATATACATCGCAATTGATATGCTTCCAGATTATATAATGCTAATGGATTAAGGGTATTCCCAAACTTCTGTAATTAGGAATATTTTAACATAGTATTTTAATACATGTAAGTATGTATATATAACAATTATAGTAATTCAAGCAGGGAGGATGTAAGGTAGGTGTTATTTGTGATGGTAAGGTGCTTCTCAAGCTTAAAGAAAAAATAACCATACGGCCATAATACCTACTATGCTTTATGGTACCCACTGAATGGTGAGCTGTAAAGAGCATACAAGAACAGTGTTATATAGATGAGTATGTTTTGTGGATGGATTAACGGACACATAAAATGAGATGAAACCAGGAACAAAAGAGAGAAGAGAATAGCAGTACATAGAAATGGTAGATTGAAAACTGTTACTAAATCAAGTATATCCCGTCATTGCCCCAATTTAGGTCCCCCGAGCTATAGATGTGACTGAGTTTTTGAGACTAAGAAGTTTCCCACAATAATTGTATGCAACATTCTTCCAAACCTACAAGAATTGTACCAAACCTTGTAACAGAGTCACAAAGGCTCTCAGTAACTGACTCTAGAGGTTATTACTTTTCAGTTATCGTTTAACACCCCTTTTTAAACCCTAATTATTATGTACCTTGAGATATCACAACATCTCACTCATAAAGAAGAGTTGACGAAATGGAAGATGACCCAGAAATTATAGGTTAAAGGATTTTACAGAAAAAAAACAATTGAAACTCTTAAAAAGAAAATAGATCTAAATGACCTTTCTGTACATTAGGTTATGACAATCCAATGGTGTGATGTTACATTATCAATGTAGAAAACCTTATCCAATTAGAAAAGGCTTCTGTGTCATATGTATAAAACTAAGTCCAACCATAAAACCTTGAAATTCTTCTTTTTGGTTCATTGACGAGTCCATTTTTTTCTAAAACATATGTATGTACCCTCTGGACACTAAAAATAGAAGCCAACCAAAAAATATGTACAAAATAGAAAACACATTCATTCAATACACCTATTGAGTAGCACGACATCAATCAACAAAAAAGGAGCTGGCTTTACTAAAACATCTATATAATGAAGCTAATAAAATGAGCTATTAGTTATACTAGTGGAACCTTTATTTGTAACTTGTCATCCAAAATTTCAATCCATATATGACATTTATGCATGTCTGAAGAACATAAATATCAGTTTACAGATTATTGATCTATAACATTTTACTGAAAAATGTTCAACAACTCCCAGTTTCCTACTGAAGTTCAAAGTATTTACTTAGTCATAGAAGCAGATAAGAACGTTAGTTGGGGTTCCAAGTGTCAAAAATAACTAACAAAAGAAAAAGACAGTATTATTCCAGAAAAGCAGAGACAGCTTACACCAGGGGGTCCAATAATAGTCCCAGTCCACGACTGCATGTATATGTCATCAGCATCATCCATTCCGTAGCTAACAGTTCCATCTCCGATTCCCTTTTCACCTCTCTCAAGCTCTTCCAATAATCTGAAATTCCTAGGAACTGCAGGGGGCAAATAATTTAAGAGTAAATTTCAAATCTAAGTTCTACTAAGTCCTTCAAAACTGTTTAAATGGAATAGTTACAAGAGAAATGCAAGAAATACACTTTTTAACACAGTTCTAAACACATTCTGTTCTATTTGTGAAAATTTATTCCACATCACAAAATTTTGAGGGTTCCATGTCTATTTCAAGAATCTCTCTCGTGATATAGTAGTTTTCAACAAATGATAACCAATGAGAGAGTGTTAGAAGGTGTGTGTAACTAGAACTCCTCATCGTTGTGATGACTGATGAAGGGAGGCGTTAATAATTGATAAATTTACAAAGGGATTTTATAAGAAATTTTAAAGGAAAAATACAATTTGAGTGAGGATAAGGCATTCTCATAAACAGAAAACAAGATACAACAAAGATATTTGAGAAGAATCTGTAATGTAGCAAAGCTGCCCATTCTCTTTGCATGTCAGTAATATAAACCCATTTCAAACAGCCACAGGGAAAAAACCAATAGAATGCCCACAATTTAAATTAGCGATACATTTAAAGAAAAAAGAGTGGGAATATGAACCATGTTGCAATGATCAAGTAGCAAACCGTAAGTCATCAGTATCATCCTAAGAGTTCATTTATCACTATTACCGAATATGACCAAGGCCACCACCATTCATATATCAGTATTAAAATATATTTACAATAACTGGCAAAACAGAACTTAGGCAGATATATGATATATTTATTATTAGAGAGGAATCATTAACAGTGTCAGATTTATCAATTTCCCCTCAACACTACCTAACAAAATAACCAGATCTTAGGCAGCTCACCACCACATAGCCTCCACCCAGTAACGAAAAATATTATTGGATGGTCACTGCGTATTGTGTATCAAACTATACAGAACTAAAGCTTGTGTCATAAACTGGCTTTGAAAGTGTACGAACCAATATAGGAAATAACAAAACACTTTTTAGGTTTTCAACAACAATTAAACTTGTCACTCACAAGCAATGCATACACGCATGTTGTGATAAACTTAAAATGACTTCAAACATAAACTAACTCCACAATACTGTGTATGACTAGGAGGATGGCATAATCAATGTACCCCCACAGCATAATTTAAATTTGTCCAGTAAGTTGATGAAACATAATTCCACCATTATATTACTATATTCATACCTTCACAAAGAGAAAAATACTTAAACAGATGGCAGCACAAGAACTTCAGCTGCGATAAGTGGCAAAAGTAAAAACCGAGAACCACAATTGAGCTACAACATCAAGGCTTTTGTGGTCTCCGAAACCCTATTGCAGCCACCTCAGCCCAATATCAAGGATAACAAATTCAAAATTTGCCAAAAAAAAAATCACAACTGCAATCGCGCAAGCACCATTTAAAACCCCGCATGGACTGCCCACAGCAACTCAATTGCCTCGTGCAGCAAGCTTTATACTAGATAGCAGACACAACATTGGCTAACGATTCCACCAATTACAGAAATCTTGAAGTAAAAATCTGCGTAACTCCCTTTCCATTTATTTCAGAATTGGTTATAGCATGGGGTGACTATTTTCCGGAGAAAAATGAAAGAAAGGAATCACCCCCTCTCCAATCACCATAACAATAAATAAAAAGTCAATTGTAATCATATACCTCCAAAATCAAAAGTCATTTATAAGTTAC
>Ga0209389_1004327_pt1 | contig 11780 bp, 13 predicted proteins | sample CowpearedBW_FD_187526 | JGI IMG/M metagenome (GOLD analysis project Ga0209389, IMG submission 187526) | Root nodule microbial communities of legume samples collected from California, USA - Cow pea red BW (SPAdes) (version 2) | ecosystem: Host-associated > Plants > Roots > Nodule | place: USA... | reverse complement strand
TGGAGTCATCTCAACAGAATTTCTCTACTATATTCATGAATGAAAATACAAGGGTCCTAAGCTCTCTATTTATAGGCTAAAATGAGACCAAGGAGTCTCCAAAAAGTGGAGGGAAAAAGGAGTCTAGAAAGTTGAATTTTTGAGCCAAAAAGGAGCATGTGGGAGGTGTGACTTGCCACCTCAGCAAGTCACACTTGTCTTGCCATGGGAAGCTAACTCTCATCCTTAGAGAGCAAGTTTGAGAAGCTTCTAGGCTTTTCTAGAGTGGACACACTACTCTTGGCCCATTTGGCCCAATTCCCCTTTTTGGTCCAAAATTACTTCTAAAGCCCAATTTCCTCTAAGGCCCAATACATGTCCCAAAGAAAATCCTATTCTACTGGGCCCAAAATACAAAGCCTAAAATAAAATCCTAATCTAGTATTTACAAGCAAAGTGTCCTAGGCTAGGTCTTCACATCTTCCTTGGCCCATGTGAAGTACATCTTGGGCCTTGCATGCGCATTGGAGGCCCATTCCTCTTGTATCCTCCTAGCCATTGCTCTTGTTGTGGGTCCCTTGGTTAGTAGTATCTCATCATCCCCCCCCTCTTGAGAAGGATTTGTCCTCAAATCTGAAATTTCTGCCTCATCATCTATACCACTGAAATATTGGGCTGATTCATCAAGATGCCTCCTTCTCCAAGCCACCATCCAAGGGTGATGATTAAAGCTTCTCCTCCAAGCTTGATCTAAGGGCCAAGAATTAGTCTAACTTTTAGGCTCACATATAAAAACCAAAAGTAGACCATTGGAACATTTTTAACTCTTGAAATTTCTAATAGAATATTTGTGTTGAGATCACTCCACTCTTCTATTATTTTGAGAGCATATATGGCTAACTTTCTCCTTCATCTCCTATAATTGTAAGATCCGGGAAAAATTAGAATAAAAGGAAAACACATGAACAAAATTAATGGTTTGATTAATATTGTTGATTTATTTAATTTAATTAGGATATTAAATTATGAAATATGAAATAATTATATTTTGAATGATTTAAGTTATTATTGTATGTATAATAATTATTTAAGTGGTGTAAGTTATTGTTGTATTTATTTTGAATTTAAATATTATATTTAATGTTGCAGATATGTATATATAGATAAGTGGTGCAAAATATAATGTGCAAAAGTATATGGTTTAGCAGTTATGCATTTGTTTGACCTATTTGGGTGCACGGGTTCAACTTTGGTCAGATAGAAAAAAGGGCTTTTGTTTTGTTATTTTAATTAATTGTTGTGGATGGACAATATAAGTTTATATTTTATTCGTGTATAATATATAAAGAGAAAACATTTGGTATAGTGATTGATGTATATATGTGGTGTGGCGTTGTGCGCGAGTTGGAATCCTGGGTGACCCACAATGTGCAATGTTATTTTTATTTTTCTCACTCTTTAAAGTTTTGGGGCCACAAAACTCTTTAATTCATTTTCTCTCTCCATACGTGAGTGCAGCATGTAGGGGTTTCAATTTACTTTTTTTGCTATTTTTTTCCTTTCTTCTTTCTATTTTCTTTGCTGCCATAAACAGAATAAAAATAGAACTCTCTTGCATTTGTAGTATTTTGTATTCTTTTTTTATTATTAAAGACTTATTGATGCTACATGAAGATAATAAAACGAGAGAGTATTAGTATTAAGTGAAGGGTAGGGTTTTTGATAGAAATACTCTAGGTTATTTAGGGTTCTATAACGTGAGTAGAAACAAGGGATAAAAGGAGAGTAGGAGAAGCGGGAGAAACATGGAGAGTGAAAGAGGAGGCTGTGGGAGTAAAGAAACGCGTAGCAAAGAAACCATTAGGTAGGGGAAGTTAACTTTATTTTCTATTTTGTTTGAAGCATGACCTTGTTCTTGTTGTCTTTGTTTTGGTTGCTTGATGAATGAAACTTGAAAAACATGCATATATAGGGGAAGCTTAACTCTTTCTTTGTTCACTTTTAAACGTTTGATGCTTGAATGTTGTGCTTTGTAAATCAGACGAGATGTTGGGGTATATGTGTTAGTGAATGCAGGGTATCAATTTTGGTTGTTTGCATAGTCCTCATATATCTCGTTTTCTTTTAGGTGGAATATATGCAGGGGTATACATGAATGCAAGTGCATGACTATTCTTTTTTTTTTTTATCCCATATATATTGTTAGTGGAGTGTATATTTTTTATTTAGCCATGCATTTAATGTGTCAAAAATATTGTGCTTTGAATCTTATCATGGCCACGGTTACGTGCTGCATTCTATGAGAATGGAGGGAGTAGTTTTCTTGGTTTCAATTGGATTATTATATAAGTGTTTTGGTGTGTAGGAGGGACCCACAAATGCATGTAATGTAGCCTTTATAATGTTCAAACTGTGGCCACGAGAGGTGGTGTGTTTTCTTTTTTCACAATTTTTTTACGTTGCAGGTTTGGTTTTGGGTGACTAAGCATTTTCTTTTAAAGTGTTTAAACATTGAGGAAAGAGAATGGGATAATGTTTACGTAGGGTTCGTATAAGTTTGCATGGGTATGGAAACCAAATGTTGCTTGGTGCTTTAGATGCTTGGTGCTTGAAATCTTGTCATGGCCATGGTGTGTAACTATTTCTTCTTTGCTTTCTTCTTTTTCTTGATGGTAAAGTAAGGTGGGAGAAACTCAATGGTTATGATTATTTTCGAATGGTGTGTATGGTGCAGCCACTTTATTTTTGGGTTCTCGCTTTCTTTTTGCAAGTTTAGCATGTTTGGTTGGTACATGGGTGGGGTCCATGTGCAAAGATTTGTTTCTCTTTAAAGCTTATGGTTTCTTTTATTTTACATCAAGTTTTGGTTTGATTGTTAAAGAACCCAAAGCATGCAGAGGGTCATTTATTTGGTGCATAGTTTCTCTTTCTTAAAACTTTCTGGTACCTACCACACGTAACATTAAATGGGTTGTTTATGATTGGTGCATGTTTAATTGAAGAGACGGGTCCCACTTATTTTAAGTGGTAGTTTTGTTTTCATTGGAGAAAACATATAAACTTACTTTTGTGTCTTCTCAAAAGCCATGCGATTATTTCCTTTTCATATGGGTTCATGGTTTCCATTAGAATGAATGGATTTTTGTTCTTATAAAATGCATGCAAACATATCCTTGTTCACGGTTCTTTTCATCGATTGACTTTGTGGGCCTCGTTTATGAGCGAGTTTACGGGTCAAATTTACGGGTTAGGATTGCACGAGTCTGTTATACGGGCGAGTTGACGGGTGTAGTTCACTGGTTGAGTTTATGTTTTAACTTTTCATGCAATTTTATGGATCGGGTTTAGAAGACGTGTTTTACGGGTCAATTAGTTTACCCAAGTTTACAGATCGAGTTTACGGGTTGTTATTATGGCTCATATTTTACGGGGTCGAATTTTGTTTTGACTTTATGGGTAGTCTTTGTGGTTTGAATTAACGGTCGAATTTATGGTCACATTGTGGGGCTCGTGTTTAGAGGACAAGTTTACGATCGAGTTTATTGGATATATTTACGGCCCAAATTTACGTGTCAAGTTTTTTTGCTAAGTTTACGGATCAGGTTTGTGAGCCAATTTTAGTGGTTATGTTTACGGTTCTAGTTCTCTAGTTTAGTTTCGTTTCGACTCTTTGAGTTGAGTTTACGAAGCAGACATACAACTCGTGTTTTACGGGTCAAATAGGTTAGTCAAGTTTACGGCTCGAAATTACGGGTCATGGTTATCGCTCATAATTTACAAAGATGAATTGTATATCGATTTTAGGGGTCGTGAGTTTGGTTTGAGTTTACGATCGAATTTACGATTTAATTGTACGTGTTGTTTTTATGGGCCGAGTTTACGAGTCTAGTTTACGGGCGAGTTGACGGGTGTAGTTCACTGGTTGAGATAATGTTTTAACTTTTCATCCCAATTTACTGATCGCATTTAGAAGTCGTGTTATACAGGTCGAATCGGTTAAGGAAGGTTACAGATCGAGTTTACGGGTTGTTATTATGGTTCATATTTTACTATGTCGAATTTTGTGTTGACTTTTTGGGTCGTCTTTCCGGTTCAAGTTCACGGTGAAATTTACACTTACATTGTGGGGCTCGTGATTAGAGGACAAGTTTACGATCGAGTTTATTGGATTTGTTTACGGTCCGAATTTTTGTGTCCAGTTTTCTGGCTGAGTTTACAGGTTTGGTTTGTGAGCTCATTTGAGTGGTCGTGTTTCTAGGTCTAGTTTTCGGGTTTAGTTTCGGTTCGACTCTTTGAGTTGAGTTTATGAATCGGGTATAAAACTTGTCTTTAACGGGTCAAATAGGTTGGTCAAGTTTACGGGTCATGATTATGGCTCATATTTTACGAAGACGAATTTTATGTCGATTTTAGGGGTCATGAGTTTGGTTTGAGTTTAATATCGAATTTACGGTTTAATTGTACATGTTGTTTTTATGGGTTGAGTTTATTGGATAGGTTTACGGGTGGAGTTTACTAGTCAAGTTTTCGAGCCGAGTTTATCGATCGGGTAACAACCCAAGTTTACTGGTTTTCATTTTGGGATCAGGTTACAGATCCAGTGTACAGGTCAATTTCATCGATTGAGTTTACGAGTCTCGTTTACGGGCGAGTTGACGGGTGTAGTTCACTGGTGGAGTATATATTTCAACTTTCCATCCGAGTTTACGGATCGGGTTTAGAAGTCATGTTTTACGCGTCAAATAGGTTAGTCAAGGTTATAGGTTGAGTATACGGGTTGTTATTATGGCTCTTATTTTTTGTTTACTTTATCGGTCGTCTTTCCGGTTCGAATTCACGATCATATTTGCAGTTACAATGTAGGGCTCGTGTTTAGAGGACAAGTTTACGATTGAGTTTATTGGATTGGTTTATGACCCAAGTTTATGTGTCGAGTTTTTGGGCTGAGTTTACATATTTGGTTTGTGAGCTCATTTTAGTGGTCGTGTTTACGTGTCTAGTTCTCCGATTTAGTTTCGTTTCGACTCTTTGAGTTGAGTATACGAATCGGGTATAAGACTCGTGTTTTGTGGGTCAAATATGTTATTCAAGTTTACTGGTCGAATTTACGAGTCATGATTATGGCTCACATTTTACGGAGACGAATATTATGTCTATTTTAGGGGTCATGATTTTGGTTTGAGTTTACGATCGAATTTATGGGTCGATTGTACGTGTTGTTTTTATGGGTCGAGTTTATTGGACAGGTTTACGGGTTGAGTTTACAAGTCGGGTTTTCGGGCCGAGTTTATGGATCGGGTAACGGCCCGATTTTACTGGTCCTAATTGTAGGTTGAGTTTACAGATCCAGTTTACGGGTCAATTTCATCAGTTTAGTTTGCAAGTCTCGTTTACGGGCGAGTTGAGCGGTCAAGTTTACGGGTGAAGATTGCACGAGCTGACGGGTTTAGTTCACTGGTTGAGTTTTAGTTTGAACTTTCTGTCCAAGTTTACAGATCAGGTTTAAAAGCCGTGTTTTACGGGTTGAATAGGTTAGTCAAGGTTACAGGTTGAGTTTACCAGTTGTTATTATGGCTCGTATTTTACGGGGTCGAATTTTGTGTTGAGTTTATGAGTCGTCGTTCCGGTTCCAATTCACGGTCAAATTTGGGGTTACAAAGTGGGGCTCGTGTTTAGAGGACAAGTTTACGATCGAATTTATTGGATTGGTTTACGCCATGAATTTACATGTCGCATTTTTGGGCTTAGGTTATGGGTCTTGTTTGTGAGCTCAATTTAGTGGTCGTGTTTATGGGTCTAGTTCTCTAGTTTAGTTTCGTTTCGACTCTTTGCATTGAGTATACGAATCGGGTATATGACTCGTGTTTTACGGGTCAAATATGTTATTCAAGTTTACGGGTCGAGTTTACCGATCATGATTATGGCTCATATTTTACGGAGATGAATTTTATATCGATTTTAGGGGTCATGATTTTGGTTTGAGTTTATGATCGAATTTACTGGTCGATTGCACGTGTTGTTTTTATGGGCCGAGTTTATTGGATATGTTTACGGGTTGAGTTTATGAGTCGAGTTTTCGGGTTAAGTTTATAGATGTCATTTTTCTGGGTTGAGTTTATATATCCAACTTGCGGGTTAATTTCATTGATTGAGTTTACGGGTCTCGATTAGGGGCGAGTTGACAAGTGTAGTTCACTAGTCGAGTTTATGTTTCAACTTTTCGTCTGAGTTTACGGATTGGGTTTAGAAGCCGTGTTTTACGGGTCGAATAGGTTAGTCAAGGTTACAGGTCGAGTTTACGGGTTGCATTATGGTTCATATTTTACGAGGTCGAATTTTGTGTTTAGTTTATGAGTCGTCTTTCCGGTTCAAATTCACGTTCGAATTTGTGGTTACAATGTGGGGCTCGTGTTTAGAGGACAAGCTTACGATCGAGTTTATTGGATTGGTGTATGGCCCGAATTTACATGTCAAGTTTTGGAGCTAACTTTACGGTTCAGGTTTGTGAACCAATTTTAGTGGTCGTGTTTACGGGTCTAATTCTCTTGTTTAGTTTCATTTCGACTCTTTGAGTTGAGTTTACAAATCGGGTATACTACTGTGTTTTACGGGTCAAATAGGTTAGTGAAGTTTATGGGTCACGATTATGGCTTATATTTTACAGAGACAAATTTTATGTCAATTTTAGGGTCGATTGTACGTGTTTTTTGATGCGTCGAGTTTATTGGATAGGGTGATCGGTTGAGTTTACGAGTCGAGTTTTCGGGCCGAGTTCATGGATCGGGTAATGACCCGAGTTTACTGGTCCTGATTCTTGGTTGAGTTTACAGATCCAGTTTATGGGTCAATTTCAATAGCTAAGTTTACGAGTCTCGTTTACGGATGATTTGACGGGTCGGGTTTACAGGTTAAGATTGCACGAGCCTTGTTTACTGGCGTGGTGACACGTGTAGTTCACTGGTTGAGTTTATGTTTCAACTTTCCGTGCGAGTTTACGGGTCGAAGAGGTTTGTCAAGTTTACAGGTTGAGTTTACGGGTTGTTATTATGGCTTACATTTTACGGGGTCGAATTTTGTGTTGACTTTATGTGTCGTCTTACCAATTCGAATCACGGGGGACTTTACGGTTACATTGTGGGGCTTGTATTTAAAGGATAAGTTTACGATCGAGTTTATTGAATTGGTTTACGGCCAGAAGTTACGTGTCGTGTTTTCGGATAGTGTTTTCTTGTCAGGTTTGTGAGCCAATTTTAGTGGCCGTGTATACGTGTCTAGTTCTCTGGTTTAGTTTTGTATTGACTCTTTGAGTTGAGTTTACGAATGGGTATACGAGTCGTGTCTTACGGCTCAAATTGGTTAGTCAAGTTTACGGGTCGTACTTACGGCTCATGATTATGGCTTATATTTTACGAAGACAAATTGTGTCGATTTTGGGGGTCATGATATTTGTTTGAGTTTAGGATCGAATTTACGGGTCAATTATACGTGCAGTTTTTATCGATTGCAAGTGTTATTTATGGGTCGAGTTTATTGGATATGTTTACGGGTTGAGTTTACGAGTTGAGTTTTTTGGCGGAGTTTATGGATCGGGTAATGGCCCGAGTTTAATGGTCATGTTTCTTGGTTGAGTTTACAGACCCAGTTTACGGGTCAATTTCATCGATTGATTTTATAGGTCTCGTTTACGAGCGAGTTGACGGGTGTAGTTCACTGGTTGAGTTTTAGTTTCAACTTTCTGTGCGAGTTTATGGATGGGTTTAGAAGTCGTGTTTTACGGGTCGAATAGGTTAGTCAAGGTTACAGGTCGAACTTACGGGTTGTTATTGTGGCTCATATTTTATGGGGTTGAATTTTGTGTTGAGTTTATGAGTCGTCTTTCCGGTTCAAATTCACGGTTGAATTTGCGGTTACAATGTCGGGCTCGTGTTTAGAGGACAAGCTTACGATCGAGTTTATTGGATTTGTTTACAGCCCCAATTTACCTATCATGTTTTGGGGCTAACTTTACGGTTTAGGTTTGTGAGCGAATTTTAGTGGTCGTGTTTACGAGTCTAATCAATTTACCTATCATGTTTTGGGGCTAACTTTACGGTTTAGGTTTGTGAGCGAATTTTAGTGGTCGTGTTTACGAGTCTAATTCTGTTGTTTAGTTTGCGGGTCATTTTCATCATTTTAGTTTATGAGTCTCATTTATGGGCGAGTTGACGGGTTAAGATTGCACGATCCTTGTTTACTGGTGAGGTGACACGTGTAGGTCATTGGTTGAGTTTATGTTTCAACTTTCCGTGCGAGTTTACGGATCAGGTTTAGAAGTCATGTTTTATGGGTCGAATAGGTTAGTCAAGGTTACAGGTCGAGTTTATAGGTTGTTATTGTGGCTCATATTTTACGGGGTCAAATTTTGTGTTGAGTTTATGAGTCGTCTTTCCGATTCAAAGTCACGGTCGAATTTGCGGATACATTGTTGGGCTCGTATTTAGAGGACAAGTTTACGATCGAGTTTATTGGATTGGTTTACGACCCGAATTTACGTGTCAAGTTTTGGGTTAACTTTATTGGTCAGGTTTGTGAGACAATTTTAGTGGCCATGTTTACGGGGCTAGTTCTCTTGTTTAGTTTCGTTTCGACTCTTTAAGTTGAGTTTACGAATCGGGTATACTACTCATGTTTTACAGGTCAAATAGGTTAGTGAAGTTTATGGGTCAAGTTTACAGGTCACGATTATGGCTCACATATTACGGAGACGAATTTCATGTCGATTTTAGAGGTCATGATTTTGGTTTGATTTTACGATCGAATTTTAGGGTCGATTGTACATGTTTTTTAATGGGTCGAGTTTATTGGATAAATTTGCGGGTTGAGTTTACGAATCAAATTTTTGGGCCGAGTTTATGGATCGGGTAACGACCCGATTTTACTGGTCCTGATTCTTGGTTAAGTTTACAAATCTAGTTTATGGGTCAATTTCATCAGTTTAGTTTACGAGTCTCGTTTGCGAGCGAGTTGACGGGTCGAGTTTACGGGTTAAGATTGCACGATCCTTGTTTACTGGTGAGGTGACACATGTAGTTCACTGGTTGAGTTTATGTTTCAACTTTCCGTGCGAGTTTACGGATCGGGTTTAGAAGTCGTGTTTTACGGGTCGAAGAGGTTAGTCAAGTTTACAGGTTGAGTTTATGGGTTGTTATTATGGCTTACATTTTACAGGGTCGAATTTTGTGTTGACTTTATGTGTCGCCTTTCCAATTCGAATTTGCGATTACAATGTAGGTCTCGTGTTTAGAGGCAAAGTTTATGATCGAGTTTATTGGATTGGTTTACGGCCCGAATTTAGGTCTCAAGATTTGGGGTTAACTTTATGGGTCAGGTTTGTGAGCCAATTTTAGTGGCCGTGTTTACGGGTCTAGTTCTCTTCTTTAGTTTTGTTTCGACTCTTTGAGTTGATTTTACGAATCGGGTATACTACTCGTGTTTTACATGTCAAATAGGTTAGTGAAGATTCCGGGTCAAGTTTACGAGTCACGATTATGGCTCACATATTACAGAGACGAATTTTATGTCGATTTTAGGGGGCAAGATTTTGGTTTGATTTTACGATCGAATTTTAGGGTTGATTGTACGTGATTTTTAATGGGTCGAGTTTATTGGATAAATTTGCGGGTTGAGTTTACGAGTCGAGTTTCCGGGACGAGTTCATGGATCAGGTAATGACCTAAGTTTACTGGTCCTGATTCTTGGTTGAGTTTACAGATCTAGTTTACGGGTCAATTTCACCAGTAAAGTTTACGAGTCTCGTTTATGGGCGAGTTGACGGGTCGAGTTTTAGGGTTAAGATTGCACGATCCATGTTTACTGGTGAGGTGACACGTGTAGTTCACTGGTTGAGTTTATGTTTCAAATTTTCGTGCGAGTGTGCGGATCGGGTTTAGAAGTCATGTTTTACAGGTCGAAGAGGTTAGTCAAGTTTACTTGTTGAGTTTACAGGTTGTTATTATGGCTTATTTTACAGGGTCGAAATTTGTGTTGACTTTATGTGTGGCCTTTCGAATTCGAATCACGGTTGAATTTGCGGTTACATTGTGGGGCTCGTATTTAGAGGATAAGTTTACCATCGAGTTTATTGAATTGGTTTATGGCCCGAATTTACGTGTCGTGGTTTCGGGCGGCAATTTCGTGTCAAGTTTGTTAGCCAATTTTAGTTGTCGTGTATACGGGTCTAGTTCTCTGGTTTAGTTTCTTTTCGACTCTATGAGTTGAGTTTACAAATGGGTATACTAGTCGTGTCTTATTTTGGGGGTCATGATTTTGGTTTCAGTTTAGGATAGTATTTACGGGTCGATGACACATGTTGTTTATGGGTCAAGTTTATTGGATAGGTTTACGGGTTGAGTTTATGAGTTGAGTTTTTTGGTTGAGTTTATGGATCGGGTAATGGCCCGAGTTTAATGGTCGTGTTTCTTAGTTGAGTTTACAGACCCAGTTTACGGGTCAATTTGATCGATTGATTTTACAGGTCTCGTTTACGAGCGACTTGACGGGTCGAGTTTACGGGGTAGGATTCCACGAGTGTAGTTTACAGGCGTGTTTACAGGTGTAGTTCACTGGTTGAGTTTTAGTTTCAACTTTCCGTGCGAGTTTACGGATCGAGTTTAGAAGTCGTGTTTTACGGGTCAAAGAGGTTAGTCAAGTTTACAGGTCGAGTTTACGAGTTGTTATTATTGCTTATATTTTACGGAGTTGAATTTTGTGTTGACTTTATTTGTCGTCTTTTTAGTTCGAATTCATGGTCGAAGTTACGGTTACATTGTGGGGCTCGTATTTAGAGGATAAATTTACGATCGAGTTTATTGGATTTGTTTACGGCCCGAATTTACGTGTCAAGTTTTTGGGGTAACTTTACGGATCAGGTTAATAAGCCAATTTTTGTGACCTTGTTTACGGGTCTGGCTCTCTTGTTTAGTTTCGTTTCGATTCTTTGAGTTGAGTTTACGAATCGAGTATACTACTCGTGTTTTACGGGTCAAATAGGTTAGTGAAGTTTACGGGTCACGATATGGCTCATATTTTAAAGAGACGAATTTTATGTTGATCTTAGGGATTGTGATTTGGGTTTCAGTTTACAATCGAATTTACGGGTCGATGGTACGTGTTCTTTCTTAGGGTCGAGTTTATTGGATAGGTTTACTAGTTGAGTTTATGAGACAAATTTTCGGGCCAAGTTTATGGATCGGGTAACGGCCCGATTTTACTGGTCTTGATTCTTGGTTGAGTTTACAATTCCAGTTTACGGGTCAATTTCATCAGTTTAGTTTACGAGTCTCATTTGCGGGCGCGTTGACGGGTCGAGTTTACGGGTTAAGATTGCACGATCCTTGTTTACTGGTGAGGTGACACGTGTAGTTCACTGGTTCAGTTTATATTTCAACTTTCCGTGCGAGTTTGCGGATCGGGGTTAGAAGTCGTGTTTTACGGGTCGAAGAGGTTAGTCAAGTTTACAGGTTGTTATTATGGCTTATATTTTACAGGGTCGAATTTTGTGTTGACTTTATGTGTCGCCTTTCCAATTCAAATCACGGTCGAATTTATGGTTACATTATGGGGCTCGTATTTAGAGGATAAGTTTACGATCATGATGAAGGATTATCTTGTTCCTTTTTAAGATTATTGAATATGGTGTGAGTTAATTAAGAAAGCTAAGTGAAATCTCCACTGGACATTAAGATAGCAAGCTATCTAGATGTGAAGGTTCCTTTCACAAAGCTCAAGAGAAGAAGATGATGGATTGATTCAAAACAAAAAGG
>Ga0209389_1004310_pt1 | contig 11795 bp, 6 predicted proteins | sample CowpearedBW_FD_187526 | JGI IMG/M metagenome (GOLD analysis project Ga0209389, IMG submission 187526) | Root nodule microbial communities of legume samples collected from California, USA - Cow pea red BW (SPAdes) (version 2) | ecosystem: Host-associated > Plants > Roots > Nodule | place: USA... | reverse complement strand
GATTTCTGTTGTCACTAATTGATTAGCAATTTACCTAATCGATTATCGTGAGTATATTTTCACTTCCTTTGTGTCATACTCACAGCTAATCCATTAGTTAAAAAACTAATCATATACAAGATTACACAATAGGCCTAAAATACATTTGATAAAGAGAAGTTATTTGCCTAATGCATATCCTAGCTAGACCAAGCTATGTTTTATTTTAAACCAGTAGACATCATCAAAATCATTCTTCATTCATAAGTGAAGTAACTCCCCCTACCAACATAACTAATTAGTTACAACTTAGCTACCATATTTATGTTGTATTTAATCCCTAACTAATTAGCTATAACTTAACTACCATATTTATGTTATGTTTAATTCCTAACTAATTAGCTACAACTTAGTTACCATATATATGTTATGTCTAATCCCTAACTAATTAGCTACAACTTAGCTACAATATCTATGTTGTGTATAATCTCTAACTAATTAGTTACAATTTAGCTACCATATTTATGTTGTGTTTAATCCCTAACTAATTAGCTACAGCTTAGCTACCATATTTATGTTATGTTTAATTCCTAACTAATTAGCTACAACTTAGTTACCATATATATGTTATGTTTAAGCCCTAACTAATTAGTTACAACTTAGCTACCATATTTATGTTGTGTTTAATCCCTAACTAATTAGCTACAACTTAACTACCATATTTATGTTATGTTTAATTCCTAACTAATTAGCTACAACTTAGTTACCATATATATGTTGTGTTTAATCCCTAACTAATTAGCTACAACTTAGCTACCATATTATGTTGTATCTAGTCCCTCACTAATTAGCTACAACTTTGCTACAATATTTGTTTGTCGCTAATTTGTCTCTAATTAACGAGTAAAATTTTCCCTCGCAAATTAGCAAATTTCTTGTAGTGTCTATTATTTAGAGGAATATTTTGGTCTTAGTGCTTTACCTTAGTATCTTAGGGTAAGATGTTATTATTCTTTCAACCACTTTGGGTTAAGCATATAAATTTTGTTATTGGCTTGACCTGGTGAAAACTTTCAGGCAGATGGATTGCTAAATACAACTTGTGGAAGTCCCAATTATGTTGCTCCTAACGTTCTTGCTAATAGGGGCAACATTAGATGCATGGTCATGTGTTTTATTATATGTAATTCTAACTAGATGTTTACCTAGACAAAAATATATTTGTTCTCAATCAAGAGGTATATTCATATGTTGCTACGATGTTATTTCACATGGTTAGTATATTAGTTTCATAAATGAATTCACACACTACAAAAAAAAGTGTTTTAGTGACCACCCATTTTGGTCGCTAAATGCCAAAAATCGGTCGCAAATCGTTTAGCGACCGAAATAGAGACTAAAAAGAACTGGTGGCAAAAACCCTAGTCGCAAACCACTTAGCGACTGAATAGATATTTGGTCGCTAAATAGCCACCAAAATTATAGTCGCTAATTGGTCACTAAAACGATTGGTCGCGTTTAACTTTTGGAGATCAATTTAGTCACCAAAAATTTCGTAGCTAATTCGGTAGTTAGTATTAAAAATTTAGCGACCCTTTTTTTTTGTCGCTAATGACAAAAAGAATATATGATTTTAAACTAGTTTGGTCACTAATTCGGTCACAAATGTGATAAAATAACGACCATTTTTTTCGGTCACTGATAATGAACGGTGTTTTTTCTAATTAAATTTTTTTTTGGGTTGCTAAATCGGTGGCAAAAACTAGAAATGTATAGCTACAAATATATTTTGGTGGCTAAATCGGTGGCTAAATCAATGACAAAAAAAATCAGCAACAATATCTTTTATGGTTACATTTGGATACATAATTTTACCTGCTTATACACAATATTTAAACATTTAATTATATTAAACAACAATCATGTCAAAGATATAATGTATTAAAGACTAATATAAAAATTAAAAGTATATTTATTATATGATCTAACATATTCTAGTCACAAGAACCATTTCCAAAAAGAAAAATGGATATAATTGTAAAGCAAATTTGAAGTCATCATATAATTAAAATTATAACTAATGATCCTATGGTCCACCATCATAAGACTGGTCCACTATATCATCACTACTAGGAGGATCAGAAGGAGTAGTTGGCATAGGGTGCTTGTGCAGCAGCAAGCATGTCAAAGAACTTTTGAGTTTCAGGATCATGGTCTTCGTTCATGTACTTTGATCCAATTACACCATCTTGTTGCATACAATAGGCATTTGAGGGTCCAACATGATCCATGATCATTTGATGGAAATGATCTAATTCATCTCGTTGCTCACAAGTTCGATAATTGGTACTCTAAACATCCGCTTGGGCGAAATGTGGCAATTCTTCACCATGAATTGTTCACCAATAATAATTAGGCATGAATCCCTCTTCATAAAGATCCAACCCAACTTGATCCACATACTTGAAAGCTTTACATCTACATTTAACACAAGGACACCTTAACATTTCACCTTGTTCTACAAACTTTTCTTTACCAATAACATATTTTAGGAACTCATACACTCCTTCTCTAAATTCATCTGTCAATTTTATTAGCATCCAATCTTTTATACATCCATTTTCTACCTTCAGGGATTTCCATTAATGCAAAATTACCACAATCTAAAAGTCAATAATTTATTTTAAAATTTTACGTAAATAAGTGCCTAACAATATCACAAATGAAATATGTAATATTTTATTACCTAATCAAATATTAGGTAATAAAATATAATTAACACAAAAAAGAGTGAAACCAATATTCAAATCACAACATTTAATTAAAATTTAAATTGAACAAGAATAAGATAAAATGCTAACTCAATAACTCACATTTGCTTAAAGTTCACAACTCTTGAATGTTGTCTCTACTTCTATTTTTCCCCAAGTCTTGACTAGGCAACTTAGTGAAACCTCGCACAAACAACCTTCTCCAAATAAACTGTAAAGTGATAGGAAAGTGCAATATATATTAAATAATATTATATATCAATTAAATTTTTATAGAGAATTTAGTATATTAAGTTCTCTTTACGAAAATCAATTATATAGTAAAGATATGACTTACTATCTTTACGAAAATAATGTCCCTAAAACCCTAGAATTTACAAAAATAATAACTTTAGAAAGAATAAAACAGAATTTGCAAATTTGGACAATAACAAAACATGATAAAAGAAGTCTTCAAAATATCAATTACTAACTTCAATATTAACCATAAAATATCAAAATATTAGTAAGCAATTTACCGCAAAGTCTACAACATTTTCATGGGCTACGAATTTCTCCTATAAGGGTAGGTGGCAATTGAATATAACTTTTTCAAGAATTTTTATATCCATAAAAAATGTGAAAAGAAAATCTAATTCCAAAAAGTTGTTCAAAAATAGTGACATTGAGTTTTTTTATCTTTACCTTAAAATTAAATATTTCACATATCTTGTCTTAGTGACAAGAGATTTTAGATAATATGATAATACATCTGTCGTTGATTTTCGACCATGTAGCCAGATTTCACCCCTTGGGAGTAGCTACAACATCATGGGGAAAATGTAATGACAATTAGTTTTTATTTCATCCAAACACCATGCTATAATAATAGCAAAATCCTTGCACATGCGTTATTATATTTTAATTAAAATTTCTAATCCGCTGTAAATAAAATAAGAAAAACTACTAATGAGTCGTGACTCAAAACTTAACACATTACATAACGACCTATGAAAAATAATTTTATATAAGATATATAAGGCAAAAAACTGGAATATTTAGAGTACTTAAAAACTAAAAAATCCAGTAAAATAAAAAACTGTTAAATTACTAATTATTGTTTTGTTACGTTTAATCCAAATTAACGTCGAGTTACATGAATAGACTACTAAGAAAACTAAGAATGAGGAGCTCAACTATACTATCTCAAATTCAAACACGGTCTATCATAGATAGAGCAGAACATAAATCTCAAGTACGCATGAGCATACGAATAACAATATTTAGAATTAAAAATACCAAGAATAAAATGTGTTATTCTCAAAATTTCATATACGAAAATTTTAGTCTGTTTATGCTTCTAACATCACCTAACAGAAAACAAAAAAATGGGCTTTAAGTGAAAAAAATAAGCAACAGTGACAAAAGTGATGGTGTGTGGTGTTACAGAGCATAGCAAAGACTTGAAGCAGTGGTTGTATGCAAGAATGGTGCGATGGGAAAGTGGCAGAGCATAAACTTAAAGCGGCGGTACATTAGTGTTATAAAGTAGGAATATGAGCAGGAGTTCAAAAGAATAGGGGGTTATAAAATCTTCAAACATATTTCTTGTTCTCAAAATAATCCAGAACCCACACCACACACTACCACCAACACAAACCAAACTAACCTGGTTTGAAGAAAATGGAGAGACCAAAATTTATGGCTCTAAACTGTCATTTTTTCTCTTTTTGAAGGAACATGAGTGTGGTAGTCGTGAAAGGGAATTGAAGAGTATGTGAAAGGGAAAAAAATTAAGGTTTAATTATGCCTTTGGTCCCCATTTTGGAGTCAAAATCTTAAAATGGTACCTAAATTTTTAAAAGTCTCAAAATGGTCCCTTTTTTTGTTGAAACGTCTCATGTTTGCCCTTCCCGTTAAGTCAAGGTTGACGCCGTTAGAGGGAGTGCCACGTGTCAGTTCCTCAATTTTTTGAATTTTTTTATTTATTTTTTTTGAATTTTTTTTTATTTTGAATTTTTTTTTTGAATTTTTTTTAAAAAATCAAAAAATTGCCACGTATCAAGCTATCATCGTGCCACGTGGCAGTGACAGTGACACGTGTCAATATTATGCCACGTGTCATTTTGTTAGTCTCAATTTGGTCCCTTTATTTTAATTTGTCTCAATTTAGTCCCAATTTTTTGTGAAAAGTAGCAATTTTGTCTTCCTTCAAATTGAAACAAAAATTTAATTTTATATAAATGTTATACCAATATTTTTATTAAATTTGATATTTTTACAAAAATTGGGACTAAATTGAGATAAATTAAAATAAAGGGCCAAATTGAGACTAAGAAAATGACACGTGGCGTAATACTGACACGTGTCACTGTCATGCCACGTGGCACGATGACAGCTTGACACGTGGCAATTTTTTTAATATTTTTAAAAAAATTAATAAAAAAAATTAAAAATAAAAAAATATTCAAAAAAAAATTAATAAAATTTCAAAAAATCGAGGAACTGACACGTGGCACTCTCTCTAACGGCGTCAACGTTGACTTAACGGCAAAGGCAAACGTGAGACGTTTCAACAAAAAAGGGGACCATTTTGAGACTTTTAAACATTTGGGTACCATTTTGAGATTTTGACTCCAAAATGGGGACCAAAAGCATAATTAAACCAAAAGTTAAAGACAAAAGCTAAGTTTCGAATAGCAGCTGGGCATCGAAGAGTATGTGAAAAGGAAAAAAATTAAAGACAAAAGCTAAGTTTTGAATAACAGTTGGGCATTGAAGAGTCTGTGAAAGAGAAAAAAAGTTTAAAACATGAAAAGTATTTGAAAAGGAGGGAAAACTAAATTTTGGCACAGGCGTAATAAATTTTAGACACATTTTTTTTTATTTTTAATAAAAAAATTAATTGTTTGTATCATTTAAGCATGCACATAATTACTTTGAATTTCATTAATGATTATCATTAACTGCTTTGATTATGTAATTACTCATTAATATTATTTAATTCATAATATTATATTAATATTTTTATATGGGTTTTTCCAGTACACGTTATCTCATTATTATTTTATTTTTTTTAGTTTTTAAATTCTTAGAATTCGCTTATCATCCGCTTTGGTGACTTTAATTTTTTTTTTAATTACTTTATATCATATAGAGTTGGTTTAAGGGACGCTTAATAGCGTCTCATTTTTAGCGAACTCTTGTTTATGGTAGCTAATCAATGTAATTCTTATAATGAATTAAATTGTAATGTGATAGGGAAAAAGTTAGAGAATCCAATATATATTAATTAATATTATATAGCAATTAAACTTTAGAATATGATATAAGCCAACCTTCATTCTAGGTATATCTTTATAACATGGATTTGAAACTAACACTTTCATTCAATTTTTTCCATTCGGTATAATCAAGCAAAAGGAATTTAGAAATTATAGTATAAACTTTGAAGAATGTAGAATGAAGATAATAATCATGGATTAATTATTAATTCTTAATTATTTAATAACCAGTGAATGTGAATTGTTTACTAAGCATCAAGATATTGATAATCAGTCAACTGTCACTTGTCTAGCCCATTTAAACCAAAATATTTACTAAATTCAAAATTAGTGAGAATTAATTCAAAACTTAAATAAAATTCATATTTACCTAAGGCAAGAGAGCAAAAAAAATATGGTGTTCCTAAACTATAACAATCAAATTGCATTACATCTAAGTTCAATAATTAGCTATCAACACAATTAAGCAGCAAAGAAAAATGAAGAAACAGAAAAGGAATTACGAAGTGAAGGGAGCACGACATTACGTCTGTCGTGGGTGACCGTCGTTGTTATGGGTGACCGTAGCCTAGTTACCTTCACAGCTGTTAGGAGACAAAAAGATTAACGATTAGGGCAAAACGACAACGAGAAAAGAAATGTGGTGGTGGTGGTAGTGGTGGTGAAGGTGGTGGTAGTGATAGTGGTGGTGGTGGTGGTGCTGATGTTGGTAGTGGTAGTGGTTCTAATGGTAGTGGAGTATTTTTTAAAGTGGGATATTATTTTTCTTTAAGTGTCGACAAAATGTAAAAATACATAATTTAATTAATTATAATTTATATTAAATAAATAATATTTTAGCTATTGAAAATATTAAGTGACTACTTAATATATTAAATATATTTTATAATATAATACTTTATTTGGTGGCTAAATTGGTGGCTAAAGTATTAGATACTGGATAATGTTTTAGTGAGCGAAAAATATTCGGTGACTAAATAATATATTTAATATATTTTATAAAATAATATTTCTTTCAGTCACTAAATCGATGACTAAAACATTACATATTAAATATAATTTTAGCGACAAAATATTCGGGGGGCTAATTACCATATTAAATATATTTTACAAAAATAAAATTTATTTTGGTCGCTAAATCGGTGGCTAAAATATTAGATATTAAATAATATTTAGCAACCGAAAATATTTGGTGGCTAATTACCATATTAAATATATTTTACAAAATAAAATTTATTTCGGTCGCTAGATCGGTGGCTAAAATATTACATATTAAATAATGTTTAGCAACCGAAAATATTCGGTGACTAATTACCATATTAAATATATTTTGCAAAATAAGATTTATTTGGGTCACTAAATCGGTGGCTAAAACATAATATTTATAGACTAAACCTTTTCGGTGGCTATTTCAGTCGCTATAATAATAATGAATATTATTGTACATTTATTCAGTCGCTAAATCGGTGACTATTTGCGACTACTATGAATCGGTGGCTATTTCAGTCACAATTTGCGACTAAATTAATTCGGTGGCTAAATTGCATTTTTCTAGTAGTGACATTTAGTAAGTTATTTTTATTTGTATGAATTTTAATGGTGTGTTGATGTTAACCATAACTTTTTTATTACTGATTTAATTGTCTGGCTAATGACATAGGTGTTGATCAATGAGTAACTAGACTTGGTTGAAGGAGATGCAGACCATGGATTTGAAAAAAGAAAAATGTATTTTTCTGAATTTTTGTAAGGAAAGATTCAACTTTTAATTTCTCATGTCGTGAATGACTAATCACTTTCATGCTATACTCAAGTGGCATAAAATGCACCCAATTGTGAAGTACATTCTCCCACAAGAAGTTGATGCCATAACCCAAGGTCGATTTGGATTTTCTTGTTACTGCATAGTTGATGCTCAAAAGGATGTAAGTTCATGCGACAAGTAATTTTTTGGCTCATCTCAAGCACCCTTAAATGATAGAAATGTTATTATGTAGAAGTTGGTGGATGTGGCTGCAACCATAGTTAAACTACTATTACATGATTGATTAATTTGATTTATTGTAGCATTTAGTAATTATTATAACTCTTATTCTTATTCCATAAATAAATGCTTTAGATGATTGAGTTTGTACAAGTAGTGTTTTATTTTGAGCATCATAAGCTAAAGCTTTCACTTGGTACACCAAGTCCTTTATTGAGTAAGTAATCTAAATTTGTTCCATTCAAAATAGAACATCAAGTTTCAGTTTCAATTGTTGCTACAAATTGTAAGCCACAACAACATAACTAGTTGCACAAAATCTATATATACTACACTGATAAAGAACATATTAGGATGGTCAACACTTATTCAGTTTTATTAATTTTTTTCTTAGACATAAAGCAACTTTAGCACATATTAAGAATATGACATAACCATAGAGAATGGTTCCTCACTAATTTTATATTCAAACTTTCCACTATGATGAGCATATTAGGATCACCTCAAAATTATCATTATAAAAACTTGTGTTAAATACGGTGGTTATTTGTTGTATAAAATGGTGCTTATGACCATCATATTTTGCACCTATGGCAGTTCCGCATACTGTTATAGATCTTGTCGGTACAAAGCATAATATGACGGTCTTATGCAAACCGCCACAACACTCGCCATGTTGAGCATTGCGCAAATAATGACAGTTAAAATTGTCCCATTTTGTTTATTTTAAAAAAACAATAAATGCAAAGAATGACCCCTAAAAGCTCCATTATTTGCATTGTACTAAAATATAATGCAACGTTTTGAACAAACATAATTTGAATATAAAATTATTTCAACTATTTTATAACCTTATAATTTATTAAACCTATTTTTCATATAATTAGGAAATGTAAAAAAAAACACAACAAATATTATCCAACATCACCGAAAGGATTACTTGTTTAAAACAAAACTAATAAGATCTTACATTGTTTATAACAAATTTTCCTAAATTTTTATAGCTATATTTCTAACTAGTCTTGTCTCCCTCGATTCATCCTTTTACATCTTTAAGTGATGGAGTTGCCCCTTCCAACATCTAGTATCGGGAATAAAAAAGAATAGTTATTAAGTTATTCAATTTCAATGTTTATTATAATAAACTTATGTAATTTTTAAACTAAACTACTAAATTTTACCTCATTAACCAAAGGATGTACCAAAACAACAACCATAGCAGCAAGATGCTCACAAAAAAAAAACAATTCACATTTATTCGTGTATAGCTAAATATTCGACAACTTTAGATACTTATATATATCATGAACACAAACCTGAGTGGTTGTTTCAACATTTAGTGACACCATTGACCCTGGTCCAACCTTCAAATTCTAGAATTCATCACTTCTCAATCTCAAACTTTTCACCTCAACAACATGTCACTAAAGTAAGTTGTTGCCACTCTTCGTATCAAACCTCATAGTTCTTGGAATACTCTATATAATCAAAATTTAACAATGATATTACAAACTATTTATAAAGTTAGAAAACACATGTACACATTGAACTAAATTAAAACATAGCTTTTTTAATGTGTAAAATTTCAGGAACAATCTATCATATATAATAAATTAACTCATTTTTACAATATTTATCTTAAAAGACATATTTATGATTTTATGTTGATTAATATTTTGAAATTCTTAGGTGTATTATATAAAAATTAAACTTTTATATCATATATAAATGTACCTGAACTGAAGCTCAACCTTTGGCCACATATGCATATTCACTATCAGACTCTTCAATTCAACCTCATAAAATTCTTCTATAAAATTCTTCTATCCTTGTTCTGATCATAAAATGTCTTGGATTCATAGAATATTCCATAGTCACACCTTAAACCAACACCAACATCATTCTTAACATCATTTGGTGTGAACATAGCTTTGTTCTCATAATTCCCTTGATGTAGTAGTCATTATATATGAATGTAAATGTTAGAAAAGCTTAGGATATGAGTTGCAAATGTGATAAACTTCACTAAGAATAATCCAATTGAAATTGAGAAATGGGAGCCCTTCTTTTAGGATGGCAGAAGTGGCAAAGGCCAATTTCTCAACAATCCCAAAGTTCCCCAACAAAGGTGTAAAACAAAAGGCAAAAGGTTAAAGTCAAAACAAAATGATTACTTGAACGAGAGGAGACCCACCCAGGTCTTTTAATTTTTTGACTTCTGTTATGTGATACTATTGAGTCTTGTGAAATAAAATGAATACACAAAATACTAGAATTGAGAGATTAATGAACTTTATATTTTATACTAATAGATATTAAGTTTTTGTCATGTTATTATCTCGTTAGTTAATAATAATGAATATATTTTTAACTCATCTAGAACTTTATCCAAAATTATGGAAGAAAAATTAAGTGGATTTGGTTAAAAAACATCTAGAACTTTATTGTAATATTATACTAATTATATTTAACCCTTATATCTTACGTGTCTAATGATCATGGAAGTGCACAAACTGATTTTGTGTAAATGTTTAAAGCAATAATGTGGATACTCAAGTATACATCAAATAAGTATACATACTCAAATAAAACTCAAGACTTATTATCACTAAAATTGAAGTCACCCCACACTCACCCGACACAAATTCACACTAAAACCCTTTTCACTCCCAGAAAAAGAAATTCAAACCACATATCAACACAAGTAATAATGAACAAAAATACTACACTCCCTTGACTGGTAAATTAGCATCACATACTATAATTCTCTTCCAAGAATAGAAATGTGGCATGGTCATCCATGGTAACACCACCATCTATCTCTCAACGCTTGAGCATGGTATATTGCATGAATCAGTTGCAACTAAAATAGTAAAGAAGTAAAGCAATTGTTCGTATAAGCCCATTCTAATATGCCCCGAAAGTATTTGGTCTTTTATATAAAAATTTTGTTCTTAAAACACTAAGGATGTGCTTCTTACCTCGTTACTAAGAGGTTGGCTTAGTTTGACCTGCTACTTGTCTAGCTATCTCTGCAACTCTACAGCCCACTTCAATGATTTGTGGAGGATCCACAAGTTCCAGAGGATGAGGCTCTAGAGAACTTGTTGGTACGTGATCTCTTTCCCGAACCTTTATTCCTAACAACTGTACAAAACTAATTAACTATATAGGCAAGAAATGATTATTGGATAATAATTCTGAATACAACTTCAAGAATGGTATCATACATTGTCACTATATAAAACTAATTAACTAACTAACCATTTCTCATCAATATGCTATGTTTCTCAAATGATAATTTACCATTTAAACTTAGAGACAATAATCTAGTAAACAATATTTGATCTTAAACAAATTCAAAATTAAATGTTATACCAATTTGAGGCACAAACAATGTTATATAGTAGATAAAATTTGAAATGTCTTTGGAAAGTACCATAAATGTCTATAAAGGGAACAAAAAGCATAGAAAAATTAAAAGCATGATCCATACTAGAGAATTGATCTTATTATAATCATTGCTAAGCTTATTCATAGCATCACGTCTACAATCCAAATCAGCAATAGCAAGGACTTCATCCAAATCCTAAGGTAAGGAGAAAAAAAGAGGTTAAAAAATAATACAAATATGTACACAAACATTAATGACTTGTCTAAATCCTAAGATACATTGTATGAAATTAGAACGTTGTACATTATGTGCCAAACATTTCCCTATTCCTTCATCATTGAATTAGGGCCATAATGTAACATCTCTATTGAAAATTACTTAATTAAAATAAAGATGTTACATTA
>Ga0209389_1004309_pt1 | contig 11799 bp, 9 predicted proteins | sample CowpearedBW_FD_187526 | JGI IMG/M metagenome (GOLD analysis project Ga0209389, IMG submission 187526) | Root nodule microbial communities of legume samples collected from California, USA - Cow pea red BW (SPAdes) (version 2) | ecosystem: Host-associated > Plants > Roots > Nodule | place: USA... | reverse complement strand
GAAAAAGAGTACATCATTCTATATAATATTGTTCTTTGCATCTTCTATTTCTCCCCCTCATGTAAACTTACATCATTAAGATGGCGAAGTCCAATCTTGTGAACCAATTGCTCAAAAGTTCTCCTTGGCAAAGATCTTGTAAATAAATCTACTAGATTTTCACATGAGCGAATCTTTTGGATCTCTACATCACCATTTCTTTGAAGATCATGAGTGAAAAAGAATTTTGGAAGAATATGTTTTGTTCGGTCTCCTTTAATATATTCTTCTTTCAATTGAGTAATGCATGCACTTTGTCTTCATATATCGTTGTTGGTTTCATTTTTCCCAAGGATAAACCACAAGTTTGTCGAACATGTTGAATTATAGACCTTAACCAAACACATTCACGACTTGCCTCATGTAATGCTAAAATTTCTGCATGAGTTGACGATGTTGTTGTTATTGTTTGTTTCACAGATCGCCATGAAATCACTATGCCACCACATGTGAACAAATATCATGTTTGTGATCAACCATTATGAGGATCTGATAAATAACCCGCATCTGTGTAACATCCCTAAGGAATATTACTTTGAAAATAACATAAACAATTAAATAAAATGAAATAAACGCGATAATATTGGTAATTGCTCATTTATAAACACATGTTCCCAAAACGCAGGAAAATTAAAATCGCAAAGTTTAATACATTGTAAATGTTCGCAATTCAAAGTTATTACAACTATAAAAGCCCAAAATGGCTAATTTTCAAAACATAAAAATATCAAAAACTCAAGTCTTCAAAAGCCCATATAATCCCGTACTCCAGTCTCAAGCGTCTCCTGGCTCACCTGTCAAATCATCTGCTCCCGGATAATAAATTATCTGATCATCGCCACACACATACAGATAGGGTGAGCTATGCATATATAAATACAAATTAAATATGATACCCATCCCAAGAAGTAAATTTACTGATATGTGTTAACTTCAAATTATCCACCCCTGATCTCATATTCCTTCATGAGTCATATGCATGAAACTAGGTCTTGGGACTTTTTATGTGCTTCCACGAAACTATCCCTTTCGTGGTCCAACCCTACGAGCCAATCCTGCTCATAGTCCAACCCCCACAGACTCCTCGTCTGTAGTAAAACATCCAATCCTTCCTAGCTTGGACCCTGACACGCACACAATCACCATACTATGGACTTCTCGCCCGATAGTAGCCAACGGGAATAAAACTATTCCTTGCCCATCGTGTGCCCAACGCATGCAATCACCATACTAAGGACTCATCGCCCATTAGTAGCTGATGGGAACCAACTAGTTCCATGCACATCATGCGTCCCACCACCAAGCACATCCCAGACCCCTATCGGACTTAGTCCATCAAGCCCAAGCACAAAGGTAAGTGAACTTAGTCCTTCAAGTCCACTAATCAAAGCAATAACCAATTACACAGCCACCAAAACCGCCTGGCACCGCCTAGACACCGCTAGGCGAATACTGGCAGAAAACCGCCCGGCGGTCACACCCCCACCGCCAGGCGCCGCTGAAGAAAACAAAATCACACAGCTCCATCACCGCCTGGCGGACATAACCCTGCCGCCAGGCGCCTAGCGTTGACAGTGGCCACTGCCACTGTTTTACACCCTACCGCCTGGCAGCTCACGACGCGACGCTAGGTGCCATACCGGTAGCGCAATGCTACTGATTTTGGCATTTTTTTTACAAGTCTTAAGGCCTCAAACTTGCGATACATCATTCACACATCTATTAAAGCACTTAGAACATAATACGGCAACCATCACTACATATTTATACAGTTATTTCATGCCCAACCCAAGTAAGTTCCTCTCTTAACATACTTTACTTTACCCACCAATTTAGACAATTCACACAATATCAATGTTGTAACCCTTCCATTTTGCCCAACACAATTTTACAGTTTACAGTACCCTTCTCAACTTATTGTTTACACCCAAGTTATAACACACAATGATCCTTGGTGCTCACACATGCTAAATTGTCCACCATTACCCAATTCTAAAGAGGAAAACATTGTCCACTAATCCAAATTCGCACAAAAATACCCGCGATATCCCAAGAGCACAATTCGCAGAAAACACCATAATTTACTCTCTGCTCTGATGTGCCGCCTGGCGGCATTCTTGGTGCCGCCAGGCGGTTCATACCCATTTTGGGTTCTGCCACATTTTCCCGCATCAATAATGATTCACAAACACTGCCAATTCAATCCACACTCAAACTAACAGGCTTTTAAGTGCACACAACTTCCATATTTCCTAACCTAATCATGCCAACGTCGATTCCATGAAAAACATTGCACCAATCACAAACTCATCCATGTTTTCAATCCCAATCTCACATGAACCCTAAACCCCTAATTCCAGCGAGGGTTCACCCCATTTTCTACCAATTAAGCATTTTTAGATAACAAATTTAGCATATCAATTATTCTCAAATCATAAAATTACTCCAGACTTTCCAACATCACAAAAAACATCCAAAAATTCGAGAAAACTGAACAAGACAGTTTGTGCCGTCTGGCGGGCAGTACATAGCCGCTAGGCGGTGCATAGACAAACCCAGAAAATAGGCTATGGAGGCATGAGCCGCCCGCCAGGCGGTTTCTGGGAATTTCCAGAAAACGCGACAAAAGGCAATGAATCTCCAATTTATACATTCCAATGCATCCAGAACAACACGAAAAACATAAACATGATATATAACACGCAAAATAAACTCCCCTAACTTCTTCCCTTTGACTCCAAAATACCCTTCCTTGGCTTCTCTCAATTCAGCCCCCAAGAATCCACTCACACTCTCAATTTCACACTAAAATTCGCACTCCTCTACCTATCTCACAATAACCTCTGCAGATACCTTTCTCCCCTCTCACAATTAGCTTTTTAGTGATGTTTTAATGGTGGTTTAAGGCCCTAAAACGAAATTTGCATTAAGAAGTGGTGTAATGGCCATTCAAGCACCTTAATTAGATTATTTTCCAGCTACCCTTGACTGCTATGTCTGCTAGGGTTTCCTTTAACCCTTCAACTTCAAATCAAAACTAAAAATGGAAAAAATAGAGTTTCATTTGGGTCCTCCAAGGTTTGATCCCACACCCATGCACATACCAAACCAATGCCAAATCAATGCTAAACCATCAAGCCAATTCATATTTCATGTTAACCAATATGATTCGATGATTATAATTTAAATACACATAAAAAGGCATACATAGGACTCGAACCCAAGTCTTTTAACAAAATCAAGTACTCTAAACCATTTGAGCTAATACTTTTCCACGTCATAACATTCCGCATTTATTACCTTAAAGGTTCATTTTACCCGCATTTATTAAATAATTATTTAATTAACTATTTAATTTTTCCGGGTCTTACAATCTGCATAACCCATTAGATCTAATTTTGAATCATTTGGGTAAAATAAGCCCATATTCGTAGTGCCTTTAAGGTAACAGAGTATTTGTTTTACTTCATTCCAATGTCTTCATGTAGGTGAAGAACTATATCTTGCTAACAAATTTACAGCAAATGCTATATCAGGTCGAGTATAATTAGCAAGATACATTAGTGCTCCTATAACACTAAGATATGGTACTTCAAGACCAAGTAGTTCTTCATCTTTTTCTTGAGGTCTAAAAGGGTCTTTATCAACATCTAATGACCTCACCACCATTGGAGTGCATAATGAATGTGATTTGTCCATATTGAACCTTTTAAGCACTTTCATTATACAAGCTTCTTGATGTACAAAAACACCTTTGTTAAAATACTCAATTTGTAATTTCAAATAAGACTTTGCCCTTCAAAAATCATTCATCTCAAATTATTTCTTTGAGTAATCAATTGCCTTTGTGAGCTCATTAAGAGTTCCAACGATGTTTATGTCATCTACATAAATAATAATTATGGCAAATTCATTTTTGGATCATTTCATATAAATACAAGAACAAATAGGATCATTTCTATATTCTTATTTTAATAAGTACTAGTGCAAACATTCGTTTCTTTATATAAACGTAAATTTCAATATGAGATATTTTTTGTAAGACTCTCATAATCAATGAGGTGATCAATGCTTCCATTTGCTTTAACAAAGAAAATAATAATATCAAGATGAGTAACATCCATATGGCCATAATCAGAATCATCATCTTCATGAGCAAAATGTGTTTCTATGTTCTTTTCGTTATTTGTAAGATGCTTTGGTGTACAATAAGTACAACTCAAATGACCTTTACCACCATAATGATAATATATACTTTCATCTTTTTGTCAATATAATTATAAAAACTGAAGTGAATTAATATTTTCAAAATGAAAAATTATGTAGTAAGAATGTAATTTATCAATTTCGATATATATGCATGGGTAAAAACAGATATAGACAACATTGAAAAAAAATTAAAGATGAGACAAAATATGAAAGTTGTAAACAAAATTGAATGGGTGGAATTTTTATTGCGAGAGAAATAACAAATAATGTAATCATTGAATTCAAGTATGATAACCCAAAAACAATGATACAAGTTGAGCTCCTGGACTCTATTTGAAAAAAATATAACCAACCATCTTGGATTCATTTATTGATTGATTGATCTAAGAACACCTCACTTGGATTGCAAGGGTTTTCACCAATATATTTGGGCATGGATCCGCGCCGTTTTGGTTGAACACTGCACGATTTAATGTAATCGAGCAAGTTTCTTTGCCTAAGCATTCCTGCTCCACGATTTGCTTGGTAGCAGCAGCATTGCAAGTCCCCAAAATATACTCTCCACAGTAACCACTTGGATTGCCAAAGCTGGCAAACTCAACTGTCATAATCTTTTTCCCAGGTGGACACATTAGTGAGGCTTGGGGTCCAAGATATGGCACAATAGGGTGAAAATTTCCTCTTCTGGACACCCATGAATTCACATTGGGAGGGTCGCTCTCTGCAATGAAACTGCAAATTGTGTCTCTATTCACGTTCAATATCTCAACTTGTCCTGGAGCCAAAGGTTCCTCTTCAAATATAACAAGTAAGTTGTCTTGTGGGTTGAGGAAAGATCTTGGGATGTGGAACCTGAATGAGTGATGCAAGTTACGAAATGTTCAACACAACACTCATTTTATTGTGTTTAAAAAGACCAAGAGAAAAGTTTTCATTTCTAAAGAGCGGTTTGCTTACTCTGATTGTGTGGGCTTTCCAATTGGGGACAGGTAACTCATCCAGTGGCGACCAATGCTTTTACCATTGATCCACATCATTCCTTTGCCCATTCCAGTCATCCTGATGGCAACTGGACCTGTTCCCTCTGGAGTGGCAAATCTTGTCTATAAAACCAATGCATGATATCGTTAAAAAATGGTGTAAATAGTTTTAAAGTGTTTCTTAAATATCGTAGTTTGATATAAGACATGTGATATTTCTTACCCTGTACCAAGTGAGAGGGCGTGGGATTGGACTGAGTGGCTTCCATTTTGCCTTTAATGATCCTTCATCGCTAAAAACTTTCATGCCTTCACCCTTGATACCAACCTATCAATTAAAATTAATTGCTTTAGCTATGTCATTGTAACATGTTGAACCACAATTTTACTATAGAGTTATATATCAACTAACCCGATGACCCCACATATAGGTAGTGAGATCAAGTGTTCCTGTGTTGAGAGCGAGGATGTTTACATAATCGGGCCCTGCGTATCTATGTTCCATGTAAGCTCCGCTGTCCTATATATTTGAAATTTGAAGGGATGAAACAATGTTATTTTGTTATACTCATAGAAACTTGGATCGATGTTCATTAAACACACAAGAAGGAAAAAATTAAGTCTCATACAGGTAATCCAACTGTGCCAGCCAAGATGGAAATGTAGTTGGTTCCAACCCTAAGTGGTACTGGTCGTTGGAATTTAAAAGATTTTTTTTCATGAGTTCCATGTGCAGTTCCTAACACAAAATAATCAAGACATTGTCTTTAGAAACTTGTCTCCTCATCTTATGATATATTCTTTTTTAACTTTATGTCCTTACCAATGAAGTCTCCATTTACAAATGCAACCATTGTGTGTCCCTCACTCGATATTTGAACAACTGGGAGAACTCCAGGCTTTGTTGGCAAGTCTCCTGGAGCCAACTCAAAGCTGTAGTGAATAGATAGATTACAAGTTGGAGATAACAGTTGTATAAAATGTTTCCAAAATAAAATATTTAATTAATCAGCTTACACAAACTCACCTGGTGGTGTACCAAGCATAATCACTAGTGTCCTTGAGCAAAGTGTAAAGCTCTGCCGGAGCGTTTTGGTACATATCCATTTTTTTTGTTGTTGGGATGGCCTCGTTGAACATCTCCCATTGGAAATTGTTTGCAATGGGAGACCTTTCGTAGTTCCTTGAATTATGTTGTGAAACAATCTATTACATGTGTCATATGTGAGTCAAACACCCATTTTTGAATTGTATGTGATAACATATTGGAGATGAACAAACAAGTTAGTTAATTACACTTTGTGTGTTGAAGACCACAGTCTTGCAATCAGGGAGGATGCTAATGGAATGTGGAGGCAAAAAGTAGTCAGTGCCCCTGAAGTTAATTGTGGCTGCATCTGTTGTGTGGTTGTTAGTGATGAAAGCAACACACAAGTTTGTTCCAAGCTTCTCAATGGTTCTAATCTGCATGACACATATACCAATTTAATTTAGCTCGATATTTTTGTGACACTACCTTCTCTGTATGCAACATTATAAATAATGTCATATGTTTACCTCGTGGAATTCGTTCAACTTTTCCACATTGGTATCGCCAGCAAGGATAGCCTTCCTGCAAAGGAGCACGGCTTTGTGCACATCCCTCAAATGAGTCCATTTTGGTTCTCTTTGTAGACCGTATTCATCAAGAGGCGCCTCATCATAATAACGAGTTGGGGTAAAGGCAGAACTGGTTCTGCCAAAGTTTGTTCCTCCGTGATACTACAAAAGTTGCACATTGAGTTACAAATTTAAGAAAATAATATTGGCCTAAAATTATATAAGTACCAAAAGATTTAGATGATAAGAGAAACACCATATAGTAGTTAACCAAACTTCCACCCTTGGCGAAAAATCGAGCAATTGAAAAGGCAATATCTTCTGCGGATCTTTGGGATGGTGGATCTCCATGTGCTCTATACCTGAAGTTCAAGTTACCAAATAAAATGCATTATTAGGAGTGCTCATGATTTTGATTTCCTTCACCAAGGATAAACATTAAGTCATATCTTACTGAGCGGTCCAGTTCTCTGTCCATATGGCTGGTTTGTATGGTTTGTTTGGCCCCGAGAAGGTATCACCACAATGTCTTCCATTGCATGCATTGATCTATGAATGAAATCACATGATGTCAAGCTAAGTTGGAAAAGAATTTATGGCCATGCTACTCCTATTTTGTCATGACTTACCACTGGATCTGGTGCATCTGTTTGCTTACACATGACCCATGGAACTCCAACGTTCAATGCTACTGCCATGTTTGCAGCCCATTGGACATAGCTGTCACCCTTCTCACCGTATGCACGTTGAATGTGGTTGTACTCATTCTCAATCTGTAGCCATTGAATAATGCAACATGTTTACATACATTTATCACTCAAAAAGAAATTAAACACTTGGTTGGTTGCAAAATAAAAACCTGTGCTAAGACAATGGGACCTCCTTGGGGTGCAAAGAGTTTCTCATCTTTCATCATTTGTACAATCTTTGTCACAAATGCTTGCATGTGTTGCTTCAAATCAAAGGAATTTTCATGTTAATGATTAAATTATGTATTCAATTTTCATGTTAAAGGAATTATATATGGGGGATTGAGACTACCTTATAAGGCTCATTATCACAGCGGAATATGGTGCCAGGAACCTCCCTAAGCCAATATGGAAGTCCTCTAATGAACATATGAGGAAAGAAAGTAAGGTTGAGAATAACAAAGGAAAAGGAATCATATATTTGAAAATCATATTAATGAATGGATATTTTACCCATGGTTCCACTCGGCTTGGATGAAAGGTCCAACCCTAAGAGTGACAAACATTCCATGCTCTTGAACAAGTTTAATAAACTTTACTAAGTCATAATTACCTTCAAAGTTGAACTGCATATTGACAGAGAAAAAACATTTTCACAACACCCCTTTGAGTTTTGTGGTCCCGAATCAATTGAATAAAGAGAAAACAAGTAATTCACCTGTCCTTGTTGGGGTTCATGAGCATTCCAAAACACGTAGGTTTGGATGACATTTATGCCTCCACGTCTTGCATTGTCAAGAAGGACAGGCCACATCTGTAGTATTCATGTACAAACATGTTCGATGGACCATAAAACTTTTTCTCTTTGCATGAAGAAATAAAATATTGTAACATGATTATGATCAAAGTAACTTACATCTGGTGTGCTTCGTGGGTAGTGGATGGAACCAGAAAATAGCAGCTCACGCCTTCCATCAATAAACAATGACTTACCATCATAAGTGACATTCTGAGCAGTCATATGACGACCACGTCCATGTGCTGCAACCACAATGGTGGAAAGGAACACTATGAGAAAAAGGGTACGAGCCATGGTGTTATTGGTGTGTTCCATCCTTTTTTATTTACTATTGCATGAGAATTGAAGGGAGACTTTGTGTGAGCCAATGCAAGGCTCCTCCTTCTCAGGTAGAGAGAGAGGTACCCAGAAGCTGATTTGCTCTTTGTATCAACTTCTCTTTTATACTACTCTCACACCAATAGGTGTCACCTCTGAGAAAAAATTGCGCTTTTACCAACCACTTTTTGCATTGTTTTACCATTCAAAGGTGGGACTTTCTTCTGTTTAACCTTATTTTTAGGTGATCATGTTGTTCTTGGCCATAAAAAAATTGTAAGAGTCGCGTTTCCCTGTTTACTCATTTTTTTTAGCTCAAACTATCTAAATTTACTCACCACCTTCTAAAATAAAAGATTTCATTGTTCTAAAAAACTAAACATTTGTGATAGATGAATTCAAATTAGTTATAGATGTTATTTTTTTTTACGCATATATTGTGTTTATCACTTTTAATTAATCTTTTAACATTTTTCCCTTTTCTATACTAAAATCCAACTAAATTATTGAAAATAAATTCTTTTCTTATTTAATTTTAAAATATGGTGCAAGATAAATTGTTGATTTATTATAATTGCTTTAAAGGTTAAAATTAAAGATATTATTTGGAATGAGATGATTCTAACTAAATAAGCGTGAAGTACAAGTAATTTGTAAATAGTATCTAATTAATAACTTAGTTATATCTTTAATCCATAAGACTTAAATCTAAAGTTATATTTAAGAAAATTAAGTTGAATTACCACTTATATTTATAAATTGTTGAGAAATATGTCGAATATGAAAGTGAATTTAGTTCATGCGTATTTAATTAAAACATATTGGAAATGTAAATTCTTTTAATCTCATTGTGTTATAAGTTGGTCTGAAAGGTAAACTGTTGGTTTCTTTGACAATTTCTTTAAAAGACATGGTTAGGTGTTTGATATTTCAAATTTAAAAGAGTGTATAAAAATTAAATATGATAATATTTTTACTTTATTAATTAATATACTCAAATGAAAGAATCAAATTTTCATTTAATATTAGATGTTCGGATGGGTATTTTATATATATATATATATATATATATATATATATATATATATATATATATATATAAGATTACTTAATAAACTATAAGTATTTTAATAATTTAAACGGGATGAGTATTATGACGGATATGGTTATCTTATCTCAATATCCAATTGAAAAAGTCGGGTATCTCCATACCTATACATATATCCAACCAATGTAAGGATTTTTCATCAAAAGGGGGACGAATTTATTTGTCATCCTTAAACATAATGTGTTTCAAATTTTTGTCTATTTCCATCCTCATCGGTAAGGTATATATTCATACTCGTCCCCGCTTTTTTATTGTATAAATATTAACTATTTTTTAAATAATAAAAAATACAATAAAAACACATAATATTATTAAATATTTAATATTAAAAGGGGTGTATTTTTGTTTCTTCAATATCAAATATTTAGAAATAAATTGTAGTTGTATACAATTCAAATTAAAATACCAAATAAAATTTGATAAAATCCAAAACATTTATAAGATTTGCATACGTTAATGTTACCTAGTTGATAATATTTAAAAATATTTAAAAAAAAATTAAATATATGTTTACTTCAATTTTTTAATTATAATAAAATCTATTTTTTGTACACGAATAAAAATTATAATACATTAGTTTATCAAAATCACACAAAAAACAAATACTAAACTAATAATAATTGAAATTTAACATTGATGTTTCATCTTTTAAACTTCAATATATGTTGAACGATGATAAAAAGAATTAATGACAATTATATTAATTTATTATAATATAGTAAATAAAATTTATTTATACAATTATAGTAATAAAATTACACATATGATAATGAGTTAAAAAAATAAAAATTATTATATAAAAAATATAAAAACACTATTCTACATGATAAAATAAAATCACAGTTAAAAATATTAAAAAATGATCAAATAATAACAATTTAATAGACTATTGAATGAAATTGCACAAAAGATAACAAATGTATAATTAAGAGTATAATAAGATCAAAAAGACCTTAGACATGACCAAATAACAACAATTTGATAGACTATTGAATGAAATTGCACAAAAAATAACAAATATATAATTAAAAGTATAATAAGATCAAAAAGACCTTAGACATTTAAGAAAACTTTTCAAATATAATGTTATTTTAAGGGTTGAGAGATAATAAAAATTATTTTAGCGAAACAAAAAAGAATTTTTCAAATGAAATAAAAATTAATAATAATAAAATAACAAAAATAAGTTTATTATACTATTTAGTAAATGAGAGGTTTAAGCTTAGAGCTGTCAAAATGGGTAACCCGGTCCGACCCGGCTTGACTCAACACGGGTTGATGATTTAGTGGTCCAACCCAATCCGACTCACTTTTTAGCGAGCCAAAAAAATTTGAACCCAACCCGGCCCACCACGGGTTGGCGGGTTAAACGGGTTGGCCACGGGTTCACTTAACTAAAAAAAATATTATTTTTTTTTCTGTCAAAACTAAATTGTAATTCTAATTAAAATCTAAATAAACTTTAATACAATCCAAATACAAACCAAAATTAAAAAATACAAATTATTTATGTGTTGGATAAAAAACAACTTAACATGACCCAAATGTAAAGCCTAACTTAATAAAAAAAATAAAAACACTTGTGTGACCCTTTTATCTACGGGTTGGTGAGCCAACGGGTTCAACCCAGATGAGCCGGGTTCTAAATGAGCCGAGTCAAAAATCAACCCATATTGAAATTTGTAAAAAAATTTCAACCCAACCTGGCCCGAATCCATGGTGAGCTGAGTTAGCTCGCGGGTTCCAACCCATTTTGACAACTCTATTTAAGTTATTGAACATTTAAATTGAAAGTGTTAAATATTCTCATGTGAAAAGAAAAAATACAATAATTAAAAATATTAAAAAAAAGTAGAAATATTCCAATGTAAGAAATAAAAAATATTTAATTTTGATACATCATATTTGAACATAATTGCACAAAGTTTGTGATAAGAGAAGCAAAATATCTTGAAGATGAGAATGAACTTCATGACAAGTCAAATAATAAGAAAAAATAAAAATAGAAGATTTATGATATATATATATATATATATATATATATATATATATATATAT
>Ga0209389_1004305_pt1 | contig 11803 bp, 6 predicted proteins | sample CowpearedBW_FD_187526 | JGI IMG/M metagenome (GOLD analysis project Ga0209389, IMG submission 187526) | Root nodule microbial communities of legume samples collected from California, USA - Cow pea red BW (SPAdes) (version 2) | ecosystem: Host-associated > Plants > Roots > Nodule | place: USA... | reverse complement strand
TTTTTTTTTTGAAGAAAAAATTCCTTAGCATAATTTCTAGAATAGGTGTTATTGATAGTAAAGAATAAACCTCTATCTTTGAAGAAAAAAAAAATATTTTAATGATGGTTCAAGATGTTGATAAAGATTCAAAAGTAGATCTTAGCTTTTTTTTGTTGTATTTTTGTTCTTCACACAAGTTACTTGTTGAAATTTTGGATCATAACACTTAAAATTGGTTTAAAATAAGCTAAAGTCTTTCTAAAATCTTAAAATAAATGAAAAAAAGAAAAATCAACATTTTTAATCGATTATATATATTCTGTTAAATTAATCTTTAGAGGTTGAGAACAAGATAATTGATTTTGTTACGATATAACCAATTATTTGCGAAAACCTTTTTATCCTCTTTTTATTGCAGTTAAATAATCGATTAATAATCAATTAAACTCAATCCCTTTTTACTAATATTCCCAGATTAGACTAACTCCTACTAAACCATCAACGTTTAGAAAACTTATTTATTCACAAAAACTTTATTCGCATATCTTAGTTCAACCACCAATTTCTTTACATACATCATTGATCAAAATCTTAAAATTTTAATTACCTCAAGCTGCTGCACACAAAAATTCTATCCTATAGACATCATTTTCATATTTAATTACCTCAAACTATTGCATACAAATTCAATCATAAAATTCATCCTTTAAACATCATTTTCACAAAGCCCTCTTCACAATTTACTAATTTTCTTACAGTCATCACTTTCCAAATAAAATTACTGTACACTACTTGCTCAATTAAAGCAACATCAATTAATTTCCCTTACACGAAACCCATCAAAATCACCTAAACTCTAAAAACATCTAAAATATGAAATCTCCATACATTCCAACATACTCAAATAAACATAAGATCTAGTTACTTCGTCTTACCTGAATTGTTAATTCAATTATGACACTTCACACTTTAGTGCTTTACTAACTGGTACTGTGCTTAATCCTCTCAAAACTCACTATTTTTTTTTCTCCTTTACTTTTACCCTACCGATCTGAAACGACATCGTCTTAAAAAAATATATCATTCCTCGAAGCTTCAACACTAATCCATCCATGTTACCTAAGTGCTCTAACCAAATGACCTATATAAATAGTTGGTCATTTTACTCATTCTTAAAATTGTAATTTAAATTTAGCTCATTTAATTATTCTACTAAATTAAAATTTTCTATGGTCTTAAAAAAAACTGATTTTCAACCTTTTGCTTTACTCTAAGAATCCGTGGAACCAAATATTAAGAGCACTTTTAGATCACTCAAGACGTGTAACTCTTTATAAAAAGGCTTAAATATTTTTGCAAATGAAATCATTCATCTTTATGATTTTGCTAATTGATTGGCTTCTCTCAAGCAAAATTATAATGACATGATGTCTTGTATTGATGAAGCTCAATCTATAATCGAAGAATTGAAGGTGTCCTTGGAGGTTGATTCATTATAAGATAAACAAGAAGTTAGATAAGATTATAATCTTCTGTGCTCTGAATCCAAATTTTGTTCACGTCAGGGATCAAATTTTAATTTGTCAAGAAGTTTCTTTTAAGGAAAACTTGACAACATGATTCGTTCATGTTTCAACTTTCAAGATATAAATATTCAAGAATTTATGGCTTCTACACATGAAAAAGGAGGGCTTGGTGGTAGAAGAAGTCCTTAATGTACATATCGTAAAAGAATGGATCATTCCAAGAAATTTGCTACTCTTTGCATGACTTTCCTAACAAGGCAACTAATATTTCTAAATCTAAAGTTATTGAGCAAAGTTCTCCAATGAAAAATATTAGGAATGTTTGAGATAATGTTGGAAAAGTTTCTTGCAATACTTTACATACAATCACTTCTAATTTAATAAAATAATTAATTACAAAAATAAGAGATAAATTAATAAAGGAGAACACTAACAAATTTATAGTGGTTTGATTCTTTTTTTAGTCTATATCCATTTCGCCTATCACAATCTTGGTCAGATTATTCTACTATCTTAAATATCATATAACAAAATACTTCACATGTAATCATTCAAGAATTAAACATACAATCTTTTTCAAGCCTATCACAACAAGAATCCAAGGGAAAAGTGTCGGCCAAAAGCGGATGCATGGAGGCCAAAGCCGACGCTAACAAAAGAGTAGCATCGGTCCAACATTAGAAAGGAAACACACGAAAAAAACCTAGAAGCTAACCTTAGTAGTCGGGCAACTGTGGTCACTAGTTTGAGTGTCATATAGTGCCAGTTAGGCTAACACAAATGCATACACAAATAGAATGATTGTAGAGATAACGTTAGCTAAGAGGAAAAAATATTTTAAATATTTAAAGCATGGACTAATCGATGCTAAGAGAGAAAATATTTTAAAATATTAAGAGAAAGCGTGGACTAGCTGATACTAAGAGAAAATATTATTTTAAAATATTTGGAGAGAGCATGGGCTAGCCGACGCCAATAACAACTTTCATAACAAGCCCTATTCGAATTTCACCTGCTTAAATCAAATGTTGAATTCATATAATCAAATGATTTTCATTTAATCCATCCAAAAGTCATTTCAATTACAATCAATAGAGAAATAAATTGCATTCATGCTTGCTTGACATAGTTAAGGTATCAAATTACAACATGGCTGACATGCTTATAAAAGCTAGGTAGTTGTAGATAGTGCATCAAAGTATAAAATGTTACAAGTCATAATTTGATTACAATATTGACTATACAAATAAGCCTACAAATTAAAATTGGAATTGAAACAAAGTAAGTTGAAGTCAGTCAAACAACGTTATAAGAAGTCTACATAAACAATACTTGTAAAATGAAAAACCAATATGTAAGATATAAATATGTATAGTTTAAAAATAGTGTACACCTTATAACTGAGCAACACAAATTGAAGAAGAGACTATATAAAAATTGAACAAGGACAAAGGTGTAACATAGGTCAAATATTGAAATTGAACACAACAATAAATATACTTTCAAGTATTTGATTAAATTAAAAAACACTTATAGTAGAGCCACAATCCAACAACAATAAATAATTAAAATTGTGACCATAGTAAACTTTAACATTAGCAATGAAAATGTTATTAATAGCATACCAAAAGATAGAAGCATATAAAATGTGATTTGTAAGACCCGGGAAAATTAAATAAATAATAAATATTTAATTAGTCATAATTGTAGATTGGAAGTAAATCCGAAGTAAATCCAAAGGAATTGATGTGGATGTCATTAGTATGATGTTTTAATTATTTATTTTATTTTGCATGTATGCATGATTTATGATATGCTAATTATGATTGCATGTGCGCATGAAATGTCATAAAACATCTATTGGTTTGTTGGTTATACATACACTTAGTAATTAGGTGGATGTGAGTTTGAACCTTGGGTAGCACCAAATTATTCTTATTTTGCGCTAGGGGTTCTCCTGCTAAGGAAAAATGGAGTAGAAGCCTCCCAATAATGGCACTTAATGGCCATTAACATTTTATTTTCGTATTTTATTTTTAATAAATTATTTTAAAGGTTGAAATTGGAATTTTAGAAGGAGAGTTAGTGAGAATTGGGAGGGGTTCTCGTATAGTTGTTAAGGGAAAGTGGGAAAGCATTGAAAACTGAGCCAAAGAGCAAAAAAGGAGGTTAGAAAGAGTGCCAAGTGGGAGAAGCAAAGGGTAGATTGATTTATGAGCAAAGAGCAACGTTATGAACGTAGTTAGAGCTGGAATTCCAAGTAAGGGAAGCTGCACTTTGTGGTTTTAATTAAAATGATGTGTTTCGTGGTACGTTAAAGCATGATTGCATGATTCCCTTTTGTTTTGCGTTGGAAAACTCACATTTCTGCCCATAAACTGTCTAGCAGCGTTCTTGGCCCGCTAGACGTCACATGCAAAATGAACCTGTTTTTTGGATTTTCCCAGAAATCGCCTAGTAGCAATCGTGCCTTACTAGGCGACGCGAACAATAATGTTCGTTTCTAGGTTTTTGTCAGTTTTCTGGGTCGTTGTCAAATTGTTGGATATAATGTGTTTGCTTGTGGAGTTATTATTGTTATAAATTGTTCATACATTGCTATTGTTGATGTTATATAGGTGATTTGATGATTGTACCAACATGAGGGCTCCATAATGGTTTGAGGATGAAGTGGAATTGTGATTTAATGTGCTTGAATGTGTAAAATTGTGGTGATTTTGGTATTTCTAGGATGTTATGGAATGCATATGCATATTGGAAAACATGATTGAATGAATCTTGTGCTAATTGAATGATTGGGTCAAAAATTTGGGGTTTTAAGGTTTCTTGCAGGTGCAACGAAACCTGGGTTTTACCCAAAATCTGAGGCATTTCCTGACAATACATGCTTGCTGCCAGGCGATAGCCAATGTGTTGATGCACTTCATGTTTTTGGTTGTACTAGTTGTGGGGTTGGGTTCTATGGGATTTATTTTGACTTATAATTGTGGAAGTGATATAAACTAGATGAATTGTATTGATGAAGGTCTAAAGCATGAAATATAATGGTGGTATGATGCTAAACTTGATTGACAAGAAGTGTTGGAATAGATGGAATGTACTAGGTGCTATTTAAGGTAAGATGGGATCTTGCTTTCGTGGTAGGCAGTGTGTATTTTTTGTTTTGTGAGTGTGTTATGTACATGTTGTATTCTTTGTATACATGAAGATCGATATGGTTTAAAGTGGTGAATACTTGTAAATATAGCTATGACTGATGTATAGAATGTGTGAAGTGTTATATTGAGTCGTATTGGTATATAGGAACATGCAATGAAGTAATCTTAAGGTGGTTGTTGTGAATCGTACTATGAATATGAAGTATTTCCTTGGTAATTGCATGCATTGCCATGAGTGAAAGTTGTGAATGCATGTGATATATGAATGTGTAATTGAGTCATGAGAATAAGCATATAGGTGTTATTGTGTTATGGAATCTGGATGTGTAGTTGGGTGTCTAGTGCATTAAAACTTGTGTTGTGGTGCCAAAAACCAGTAGTTTCACACTACTAGTGTAGCGTCTGGCAGTGCGGATTAGATCGCCAGGCGATAGGTGAACCAGGGAGGTCCCTAGGAGGTGTGGCACCTAATGACATTGATGGATTGCCAAACCGTCTGCATAGAAATGTAAAATACTGCAGCTTAAGCTGCACCACGCGATAGTGTAGGGGCAAGGTGCTTTTATGGTGTGTTTTGCGTTGTGTTTTGTGATGACTTTGGTATGGGATATGCTTAGATGAATTATGAGTAAGGAGGTTCGTAATGAAGTTGGAAACACGTGATTAATACGAACGAGGATGTTCATATTGGATGTACTCTTGTGTGGGGATACGAGCAGAAAGGTTCATATGTTTCATGCTCACATGAGGTTGTTATGAGCGGAAGGTTCATAAGAGTTGGTGTTCATGCATGTTGGACTAAGAGCAGGGAGATTTGTAGAGGTTGGACTACAAGCGGGGAGATTCGTAGAGTTGGACTATGAGTGGGGAGGTTCGTAGAAGTTGGACTACAAGCGGGAAAGTTCGTAGAGTTGGACCACGAACAGGCAGGTTCGTGGAAGCATATGATATCCCTAAGGCCATGGTCGAGTATGTGCATGTTGTGATTAAATGTGATGGTCTTATATAGGTTATGAGGTTATGGATGCATGATTACCTTATGTTATAAGGTCTTTAAGAGTGTGATTCATGTTGAGTGAAGTTATATATTTTTGGGTGAGGTATTCATGTAATTTATGCCTACTTGATTCTTTTTGAGCTCACACTTTTTGTTTGTGTTTGGCGATGATTACGTGACTTGTCACATGGGAGCAGATGTTATTCCAGGTGATGATGACGAGGGATAAAGACAGAACGAGGATAGTTGTTGGGCTTTATTTAGGGAACTTGTTTTGAATAAGCTTTATAATTTCCTTTTAGTGGTTTTCTTGGATTTCGAACATGTAATAAATTAGTTGTATAATTATGGATCTGGTTTTTGAGAATTTTTAAATATTCCTGCGTGTTTGGGATCAACATTTATGATGGAATTTAATTTCAATTTCAATTTTCTTTTATTAAGTAATATCCAACCAGGGTGTTACATGATTTACCTCATGAAGTCCATGTTGAAAGATTAAGATGATTATCCAAGTCTTGATCACAATATGGATGCATGTGACTGGTACCCGTTGAAGCATCTGCAGTCTGTCTTTCCAACACTAAGGCTAACTATCGCTTGATCAACCAAGCCCTCTGTTGTTGCATGATAGCGTATTTCTTATTTGTTTCAACCAAGCTCTCTACTATTGCAACAACTTTCTCATCAGTTGCAATAACTCTCTCATAAACAACAATTGCTCTATGATTTGTTGTAATAGCTCTCAGAGTGGCTTGTCTCACTAGTGCAAAAAACACATTTTATGATAGGTAAAAAGGACTTACTATGATAGGTACTCCTATACCTAACATAATAAGTGATTTTTTTTTAACTTTTTTAGTTTTTTCAATTTTTCTCCATTCATAATATTATTACCTGAATAAAACAATATACAATTTTCAAATAAAATAATTTCATTGACTTACTTTATCCAATAAACATTATCCAAAAGAGACTTACTTTGTCAAAGTATACATATATAAAGAATCCTACAACTTTAGAATTTATTCATACATTATAAAAAAAGCTTAAACATTATACATATCTCACTATGAACCAATCACTTGATGGAACTCCAAGATCTCCCTTATGCCAATATGAACTAGAAAATCACAATAACCAAAACAACAATGACTTCTTTCCCAAGTTCTTTCAGGAGTCTACAAAGTCCATTGCCGTAATAATATGCAAAGCAATAAAAAAGGGTCCAATGAGAAATTCTATAAAAAAGTGTTGCATTTGATTGATAAAACTATAGGAAATAACATCTTAAACAAATATTTATCATGCAACTTATCATTTCAAAGCAAGCTTCCAGAAGGAATTTTCTTCCACCAAATTTGTCAAATTAACTTTCTCTTAAGTTAACTCCCCTCCCAAATTTAAAAACTAGTTATAATTCCAAGTCGAGACGCACAACAAAGATTTCAAGGCAAAATTAGTGGTCCAACATTCATTGTTGCTAATTAAGACACGTTAATCTATGTGTGTTCATAAATTAAATAAAAGGAATGGATACATATCGGGAAAATAATCAAACTTTTGCTTTAGGTGTCAATGTGCAGAACAATATGTGAAACACAACCAATAAGAGATGAAAATATTCAACTAGAAGATTCCATCAGTTGAAATTAAACTAACCATACCCTGCACATCAACATAACAAAATTTTAATATCTTTTTAATTTATAGTTTTTAATTAGTAATATATTAAAGATTATGTTATCACTTGCATTTGACTTGCTATATGTGTTTGATGACCACTGATATGACTAAAATTGAATAATTATTGTAGAATTTATTAGGCCCAAATGTCATTATAAGACAATCACACCTTTATATCCTACAATTGCAGTACTAAATTTCAACTCTAGTTATTGAAGTAAGTTCTTGGGATGTGGTACCTGATGCAACCTACAACAAAAATATAGATTAGAAAGATTGTCTGCTAAACAACAACTACTGGTTATACTAAATTAGATTTTTTAACACCAAGGAGAACAACAACATACATGGACCTCCATTGAATTGAAAAGATCTTGTTACCTTTCACTACAATAATTGATAGGGAAATTTCATGCTTGATCAAACAACAACAAAACAAATTAGTACTGTGAAGGAAAATAAAGTCTTTTGAACCAGGAGTTGGCATACTCAATTCTTTAACAAGTGCTTTGGTTCTCCTAAGGCAAATGCCAAAGATCATATATTAGTAACCACTCTACTTCTTAACTCAAAATAGTTCTAATAATAAAAAAAATTCAACTTTTAAACCTTAAGTGCTTTCTATCAGATTACTTTCGACTTTATTGGATTATACATGACAAGAGTGAAATTTTGGCATGAAGATAACGATTTAAAGCAAAACATGAGTTCAATATTCCTTATTTTCATAGCATTTCTACTTTTACCTCAAAGTAACTATTTAAAATGGAAGAACGATATCCAAGTGACCTCGTAGATATCTCTTGCCCTACTTGCTTCATCAGCAAAAGCTGCAATTTGTTGTGACAAAAAGGTTAGAAACATGGTTATGGAAGAGAGCAAAGTAAAAGTAAATTTTGTACACTAGTTCTTCTTTTCACCTTATCAAACGATTCAAATATGTCCATTAACACTTGGCAATCTGACTATTGCATGCCTTAGTGGTTTCAATTCCACGATTTCCATGACTTCCTCAATTAACACCTGCAACCATTAATCAATATTAAACATCGAACATCTGTGTAAACAGTGGTTGCGACAAACTCTCCAATGGTCCAAATGAGAGGTTGAGTTTGGGAGAGCGGTGTCGACAAGCGAGAAGGCTAAATCACTCATCCAAACAAAATAAGCTCAAGCAACTAATCTAAAAAAAAGCTCAAGCAACTAAGTGGAGGAAAGAGAGAAAACCTGATTGTCCAAATGGTAACATAGTCACCAGTGCAACAATGGTAGGGCTTCGATCCAATGTGTTCTCGCGACAAAGGCTTCAATGGTCCAAAAGTGAGATTGAGTTTGGGAGAGGCTGACGACGACATCTTGAAGGCAGAGGTTGACGACGACAACCGAAAAGGGATACAACGATGTGTGGAGTCGACAGCGTGTGGTAGGCGACGATGTGTGGAGTTGACGACGTGTGGGAGGTAACACCTGTGGAAGACGAGAAAGAGAAATGAGTGATTGCGTGGACTGATTGAGGAATGGAAGATGAGAGATTGTGCGTGGAGTGCTTATGAGATTGGAAAAGAGGTAAAATTAGGGATTTAGATATGCTAAGACATGAGTTGAAGTATGAGTCATGGTAAATAAGAGATTTAGAAATATTATGATAGGTCTCCTTAAATCTGTCAGAATATGTTTTTAACATAATTTCATTTTTTCCACTGCGTTCATTTATTATGATAGGTCTGATACATATGTCATAATAAGTCTTTCTTTTTCATTTATTATGACAGATTCTCTTTCACCAGTCATAATAACGGTTACTTTTATTACAAAAATTTCACCGGTCAACTTATTATGATAGGTGGACTATACCTGTCATAATAAGTCGTCATAGATTCCTCTTTTTCCACTAGTGTCTTACTTCTTCATGAAGCCTCTCTATTTCATGCAACTATTCCTATATGGTGGAATAATTATGCGGGATAATGTTGAAGGTTGAGTTAGGGATGACACACCATGATGAATGTTGACAGCCAAGTCCCTAGTGTCATAAACTCTACCTTTACTCTTCCTTCCAACAACATTTTTCCAGCATTCAATCCTTGTTGTTGCTGTAGATTCTGCAGAATTATCTAATTCCTTATCTTGCACAAGTTGCTGACATGTCTCATATTCAATTATAATATTTGAAAAGTGTTAGAATTTATAGAAAAATTAAAAATAGGTTGAGTGATAAAGTGGATAACATACACATGTTTATGGATCCATAGAACGACCATGTTTTTGTTCGTGAGAAATATTATGCATTTAGTATGATTATATTTATGAATACATAAATTTCAATAATGTAAGGAAATTTAGAGATGTTCTAAATAAAACTTACTAACCCTAATGCAATCTCAATGTGAGATTTGTAGCCTATAAAGTATAGTGCTCACATTGTGATGAAGATATACTTATTTTATTCCAAGAGGAATTTTCTTTGAACTTATCATTGTCCCAATAGTTAAGCAACTCATTCAAGCCTTGTTTCCCTATCCAAATAGGTTTGTGTCGGCCAACCGACACTAATGACAATAAACTAACATCGGCTAGCCTCACAAAAAATTTAATACATTTTTATATTATTTTTTACTTTTATAATATAGAGCGGTGTCTTTTGACAGACACTTATAAAATAAAATAGTGCCGACTAGTCCTCACAAAACGATTAATATATTTTTATATTATTTTTTTACTTTTATAATATAAAGTAGTGTCATATAATCAACACTAAAATGGTGTCGACTAGTCCACGCACAACTAAGTAATATATTTTTACATTTTTTAATTATATAATATGAAGTTATAGTCGTGTAACCGACTCTAATAGCATCGTAATGGAAGCCGATGCTATTAATCTCATGTATTCTTAAAGTGCATGTTATAAAAAAATAAACCAAGAATTAAAACAAAATAGAAAATATCATTTGATGAGACGAATATTTCAAAAATAATAAGAATAGGAATTTATTCAAGTATATCACCAATGCCTTCAAGTTAAAACTCTTGAGAGTTTTTTTTTTTCTTTTTAAGAAAAAATTATTTTATTAAAGAGTTTTGGGAACTAGTAGAATGATTTATAATTGTGTAGGATTTGTAACTTATGATATATGCATAACATCATTTATATAATTTGATATAAAATTGATGTATTTGTTATATTTAGAGCATACCAATCATTTTTGTTTTTAATAGAATTTAAAAACTTGATAAGAATAATTTAATCAATTATTTTTTGCCTTAATCTATTATTTACAAAACTTGTTTGTAGATTAAACTTGAGATAATCAATCATTACTTAAAATAATCAATCATCTCACTAATAATAATTAAATGACATAAAATAATTGATATAAAAATTTAACAATGAATCATCTCAAGATACTTAATTAGTTTATGTTATGATATAATCGATTGTTATATTCTAAAACATGTAAACGTTTTTTAAAAAAGGTATGAATTTTTGTTAAGACATATAATAAATAAAAAATGCAAAAAATTAAATAAACTTCACAACATGAGACAATAAATTTAAAGCTCATCAATATAATTGTACTCGCCAAGAATGTAATGGTAATAAGGCGAGGGGTGGGAGTGTAAAAAAAATTACATCATCATAAAGCCAACATGGTGGAGAGGAAGTGTGCATTCTCATAAAGCCGACGTGGTGGTGAAGAAGTGTACAACGACATAAAGCTGATATGGTGGTAAAGAGGTGTAGAAGAATTGCATCGTCATAAAGTCGACATGGTGGTGAAGAAGTGTACATTGACATAAAGCTGATATGGTGGTGAAGAAGTGTAAAAGAATTGCATCGTCATAAAGTCGACGTGGTGGAGAGGAAGTGTGCATTGTCATAAAGCCGATATGGTGGTGAAGAAGTGTAAAAGAATTGCATCATCATAAAGCCGACGTGTTGGAAAGGAAGTGTGCATCCTCATAAAGCCGACATGGTGGTGAAGAAGGGTAGAAGAATTGCATCGTCATAAAGCCGATATGGTAGTGAAGAAGTCATAAGGCCGGACAAAGGAGGATTGATATTATGTAGTATGTGGTCTTTAGGCTGGGTCGATTTGTTAAAATAAGATTGTAAAGATAAGACATGTAATTATTTAGTTATTATTTAGTTTGGTTGATGAGATATTGTGGTTGAGATTTAGGAAGATATCAAGGATTATCTTTAAGATTATTATGTATCATGTATATCTACAATATTTGTAACTGATTATCCTATTATAAATAAGAAAGTCACTCCAATGGTCAAGAGACAAATTGTTTTTGACTTAAACAGGTTTTAAGGTAGGATTAAAAATATATTTTTTTTTTGTTTTTGGTTAAGAATTATCTGACACTTTTCTTGATCAAAATAATAACCAACTTTAATATTCTAAAAAGGTTTTTAAGAATATTACAAATTTTTCATTTCAAAT
>Ga0209389_1004303_pt1 | contig 11804 bp, 22 predicted proteins | sample CowpearedBW_FD_187526 | JGI IMG/M metagenome (GOLD analysis project Ga0209389, IMG submission 187526) | Root nodule microbial communities of legume samples collected from California, USA - Cow pea red BW (SPAdes) (version 2) | ecosystem: Host-associated > Plants > Roots > Nodule | place: USA... | reverse complement strand
GGTTCGGACTGGTCTCGATACTGGATACGATAAACCGGCTTAGCCGTATAACCTGAACCGCCGTGTACGGAACCGTACGCACGGTGGTGTGAGAGGACGGCGGCTGTGAAGCCGCCTCCTACTCGATCCTCCAGGGGAGAGCATAACCCACGGAGATCGTTTTGGACGAAGATAAAAGTTGCCATATAGTTTAATAAATATTGATAAAGGTTGCCCTATAGTTTAATTTTTTGGTCCGGTCCGTAGGTAAACCAGGGGAGCCAGTCTACCTGGCGGGCGCCACTCAACTCTCGTAGGACATTGCATGCTGATCAAAAAAATCCTCACCCATTTCCACTTCTGCTGCGGCTTGGGGGGGGGCGCCAAGGGCTTCAACCGGGCAAAGCCCATCGTCGGTAACGTGCAAGCTGAATGGGAGTGCTTGGGAGGCGTTGACGTTGACCCGGCCGGCCTCGCCGATTTCAAGCGATTGTCCGGTGTTGAAGGCACGCTGTTGGATCTCTTCACACGTGATCAGTAGATCCGCTTCCACGGAAAGGAGCCGCCAGCCGGATGGCGGGAGGCACTCCCAGAGGACATCCGCCGTGCGGCCCAGAACCGCCGGCCCGACACCGTTTTCATCAGCCCCCCATGCAAGGGCGCCAGCGGGTTGTTGTCGGAGAAGATGAGCCTGACCCCGAAGTACCAGGCCTTGAACGAGCTGACTCTGCGCTGTATCTGGCTGATGGCGGAGGCGTGGCGGGATGACCCTGTACCAATGCTGGTATTCGAGAATGTCCCACGCCTGGCCAATCGTGGCCGCCATCTGCTGGACCAGATCGGCGCTCTGCTAAGCCACTATGGATATGCCGTCGCCGAAACCACCCATGACTGTGGGGTCATCGGCGGATTGGCTCAAAGCCGCAAGCGATTCCTGCTGGTGGCTCGCCACGTCGAGAAGGTGCCGTCGTGCCGTGGCAGGGCTCAGCGGGAGCCGTCTCTGCAAGCGCCAAGCATGACAACGGCCGTTGGAGCGTAGCCGATCCCCGGCTCCCAGAGGCCAACGACAGGCTCACTTGCATTATCGAGTCGCTCGACGGGACCTGGCACCGCCCCTTCACGACTCTGGAACTGGCAGCGCTGCAAAGCCTTGTCGAGCCCGAGGAGCAGTTGGAGTTGGACGGTTTGAGCGATCAGGCCTGGCGCGAGCGGATTGGCAACGCCGTTCCGCCGGCGGCGGCGGAGGCGATTGGGCATGTCATGGGCACGACATTGCTGCTGGCAGCCCAAGGGGAAACCTTCATGCTCAGCAGCATGCCCGTCTGGGTACGGCCCGTCGCGGTAGGCCTGAGCGTGTCGCAGCTGGCGACAGAATGAGGCTGATCGACCTAGGCCTACGGCTTGGGCGCCAGCTCAGCCGGTGCCCCATGCTGAAGACCCTTTAGAGACCGCCGATACAGAGCTGCCGCTGATCGGCGAAACCGATGCCGGGTGCGCCTGGCATCATCACCACGACGTGACGATCACGTCATCACGATGAGAAGCATACGAATGGATGACAGAAACAACGGCCTTTTGATTGAAGGCCTGGTGCAGGGCTCCTACGACCGCATGTTCGGCCCCGGTAAGGTGGAGGCTCGCCACCACCCGCTCACCAGCTGGGCCCAGGCAACCGTCTCTGGCAGTGAAAGCAACTTCCAGGACACCCACCGCGATCTGCTGCGGACCTTCGAAGCTGTGCAGAGCACGCTCTACAAGGAGGGTGGCAACGACGAGCTGCTTACCGACCTGTCCGCAGTCGAGAACCGCCTGACGGGCGCTACGACCGTCGATGAGCTGGGTACCGCGATCATCGAGTCAAGGCCTGTGCTTGACCGTGTGTTTGGCCGGTAAGGCAGCCGTTTGAGGCCCTGGACTGCGTTCAGGGCTTTTCACTGTGAAATGTTGAGCTTTTCTCACGGACTGATGTGAAACCGGCGATTTGAGCAAGGCTTCGCGTGGAAGAAAAAGGTTGCCATATAGTTTAATCTTTATTGCTATTTGTTGCCCTATAGTTTAACTTTTTGGCTCAGTCACTCATCAGGGCACGCCATGAGCCGCTTCAAATTTCTCGGGATCAACGACGACAAATCGCACTGCGAATGTTGCGGCAAGCAAGGCCTCAAGCGTGTGGTTTGGATCGAGGACTGCGAAACCAACGAGATACGTCACTTCGGCACAACCTGCGCCATGGCGCCAGCGAAGGGCTTCACGCTCGACCTGGAGATTAAGGCGGAGATACGCCGGCTAGATCAGGTGCAGAAGTCTCGCGTTGCCCGGGCTTACCAAACGTACCGGCAGAAGGGTGGGCGTTGCGTGGCCAATCCGGACAAGCCCGGTTACTTCATGTACGCGGACCCACAACTTTGGAACGACTGCCTGGCGGCGGCGTAGGAGGACGAATCATGACCAACACTGAGCGCCTGATTGAAGAGTTCAAGCACTGCAAGGCACATGGGGTCACTCTGCGCTTTGCAACTGGCCGCAACACCGGCAACGGCCCTTCGGTTGTCGAGGCGCTGCGCCGCCGCGGCTATACCGTGAACCGGCTGCGCAGCTCGTACTACGAAGTGCCACGCGGCCCAGCCTAATCACATCGACCCGGTTCGCCGGTCCGGTACCCGCGATAAGACAGTTTCATCACTGACCCGCTGGCGCAGTTGCTGCCAGATGTCGAACGCCTGCAGGAGGCACAGCATGAGCATCACTAAGATTACCGAATGCCGCGAGTGCGGAAGCAAGGCCCTGAGCTGGCAGACATACAACCAGAACATCAGTGATGCGCAGCACGGGCGACTGCGCACCAGCGACATTCGCTGCCAGCTGGTTCTGGGCTGTGATAATTGTTCGGAAACCTTGGCAGTAATGAGCGCCGACCACGTAGCGGCATGGCTCACCGAGCAAGGGGCGTCGCAGTCCGCTCAGAGCCAGCCTGGTGATGACACTCAAACGGCGGCCTGTGCTGGCGATGTTGAAGAGGCGCTGCTGTGGCTTGACGACTTTGTGGCGCGGTGCAATGGCGATGACCGCGGGTCCTGCTCCGCCGTCGAGACTCTGCGTACTGCCCTATCTGGCAACTCTCAGGCCCAGAAGGTCAGCGCCGTCGCCCTGCGTGAGGCGATGGAAAACCTCGCTGTGAAGGCCTCTGCTGCTGACATTCCCCCGGTAATCCTGCCAGCGTCTGTACGCCAGGTGCCACTGGTAATACTGGGCGGCGTTTGTGTGCGGGTGTCCTACGTGGGTCTCAAGTGGTACCACGACCAGCTGATCGAAGATCGCTGGGTGCCGCTGGCGGTGGACGAGTTCGATGCGCTTCTGGTCGAGGCGCTCGCGAAGGCATGAGCTGCACTTGCCCGCCTCAGTACGGCCCGCGCCGGCCTTGTCCGGTACATCCACCCAGGGCCTGACCGGCTCACACCACGATCGAGGACATCCTCATGGCTGTCGCCAAGCGCAAGCCTCGCAACAAACCGACTCAGCTGCAGGTCGGTATTCTCCTCGCCGCCGCGGACCTGTCGCGCTACATCTATGACAGAGGTGATGCAGCTGATCTGCTGCGGCGGCAGGGCCTAGCCGACGCAAATTGCTCGGCCCTGGACGAAATGGACAAGGAGCAGCTGCGGATCTTGCGCGATGACTATGGACTTAGCAGCCTACGGGGGCTGGATTGATCATCCACCTTGTTCTGTAGCAGGCCAGGTCCGCATCACGAACGATCAAACTGCGGTGCACATCTAGATCTCCCTGAACCACGCATCCCCAGCCATCGAGCTGGGTCGATGCCGTGTAAGCGCCGCGGGGTTCGCGTGCGCAGCAGGGGGAAGCAAGATCATGCCATTGACCTGGAGCGTTGCCTTTCATTCTGGAATGTCCAGTTCTCAGGACCTGCGAGCTGCGGTTGATGAGGGTGTCCCGGTAGGGGTAGTTGCAACGTTGCTGGATAGCCTGAAAATCTTTGGCACGCTTCCCCGGCACCTGAATGCAGGAGGTGCCGTGTTCATCGACTCCGGAGCCTTTTCAGCCTTCCAGAAGGGCGAGCTCGTGAGCTGGGGGAAAGTGTTTTTCACGTACGAATGCGTGCTGGCGCGGACAGACTTCCCGGGGTCTCTTAGCATCGTGGCGCCGGACATCATTGGTGACCAATCGGCAACCCTCGACTTGTGGGCTGTGCATGCAGAGCGAGTGCGCACGTGGATCACGGCCGGCGCTCGTGTGATTATTCCCTTGCAGTGTGGGGAGCTCTCCGCGGGTGTGATGCTGGCGCATGCCAAGCGTATCTTTCAAACAGATCAGTTCTGCGCGGGGATTCCATCCAATCTAGCGGCCATGAGTGCTGAGGATTGTGCAACCCTGCACCATCACGACTTTCACCTGCTGGGACGAGTGGTGATCAACGCCGAATTAGGCGATAAACTGCGCGCCCTGTTGGCCAACAATCCCGATGCCATTTACACGGCAGATGCCAACTGGCTGCGATCCCGCATCAGGCAAATCAGCCTGGCTGCAAAGGACTTGCGGCAAGCGCCACCGGACAACCCGTTTGAGTCCTCGCGAACTCGTGCAGTACGGGCGGTCCTGCGCCAAGATGCATATCACCAGAAGCAGGGCGGGCCTTCGGGCGCCCGTCACTCGGAAATGATTTATGGCACATAACACTGGAACTGCTCAGTGCTCGTACTGTGGGGCTGAGTATCGACTGGTCTCCGATTTCAAGCGCGACATGCAGAGGCTCTGCAAGGCCTGGCTCAGCCGCCACGAGCGTGCGTGTGCATGCAGAACGCCGGATCAGCGCCGGTCCTGGGCACAGAAGTATGTGGGAAAGGATTTCGCTGAGAGCAGCTTGACTGTCGACCTGGAGCATCCCGGGTTCAAAGACATCCAGCCCAGCCATGCAGGTAATGGGGCGCTCCAGCTGCCCTGAGGCCATCCGCCGGCCTGCACCGACAGGTACTCGGCTAGCGCAGGCCGGGCAAATTCGTTCTCCCTTCCATTGAAGGTGCGAGTTGGCAACCGGTCTGGCACAGTGCTGATGGGCGAAAGCTCATTCTGCCACTGGTGAAAGCAGCGCTCGAATCAGTTATCACCGCCATTGTTCCAGTGAATCCATGAGCCATCTCCAAAGGAGCTGTGAAGTGAAGCCCGTCGATCTTATGAGCAAGGCTTGGGTAGACACCTACGAAGAGATTGCTGCTAAAGCCCAGCAAGTCAGGGCCTTGCTGGTGCAGCGCAACATCAGGCTTCGGTCCGGGAGCGCGCTTTGTCAGTTGCTCAGTCAGGCCGACAAGCTGAGCCGGGCATGGGCTGACCAGGTGAAGCCGGATGACCGGGTGGTGTGGGAAGCGGCGTACGTGAATCGTCTCGCTGATGCAGTCACCAATTTGCCAGATGAACCAGGGATTCAAGAGGCGCTCAAGCGCATGGCCGGCGGAGTAATGCAGCCTCACGATCGGAGCAACTCTCACCAAGGGAAAGACGCTCTGTGGGAGCTGGTGCTGCTTTCCGACTTGAAGAACCGTGGGCTTACGGCCAAAGCTGCAGAGCCAGATATCCTGGTTGACTTCGGCATGGGCGATTACCCGATCGCATGCAAGAAGATCTGGTCAACGCTCGGGGTTGAGAAGCGTGTCAGCCATGCTGCTAGGCAGCTGGCACCGTTCAACAATGGCGGAATCATTGCCCTCAATTTGGACGATTTGGTCCCTGTCGGGAAAGTCGTGAGTGGTCCTAACAAAGCTGATGCGAGAGGCGTACTGAGCGCGTTCAATTCAGAGTTTATTGAGAGTCACAGAAACGTGCTGCAGAATGCTGTCATGGACGGCAAATGCGATGGATTTCTCATCTCGACGACTGCCTTTGCCGTGCTATGGGAAGAGGAGACTTCGGCCTATCTAGCGTCAGAAGGCACGCTGTGGCACCTGGGTGATTCGTCGCAGGAAGCCTGCGAGCGATTCCGTGCGTTTCGTAACTCGCAAGGCATTTAACCAGGGGCTTGAAGCAAAGGGCAGGGGAGGCACGCCTGTAGAGCCACGAAAATGGTGACTCTGCAGGCTCAGCAAAAGCTGCCTCAAGGTCATTCTTTGGCGATAGCCCCCATCAGTTTTCAAAGATCAGATGAGAAAGGCCTATCTGATCCACCCAATAGTTGGCTCGGCAGGACTCACATTCTCACGTCAATCCAAGTGACATCATCACTCACGACAGCAATGTCCCCAGCTGGCTCATTGATCGCAGCAGCTTGCTGCGATTCAGTGAGCTCGGCCCAGAACCCATCTGTGGCGAAGACAAAACGAGTTCCCGCCGGTGCCGGCTGGCGTAAAAAATCAGGATTCGGAGCGCGTGTTGCTCTGAGGCTGCGGGTAACCAGATTGCGTGCAGGATCCAACGCCAATTCGCGGTGCGATCTGTCGCGCTTCCAGTTTGCTTGGCAGTGTGGAGGAGTAAACCATTCGATATTGCCGTCGTTTCCAGCCATCCCACAGGCGCAATCACCCTCATAAGCAACGGTGAGTAGGCCCTGGGATGCGACACCGATCAGATAGCTGGTGGTGCCAGTCTGGTTTGTGAATAGCTGACGGTGCATATCCACCAAGATACCGTTGAGCAATTGTTGAACTTGTTCTGGGCTGGAGTCATCTGCGCCCTGAGCTACATTGCTCAGATAGGCTCTAATCACGCCTTGTGCCAAGCCTTGCGCAAGCTGACCGCTGCCTGGTTTCGAGGTGCCATCCATAATGACAAAAAGGCCTCGTGCCCCATGGATCTCGGCGGCTGCAAAGTCGTGGTTCGCTGCTCGGTCATGCCCTTTTACGGACCTAGTTTGATATCTCATGCGAGCGCGCTCAGGTCTTTCATTCGTTGATGAATGAGCTTGGCACGCCCAGGGTTGGCTCGAACAGAGCCTGAGCTCTCAACTGCATAATCGATGCCGTTAAGTTTTGCCAGAGCGCCAATACACTCGGCAACGTATTGCCTGAGCTCTTCGCCGGCTTCACGGACCTCTGCCAATAGCTCTGGGCGTCCGTCTAGGAGGATGATGATATCCTCGACGTCCTTATGGTACGGATCGCCGTTACCCCGACCACTGAAGGCTTCGAGCTTAGTTGCCAAGAAGAATGCTGGTTTGAAGATTCGAATTGCCCGACCGCTAGGTAGCTCAAATGGTACCGCTTGAGCCAGTCCCTCTACATACCAGCGGTTAGCGTAGCCGAGAATAGACGCGTCGCTTGGCATCACATCGACGATGACATCATTGAACCTGAACCGGCAGTTCACATCATCTTCCCCAGTGATCTTGAAGCCTTTCGCTGCAAGACGCACTGTAAGCTTTTCCCAGGCAGAAATGCCTGCTAGCTCGATCACCAGGTCGACATCGTCGGTGAATCGGATGTCGTCCAGCACTGCGCTATCGGTGACCAACATAGCGGTTGTGCATCCACCGACAAAGGCACACTCAGCCAAAAACTCGTCGCCCAAACCATCAGCCACAAACGAGATAAGCTCGTAGTTGTGGTCCGCATTCGATGCCATATTACTTCACCCCCATCCCTGCTTTCAGTATGTTGACAGCCACGCCACACTCCCTTGGGCCGCCAACGCGGATCGCGTCTACAAGCGCGAGGTAATGATAAAGGGTCCTATCTATTTTTACCGCTTCGGGCACCGTCTTGTAGAGGGGCTCGATTGACTGGCCTCGCTCGCTGCCCAGTGGGTCGGGCCAGACAGGTATCAGTCCGCCAGCACTTTTTAGGCTTTTCGAAAGGGCTGGCGCAGCAAAGCCGGTAGGGATGCCACGGACGATTGCACCTGGCTTTACTGGAAAAAAGTACTTCAGAGCGTGCTCGGCAACCTTCAGCAACTCACGTCGATTCACCTTTGGAAGACCGGTGTCGAAATCGCTGGTAAGAAGGCCGGCATTGCGACAACGCGCCATGGCGTTGGAGACTTCACTTTTACTGAGGCCAAGCGACGCAGAGAGCGCCCGCAAGGAATAGTTTTCGCTCCAGCTCGTTACTGGGGTCGACGGCACCACATCCGACCAGCCCTCCCATCGGTCAGAATCGCCCATCGGTGAATCGAGTTCTTGTGGCCGAAATACCGTGTCTTCGTCATTCGGCAGCAACTGAGACAGCACCTCACCTACCGGGCCGCTAACTGACGCCAACCAACGGGGCTCTGGGTTGAGAATGTTTCTCACATGCTCAGAGGTAGATTCCAATTCCATACGGCCAAACAGGTTTTCCTCTTGAGCGTGCAGGCTAGTCATTTTGAAAAGCAACAAAATGTCTTGACTCTTCATAACTGGCTTTTCTCCGCGTGTCCACATTCCATGAATCGTGGACAACATTCTCTTGGCACTAATTAAATAGTCAAGAAAATTCTTCGTTGCCAGGCTAGAGGCCGGCATCCGTGGAAGGGCTCAATGCATTCTGGTTGAGAAATTTCCTCCGCCGATCAGAAATGGTCAAAAAAATATTGACGTGCCGGAATAAAATAAATGTCATTCGTCCACATTCCATGAATCGTGGACGTTTGTTTTTTATAAGATTTCGTCTTGTCAACTATACCCTGTCGCTTGGTGCTGCTGCTGGGGTCAGCGACAAAGGGGCCTGGGGCCCATGCGTGAGCCCTGCAGAGGCCGCCTATCGGTGGCGCTAGGTTGAGTGCATGAGCGAAGAATGAGGTGCGCAGGAGCGCATCACCGCCCCCATCCTCCACGCCTCTCCATTGGCGGCCCTTTTCCTACTTAGCGGAGGAGGGCGCTTCTGCAGGAGTTCCAGTCAAAAAAAAGCCCGCGGAGGCGGGCTTGATGGTGACCGCTGGGACCTAGTTTGGAGCCCGGCCGGTCAACTATTTGTGAAGCCAGCTTTTCTGTGAAGCTACAACGCCTGCACTGCCGGCCTGAAATGATCTGCCCCCTCTTTCCTGGTCTGCCCCAGCACTCGACATGTGGTATCATCTTATTACGCATACGTGTTATGTATCGGTTTGCTTGGTATTGCTAAGGAGGGTGTGTGATCACTGGCATAGCTCTGGGTTGCGATTACCAAGGTCGGCATTTCGGTGCGTCCTATCCCGACGCGCAGTGTGTTGATGGGTTTCTTTGGGATGAGGACAGTTGCGACGAACCAGGTGGCGCCTTGCGCCATGGCGGTGACATCCCCTGCCCAAAATGTAATTCGGCTGCGCATGCTTCGTACTTCGCCACTGAAGAAGCAGGGCTCGCGCCGGCCCCAGGTCAAAACGATCGGCAGGGGGCACTGCGTCTGATCAGTAGTCACGTTTGTCGCTGGACTGTGAACTACTCCATTCCCTCTGATCCGATGAAGGAAATGACGCTGTGACACTACATCTTGTGTCCTCTTCAGCTGCTCACAACACAATATCTAGTGGTACTAAGGAAATGAGCTACCATGCCATCTGAGTCCGATTTGCTCGAAGTGCACCAGCCAATCAACCCCGACGCGACAAGCGTTGATGTGACCTGTCCGCACTGCCATACCACCGAAGAGTTCCATGCCTCGACCTGGCGACAGCAAGACCCACAGGGGCATTTTTCGTTGGCGCCGATTCGCGCCTACGGCGTGACCTGTGCAGGCTGCCGCACTGATTTCCGTTTCAAGCTCACTGCGGCGGTAAACCCTTGGCCAGCGGGCCGCACGCTCGACGTTGCGTGTCCGGCCTGCCAGCACACGGTCACGACCCAGATTGCTGTGGTCCGGCAGATGGATGGGCCTAGCAGGCCAGACACCTGCGACGCATGCGGCAATGATTTTGAGGTGTACGCCGATGGTCGCGTGATTGTGATCGAATACGAGCGATCCAAAGGCCGGCGCAATTTGCTGCTTGAAGCTATGAAGGCCGGGGGGCAGGTGATTTTTGATCCCCGTGGCGCCGAGACTGCGCCCTTCATCACCGATGTTGAAGTGCTGCTGGGGGGCGTACCCGTAGTGATCCATGCGGATGGCACAGAGCAGTTTTTGGATGATTCGGCGGAACCTGTCCATGCCTATTCGCCACGCCTAGCAGCCGATGGGCTGGAAGCGTTCTGCAAGGCAAATATCGCCAAATACGAGGCATTCAGTGCTGAGCATGGCAATGACAAGCTCATGACCGAGCGGGTTCCTATGACCCCATTCTGGTAGGGATATCGATCATGACCACCAAGCTCAGTGAGCCGATGAAAACCGTACTGATGAAGCTGGGGACCGGCTGGGGCTGGGATGACTTCGGCGTGCATGGCCCATTGTCCTACGCTGCGCGGGTGCGTACCTGCGAAGCGCTGCGAAAGCGAGGGCTGGTGTCATTCTCGCACGGTGACTACGACCTGACGGCAGCCGGCGAGGCGCTGTCCAAGCAACTTAATGACCTGGCCAAAGCCGCCCAGGTCGCGTACTAGGGAAAATGAGCCATGAACTATCTGGATCGAGCGACCGACGAAGCGGGGTATCCGGTAATGGGGTTTGAGGCCTTCTACCAGCAAGGCATTTCCTGCTTTGTATGGGGCCTACCAAAGCCATTGGTGCGTCAGGCTTTCCAGCGCGTCTGTGCCGATCAGAAAGCACAAGGCCGCGTGGTGGCGATGTGGCAGGTGCGTGCGTTCGTATACGGCCTTTCAGGGCGCTTTGAAGGCGGGCAACGTGAACGCAAAGCGCCAGCAGGGTATCAGTGGCCAACGCCACCTGATGCGTCTTGGGAGCTGATCGTGTGCATCTATCCAGGCGGCTCATTCGACCTCGATCTGTTGCACCCGGTCAGTTGCCGCTTCTGGTCAGAGGACAACGGTTTCTTCGACGTACCAACCGAAGCCCGTTCGCTGATGAATCGCGAGTGGTTTGAGTCAATGGGCTTCGATGTGATGACCATGCAACCGGCGATGCAAGTGCAGATTGCCGACTCAAAAACGCCTCACCTGAAACCGGTGTGAGATTCAAGGAAGGTCACGATGAGAACCGTTGAGAAGATGGTACGCATGCCGGTCTGCATCGGCCAGGAACCACTGGTGGGAAACTACTACACCGTCGAGTGCAAGCTTTGCGGTTGGGTCGGGAGTTCGGAAGTGCTGACCGACGATTGCCAATGCACCCAGGATGAGGGCGACCGGCTCTGCTTGGGTGATACCGACGAAATCGGCACAGACCGCTTGCTCGAAATCGTCCAGGCCATGGACCGGCGCCATGGTGAGTCGCAAAAGGCTTACCAACAGCTTATCGAGCACACCAACGAAACCGAGCAGCACCTGGACAAGGCCGCCGAGCTGCTTGAGGAAATTGTCCAGAGCGGCCAAGCCTACCGCGAGTGCACCGACAAAGGGAGCGCGACCGGCCGGCGGGTCGCGGCCGTGCTTGGCTACGTCGCCCAGTTCCAACCAGATCCGCACCCGGCCGAGCCGGATTAAATGCCCGTGACCGAGCCCCAATGGCGCGAGTTTCGCCCAAGTAGTTGGACTCGCAGTGACCTGGCCGGTGTCTCGCAACCGCACGGCGCAGACGACCAGCCCGAGGCGGCTTATTGGCTGGCTTGGGCGCCGTACATAACAGGTGATCGAAGTGACCCAGGCCATCCCGATCAGGTGATGCGCCGGCGCTTCAAAACCAAGGAAGCTGCCATGGCCCACGTCGACAAGACCTGGCCCATGGGCCGCTGGCAACTGAACTGTTAGGGAAGGTCTGAAAAAGACTTCCCGAATCTGGTGAAATACGCCGATCCCGCCAGCCGAGTTTTTCCATGAAGCAGATGACCTTCGCCGACGCCGAGTACGCCGGCAAGCGCAAGCAGACCCGTAAAGA
>Ga0209389_1004302_pt1 | contig 11804 bp, 6 predicted proteins | sample CowpearedBW_FD_187526 | JGI IMG/M metagenome (GOLD analysis project Ga0209389, IMG submission 187526) | Root nodule microbial communities of legume samples collected from California, USA - Cow pea red BW (SPAdes) (version 2) | ecosystem: Host-associated > Plants > Roots > Nodule | place: USA... | reverse complement strand
CATTTACAGTGATTAAATCTTAAAAGAAAGTTAAATAAAAAAATAGTTAAATTAAATAAATGATTAGTTAAAAGATAATATAAATAAAATAACTATTTTTATTTTAAAATATATTTAAAAGGTAAAATGAAAAAATAAATATGAACAATAAAAAATATATTTTACTTTGTATAGATATAGATATATAAAAAAATATTAAAATACTAAAAATATTAAAATTTAAAAAAAAAATTATTTAAAATAATATGAAAATTATATAGATGTAAAAAAATTGGGGGGCCATGACCCCTTAGTCACTTCATAGGTCCGCTACTCTACGGTTCCATTCTTAAATTCAAATTTATTTTTCTGCCTTTTTTTTAGCTAAGAATTTCTTCATCAATCTTTATGTATAATTATTGATTTGGTATCTTAACTTTTTTGTTATGTTCAATTTGATACTCATATTTTTTATTTATTCAATTTAGTACCCCAATTATATAAAGAGATTCAATTTGGTCATCTTTTAATTCTTTTAATACTTATGAAATTTTTAATACTTATAAAGAGATTCAATTTGGTCATCTTTTAATACTTATGAAATTTTTAATTCTTTTAAATTCTTTTTTTAATTATTTTTTTTCAAAAAATTTAAAAACTGTCACGTGTCAGTTTATCATCGTGCCACGTGACAGTTTACAATCATGATACGTGGCAGTGGTAATATTTGTTTTCAAGTTAATACCCCAATTTAAATTTTTGGTTCAATTTAGTACTCCAATATCTTAAAATGATCCAATTTCGTCCTCTCCAATTTGAGACCAAATTAGTAAATAAGCTTAATTACAACTTATATATACATGTTACAATAACTTTTCCTAATATATACATCAAATCATTCACCTAAATACTTAAATTATTTTATTTTTTACATTTTAACTTTTATAATTTTTTACACATGAAATTTTTTACACTTTTAAAAAATAAAATAATTTGAATATTTAGGTGTAGTGATTTGATGTATAAATTCAAAACAATTATTTTAACATGTATATATAAGTTATAATTAAATTTAGTTACTAATTTAGTCTCAAATTGGAACGGACGAAATTGGATCATTCTAAAAAATTGGGATACTAAATTGAACCAAAAATTTAAATTGGGTACTAAATTGAAAACAACTATTACCACTACCACGTGTCATGATTGTAAGCTGCCACGTGGCATGAGGATAAACTGACACGTAACAGTTTTTAAATTTTTTGAAAAAATAATAATTTTTTAAAAAAAAATTAAAATTTCATGGCTTGACATGTGTCTTGTACGGGCACGATGTTAACTTCAACTTAACGGAAATGACCAAATTGAATCTCTTTATATAATTGGAGTACTAAATTGAACAAACCAAAAGTATGGATACCAAATTGAACTTAACCAAAAAGTTGAGGTACCAAATAAATAATTATATCAAAAGACAACGATATATGTTTTAACAAACTTTAACAAGATAACTTAGACACAGAAAATAAAATTAAAAATGAATTAAAAAGTAGAGTAAGTTAAATTGAGAGGAAAAATTTGTAGAGGAAGAGTAAATATATTTGTATGGTGAGTGTGTTTGTTTCTGCTATTATTCATTAAAACAAGTTACAGTCTTAAGTTTTCTCTCAGAAATTAATTATTGCCATTTAACTTGACTTTTAAGTTGAATGAGAAATGAGGAAAGGACAAACACTACTAAAAAAAACTTATATTTCCTGTTAATTTTGTTTTGATTTTTTTTAGAAAATACTTACAAATTTTGTTGTAAAAAAATTGCAAGAAATTGCTATCAATTTTCTTGCAAAATATTTTGTATAAAACACTTTTCGCAAAAATTTTGGTAAAAAATACTTGCAAATTTTATAATTTTGTAGGAAATAATTACCCACAAAAGAATTACATACTAATTAAATTTTTTAGAAAAAATGACAGAAAAAAATCTTGTAAATTTTTTTAATAAATTTACAAGAAAATTTTCATGAGAATTTTTAGTATGAAAGATTAGATTGAAAATGATCTTAACGGAGTGTCTGAGGTGGACGAGTGTTTGGACTGTAGCACGATGAAGCTAACATGTTAACAATATTTCAAATCATTTTACTTTTTCATGTTATAATTACATAAGATGATTAAAATCATGGAAGGATGAGTAGTAAACGCATTTTTTTTATCACTTATACATGTTATTTCTGCTTAATGAACGAGTTTAATGTGTTATACATTTTTCCTAAATATGGATGAAAAAGTCTAAGATAACAATGAATCGATATTATATGTTTATCTCCTTTTTTTTTTAATATTTTATCTTTTAAAATTCAGTTTTTTTTTGACTAGATTTTTTTAATGCATTTTCTTGTATTCTTTTGTTTGGAGAACGTAACTAAGAAGATAAAGGAGTATAGAATAATTTGACCTACTTAAGTAGTGTAAAAAAAATCTAGACTTTCTCATGAATAAAGGACAAATTGGCAAGATTTGAACTAAATCGTGCACAAAAAATTTAAATGAGGTCTATATCTTCATTATGTAAAATTCACTTCTTTTGTTATTCACTTCAAAAGTATGTGGAATGTCTTAGTGTATAAACCCTTTTGAAAGTGTGTAATATAGGTAATGAATGACTATATGCCTTTTATAATAATAGTCAGTTATTCACAAACAAATTGTTGTTAGTTTTGATAGAGATGTAATTATAGATGTATATTGATTTTTGAAATATTTAGTTATTTGCGATGTTTAATGTATATTTCTTGTACACTTGGGAGATTTGAATCAAGTGGACCACAATTGGTTTATTTTTGTGTTTATGTTGAAGTAAAAAATTGTTGTTTTGAAAATAATTAGTTTTACTTGAATTGTATAAAATTTTTGAGTTGTTATTTTTTTCAGAATATCTCACAAAGTGATGGATTGTTTGATCAAATGAGGCTTAATCATATGTTGTTAGTTAAAGTGTTTAATTAAAGTGGTGACAGTTAATAGTTAATATAGTAGACGAAAGTCAACCCTCGAGTGTCTCATTCATTGGTCAAGTATGATTTTCAAAGTTCAAACTTCCAAATGGTTTTCAATATCACTGTATGTTTTTATATTTGAAAAATGATATAGTGAGACAGGAAAAATGACAACTTCTCTTACGTGACATTGAGAATTTTATTTTATTTTTTCTTAAATTCCAATGACAAATTTTTTTATTTTTGTATTTCTTTTTCGTTTAAAGACAGAAGGGTTTAGAAGAGAAAATTTTGTGCAAAAGCGTGATTTTGAAACCAATCTTCAATTGCATCTTTTCTAAGTCGTCTTCTTTTTCCTCAACTCGCACTTACTTCTTTATGTCGTTTACTTCCCCAACTCACGCTTCCTCAACTCTCAATCTTCTTCAACCTCTCGACAAAGTATTGAACTCCTATTTCTCTAAAAATCCCTTTGGTTCTTCATTTCCCCTTTGTTGCTGTTGGTGGAAATATTTTCCGTTTACCTAGTGTACAAAAGGTGTGATTGTTCGTCGTTGGTATCAATTTTGGCAGAAATGACCCATTTTTACTGTAGTTTGTAGTGGTGGAAAGTATCTATTTTTATTGTAATTTGTAGTTTGTAGTAGTGTTAGGTCGTGGGTTTAGTCTTTGTCGTCAAAGAAAATTGGGTTCACTTCTTGGAAACTTTGTTGGTGGTAAGTACAATTGATTTGTGTGTTTTTGTTTTTATTAGTAGTTCTGTTTAACGGTGGGTTGAAGAATGATTTTTGTTGGGAATTTATATTTTATTGGTTAGGGTTTCATTTTATGGTTGTTTATGAATTCGTTCTGTCGGGATTTGTTCTCGGATTAAGTTAGTGAGGTTAGTTATTGTAGTCATGTATTTGTGTAATCTTTTGTGTGTTCTACTATTGGCTATTGTAATAGATTAATTCAATGAATATAAATTTTTTTATTCCACTGTCATTTTAGTGTTTGCTGAAAAACGTATTAAACAGGTCAGACACACATGTGCAAGGCAGTGTTGAAATAAGTGTAAACCAATGTTGTGAAGATCGCGATCTAGATTGCAAACTCATACGATCTTGTGAGTTTTTGTCCTCCGAACGAGTTAAAGCGGTCGCCGGATCAGAGCGATCTTCCGAGTTTGGTTGCCGAATCGGAGGATTGGAGGCACGTCGATCTTGTATCGATCTTCCATGGACGACGTTTTAGGGTTCTGTTGTTGTGAGAGTTGTGAATGGGGCAACTAGGTTAGGTTTGATGGCTTTCCCTAATATTAAAAATAGGTTGCTCCATGACTTATTAAAGCTAACCTGGTCCAATTTAAAACTCAACAACACTTTTCCCCCCTTTTAGATAGGTTAGTTTTGCACCTCGTAAGAAGACCAACAAAGACTGACGAACCTCACTCATGTTCACGTGCTTACTGCACTATCTCGTCACTGACGCGGTTGCCGCCATTCTCGACGTCGTCGCCACCCTTCCCGACGCCGTGTGTCTTCTCAACCCACGTCACTCTATTATTTTTCCCTCATTGTTCTACGCATGCTCTGTTTCTTCTCCCTCACGACCCCTGTATTTATTTTCTATTTGAAGAAAAAAAATGGCATCAAGTGGAAGAGGGAATGGAGTTGGGCTGAGGACAAATCCTGCATGGAGTCACTGTATTTCTATTGATGGGAAAACAAGAAAGAATTCCTCCAATTGTTGATAATGATCAAGGTCCTAGAAGAGAAGACATTGATAAAAATGAAGATGCTATGGAGGACAATGATGATTATTCTACTTTTGATATGAAAGAATTCCTTGGATAGTTTGTATTAAACATTAAACAATTTATTAGATGTTTTATGCTTGGCCACACTTATAAAACTATTTTAATTGTTATGAATTCATTTTATGAATTATGTATGAGTTGTTTTTATCATTTATATTTCTTTTAAATGATGTACCTATTTATGAATATATATTTTTTATCTACTCAACTCTTATGAGTCGAGTTCCAATCCTCAAGTTACGAGTTTTCATTCCTCTTACGATCTTCGAGTTTAACAACATTGGTGTAAACTCACTTGATAATTTGAACCTTATCAAACCACATTCTTTTTTAAAAAAAATTTAAACACTTGGACATGGTTCCCTTGTTCTAGAAACTTCATTTGGTTAAGTATAAATGTACCTTTTAATTATAGAAGACATATGAATCAATTTTGGAAGACATGTAAATCAACTCTAGAAGAAATCTGCAATGTGAAATAGAGAGCTATAGCCAGAAAAACTAAGCCTGCACCACTCAAATTAGAAGAGAGGCTAGAAGAAGTGTGAGAGAGGACATGGTGAAGCAGACAGCAAACTTAGGCTGTGCATTATGTGGTGGTTGTGCTCCTGGTGCTCCAGCAATAGAGCTAGACGGGGCTATTTCAGAAGAGGAAGCCAAAGGGGGTTCTGTAACATTAGCATCAATCAGGGAAGGGAGTGGAATAGCTGGTGGTAACGAAGATTTATCTATGAATTGAAAAAGGCCACCTATTTCAACTGGTTTCATGTAATTAGGAGTTCTGTGACCCAAATTTAAGCATCTGTTCCCTGCAGTAGGATGATGGAAATAATATAATTAGTAATCAGAACTGAGACTTCATTGTAGATCTGAATTTAATAGTAGGGATAAACAAAATTAGTGAGGCCTATTTGAGTTGATCAGAGATTGGACTACAGAGATAATTCTTGGTTTTAGTTTTAATTTTGTCATGACTAAATCCATATCACAAATATAAAGGAAATTTCGTACATTAAATATGGAAGAGTACTGGAAGTAAAAGGTGCTTCAAAGCCTAAAGTGATTTAATAGAATATCAAAACCAAATAGTGCTAAAATTGCACCTTTAATGAATTACAAGATCCAAACATAAAAAGAATGAACTTACTTCTGTATCTATCGGCTGTTTTAAGGAAGCCTGTGATGACACCATCAATTCCAGCATCCTGAACAAATGTGTTGATCAGGACAGTTGGATCTGACAAGAAATCCCATGCCTGAGATATGAACTCATTGTGAAATATTTGTACGTAAACTGAGAGATTAGAAGATTTTAACTTTGGCACGGTTTTTGTAGAGGCAGTCAGGAACAATTCATTTGTCAGGTACACAGAGACCTTTCTGATAACCACAGAATGAGCAAATGTTTTGATATCCGAAAGAGCTGAATCATCGATATCACCAACTATCTCATCAATCATGTACACAAGTTCATACTTTGTTTTCTCCTTGAATTTCAGTAGTACATAACTATTAGTGGACTGAATCATAACGTTTGGAGCCCCTGGTTCACTAAAATCTGTTTTTCTCAAAATATCAATGACTGCATCAATCACGCTTAAGTTTTGTTCCCTTGCAAGATATGGTGCATGCTGACAATAGTAGAAAACACCACAATTTCAAATCAAATAATAAGAAAATAAATTTGAAGAAATTCGTTCTCTTATCATTTAACATACTAAGTAAGAACACGCTACTATTATCATTCCTCCAAACTATAATTCCTCACCTGAACACCACAGCCTTATTGTGACCATGCTAAATCACAAGGCCATAACCCCACAAACTTTAATAATTTATTAACTTTAAAGCCCAGATGTGGTTACGGAACTCACAATTAAACTTATTGATTTTATCATTGTTTTTTAAATCACGATAACTATGAAGGAGATAAGGACAATAAAAATTGGAAAATGATATACTAACATCCGATTATTGACAATTTCTCTCACAACCTGACCTGGCACCGTCACTTCCCATATTTTTTTAATCTTTTTTAATTTTTGTGTTGGTTCTTTTGAAAGGAAACAAAAAGTGCGATTGGAAGAGAAAAAGCAAAGAAAGTGTGAGTGCAAACTGATGAATCGAAGAACATCTTGTTCGTCTTCTTCAACCGTGTCGACTTAATGGTTGTTCTTTGTCTTCAAACCCTATTTTTTTAAAAACCCCTCTTCTTCTTCGTCCCAACGGTGTGAATTTTCTAAAAACCTTATTTTTCTAAAAACCTCTCTTCTTCGTCCCACCAGTGTGGGTTTTCTAAAAATCATATTTTTCTAAAAACCCATCTTCTTTTTCATCCCAATGGTGTGGGTTTTCTAAAAATCATATTTTTCTAAAAACCCCTCTTCTTTGTTCTAACGGTGAGGGTTTTCTCATTGGACATGGATTTTTTTTTCTTCGATAACTTCAGTAGTGACACTTTCCTGCCTTGAGTTAATGTGATAAAGGTAAATCTTCATATTCTTATTCTTTGAAGTGAGTCCAAATTTGTCCCTCTTTGTATTTTGGAAAAGGAAAATAAAGGTGTCTATATTTCTTCTTCACTATCACTGTAGTATTTTTGCTTATCCATAACTACATAAGTGCTAATCTGTGGTATACATCTTGAACATGTGTGAAAAAGATGTACAAAACCTATTTCAATCTTCACTCCCTTGATTACTAGTGGGGAGTATATTTTGGTGAGTCAAGGAATGAAATTTTCATAATTTAATCAACAACATATGGATTCATCCCCTTACTATGTGCCAACCTATGACTTAATAAATGCTAACCCAAGTGCAATGCTTTGCAAATGAATTTTTCTTTCTTCAGTAACTGCAATAGTGGCACTTTCATGCCTTGAGTTCATGTGATAAAGTTAAATCTTCATACTCATATTTCTTCAAGTGAGTAGTGAGTCGAGTTGACCCCTCTTTGTTGTTTGGAAAAGGAGGAAATTAAAAGTGTCTTATATTTCTTCTTCACTACCACTGCGCAATATTTTTGCTTACTCATGGCTACATAATTGTTAACCTATGGTATACATTTTGAACATGTGTGAAAAGATGTACAAACCTTATTTCAAGCAAAAATACTACGCAGTGGTAGTGAAGAAGAAATATAGACACTTTTATTTTCTTTTTTCTAAAACACAAAGAGGGGCAAATTTGGATTCACTTGAACGAATAAGAGTATGAAGATTTAACTTTATCACATTAACTCAAGACATGAAAGTGCCACTATTGAAGTTATTGAAGAAAGAAAAATTCATGTGCAAATCATTGCACCTGGGTTAGCATTTATTAAGTCACGGGTTGACACATAGTGAGGGATGAATGCATATGTTGTTAATTAAATTACGAAAATTTCATTCCTTGACTCACCAACATATACTCTCCATTGGTAATGAAGAAAGTGAAGATTGAAATAGGTTAGCAATTATGTAGTCATGGATAAACAAAAATACTGCATAGTGATAGTAAAGAAGAAATATAAGACACCTTTATTTTCCTCCTTTTCCAAACAACAAAGAGGGGCAAACTAGACTCGGATGAAAGAATATGTGTATGAAGATTTAACTTTATCATAAGAACTCAAGGCATGAAAGTGCTACTATTGAAGTTATTGAAGAAAGAAAAAGGTTTAAATACTCGGATGGTAATCCCTTTGGTAAAAGCGTGTCAATCTAGTACCCGCTTTTAAAAAAGTGTTAATTGCATCCCAATTTTTGAAAAAATGCTTCAATTAGGTCCCTTTCAGACGAAGTTGACTAACGCGGTTAACAACGTGCCACGTGTCAGTCTATGGTTTTTTTAATTTTTTGAAAAAAAAAATGCCACATGTTAGGTCCCTATGTGTGACACGTGGCATTGTTAATGTCACGTGACATTGCAATGCCACGTGTTAGTGTCACTATCAGATGTCATTGTGTTGATTTCGATTTAGTTCCCCTATATGTCCTTTTTTTTTCAATTTAGTACCTACTTATGTATATCTTATTCAATTTTGTTCCAATTTTTTTTAGGGTTAAATATGTTTTTGGTCCCTTAACTTGTAGTGAATTTTGGAATTAGTCCATTTCGAAACTTTGGACCAATTTAGTCCTTCATCTCTCGAAATACGTGGATTTAGTCTTTTTAATCAAATTTTGTTAGGTTTATTTGACTTTGGACACATTTAGTCTTGCATTGGGCTGACTCGACCCAGACAAAATTTAATCGTATTTGGCCAAGACGACCGTGACCAAAATTTGGTCGTATTCAGCCAAGTTGGCTCCGGTCAAAATTCGATTGAATTCAATCGAGTCGACCCCAATTAAGATTTGGCCGATTCGGCTCTAACCTAAATTTAGCCATATTCGGTCGAGTAAGTCCCGAACGAAATCTGACTATATTCAACTGAGTCAGCCGTGATTGAAAATTGGCCATATTCAGCCGAGTCAGTCCCGACCGACGAATTTAGTGGAGTCAATCATGACCGAAATTTGACTGATCAGGCCTTGGCCAAAATGTGGTCATATTTGGCCAAGTCGGCTCTGGCCAAAATTTGATCGTATAAGGCAAAATCTTCCCTGGCCGGAATTCGGCTGAATCCAGTCAAGTCGATCTTGTTTAAAATTTTGCCGAGTCGACCCTAGCCCAAATTTGGTCACGTCATCCCCGACCGAAATTCGTTCAAATTTGGCTGAATCGACCCCAGCAAAAATTCGGCCAAGTCGACCCCAGCTAAAATTTGGCCAAATTTGATCAAGTTGAGCTCGACCAAAATTTGATCGGCCTCAACTGAAAGTCAGTTGAGTCCGTCCCATGAAATTTGACCTCGTTGGCTTTGACAAAAAATCTGTCAAATTCTATGGTGTCGGTCCTATGGACAAAAGTTTTAGAAAATTCAATTTAAATTTATCTTATGAAAAATGAATTTTGGATTTTGAAGTTGGATCTAGATTTAAACTTAATCCAAATATTTGAATTTGGATTTAAAAAAAATTCAATCTACTTTTTCTGAAAAAATGTATTTAGATCGAAAATCTAATCCAATTATTTGAATCCAAATAGATGTGAATTGGATCATTAAAAATCCAATCCATGATCATCCTCCTACCAACTATTGCTTGATCCTCTCTTTAATGTTATCTTGTTGTTTACAAGGATGATAAATGCCTCTCAAATGATTTTTTATGGTTTACCATATGGCTTACACAGTTAACTGTGCCTTACTGCATTTCATCACAGATATTACATGTTCACATTATTTATAACCAATGGAACGAATTAAGACTGAATTACTGAAATAATGGCCTGAACAGAACGCACCTCAATGATGATCACAACACCTAATGGGGAAGTACGACCTTGTGTGAAATTCAAGAACTCTGACAATGTTATCAATGATCCTTTGTCGTTAAATTTTGGGTTTCTATACAAATTGTAGCGGCTAAACTGGTTCAGCATCGAGGCTGCAGGAAAAAGGAAGAAAAGAAAAATACAGCCGTCAAATATTTGTGTTTACATTTACGTATATTGATAGGTAAAATATATTCATACAAAAGGAAATGCAACTGAGGGCCAAAAAACTCATGAGATTAGTCTCTCAAGCAGTAACAAATAATTGGGATTCGTCAGATCACGGATAGGTCCATATCCAGCCTTAAATCATACATTTTACATATGAAAACACGAAAACAATTATGATAAGTAAATTTGATTATCCTGTGAAGAGATAGGTCAAAATCCATTTTGTCCTAATTATTCCTAACACATGATTTGCTTCCATTGTGTATTTATATCTCATTAGACATGAACTTTCACTTAATTAAGGTATATGGCATTCACTGTTTGATAAGTCTCTTGTATAAATAACCTGAATGAAGAGTATATGAACATTTGACTTACGCGTCAAGCTTGATATGTCATTCCAAGACAAGTCGAATGCAAATATTCCATCACTAGATTGGATCTCTGGAATAGATTTGCTAAGGTTGCTGAATCTTGACGGAGCAACATTTGTGTTCGGGATAAGATCAATAGATCTAAAGCAAAATGGTATTCCATCCTTTGACATCTGAACAGGACAGTCAAGAACATCCGCACCATCTGAAAAAGCCTTTTCATACGCTAAATCTGTACAAGGAGGATAATCTCCACTGGCTCCATATTTTGAGATGACTAAAGTGTTTACTGAGACATGAACAAAATGAACGTATCTGGTTAGCAATGACGCAATTTACACCAGCATAGAAGTGCATATGTACCAAGCAGGCATAGACTAAACTAAAGAATAAGATCAGTAATAATCATACAAACATTACAAAACATTGATTTTAGGTATTTTTTCTTCCTGCAGCCCCATTATTACTAAATGTACCCCCAACAAAACTACTCTCCTTCGCTCATAACACGCCACAGGAAATCACTTTTCCAAAGTACAAAATGGTAATTTCAAAACTTATTGGGTCTGCAGTTATAAATTATGGGGGTGTAGGAAGAAAAAGCCTGACTTTAACGCACCTTTTTTTGGATCATTGAGGCCCAAGTGAGCAAAGCAGTCTGCATAATAAGAACATAAATCAATTAAAGGGGGAAACTTCATACTCATGTATACACGCATTATGAAGTTAGTCAGGTTAGAATTTTTTTTAGCTACCCAGAATCCCCTTGCTACTAAAATCAAGTACAGAAGTACACACATAGTTATAGAAGATGCGGAAGCATAGTAAATCGATACAGAAAATTTTAGCTTGGAAAAGTAATATAATGGGAAAATGTCTATATTTGGGTTAATGCAATTAGGAAAATGAACACCATGTTTTTTACATGGTCGCCTAAAGTATATAGTTGAAATTTGCCTAAAGAAGATGCCTAAGATAAACTGGACCTGGCTTAAAAGTTGGAATCATAAAAAGAGAGTTGGTAAGGTTATGTGCATACATTTCCAATATATGCAATGGCCAATATAAGTTCATCAAAATGTTGTGCTCAGAAGCCTCTATAGTGCATAGGGCATCAACT
>Ga0209389_1004301_pt1 | contig 11805 bp, 12 predicted proteins | sample CowpearedBW_FD_187526 | JGI IMG/M metagenome (GOLD analysis project Ga0209389, IMG submission 187526) | Root nodule microbial communities of legume samples collected from California, USA - Cow pea red BW (SPAdes) (version 2) | ecosystem: Host-associated > Plants > Roots > Nodule | place: USA... | reverse complement strand
AAAAAAAAAAAAAAAAAAACTTTACTAGAACGTGAGATATTTTTTACCGGGTCGGATCTTAAGTTTCTTAGAAATGTAATACCTAGTTTTATTAGACTAGTTAGTTTCTTAACAAGAACCTTGGATACCTCGACCAAATTGCATTCCCTCAAATCATGAGCTTATTTCGCTTTTGACAAAAATGTTGCAAGTATATAACAGCTTCACAAAACGTCAAAAACTTCGTAATTAAAATACATTGATATTGTCCTCAGAAGTTACAACTGAATTTGACCTTGGACTACACTAAATTACTAATAAATAAGGTAATCATGGTTATTAAAGTTATGCTTTCCTGTTTAGAGAAAAACTTTCTTAGTTTATTAAGAAATATCACAGAACAAAAACAATAGAAAAAATCTTCTCCTTTACCAAAACACTATTTGTCTACTTACGACGACCAGAGATCAGATTAAGAGTGAACCAAATCCTCTTGTTTCGGTGACTGTTAAGCACAAATACTGAGAACTTTTCTTTTTGACATAATTTTATCAAATAATAAAATGGCAACAAGAGTAACCTATCAAAAACATCCAAGTCCACCAATAATCAAAGGCATAAGAGAAAACACCCTCCTTTATGTAAATCAACTGCTATACTTTTGTGTGATGTTTTCCAAATTTGTGTTCTTTTTTACTCTCTCAATTCAACTTACGTATATTGTCAGCAATTTACTGAAGAATTTAAATTATGAAAATACTGGTTCAAAGAATGCGTAAAGCTGCCTAACTTCAAAACAACTGAATTTTCTCTCCACACCTAACCATTTTCCTCCTCAGCAATGCACATGCCAAAACCTCGTTTGCCGTTGCCTAGTATACATAATCACAGAACCAAAGACATAACTACGAGTCACCGGCATTCTTGGTCTTTTCTCGTACCATTGTCTTGACAAACAGCTCCCCAGCCCTGTACGAAGATCGCACCTGCAAAACACAGAGAACTTTCAGTAAGGATTCAATGAAGATGATCAGAAAATTGTACCACTTATCAACTGAAGTGGAGCTATTGAGGAAGCGTATTAAATGCATAAAATGGTTATTACAGACACACATATGTTCATTGAGTCATACCACAAGAAGGGTACAATAAAAGTCTGATTTATTTGGTAAGAGCTTACCAGTGGACCACTTGCTACATAACGAAAACCAATAGATTCCCCATATTCTTTCCAGAAGGCAAACTTCTCAGGGGTAACGTACTCTTTGACAGTCAAATGCAAGGGAGTTGGCTGCAACAATAAAATCTTTTGAATTAGCTATAAGCCCCAACAAGTTAGCAATCAATAAGAAAGAAGATTGTGAATGTCAGCTCCACCAACCATACAATAACCCCATGCAGATTCAATAAAATATGTCATTGCAACTTAGAATTATGAGATCATGTGAATGATTAGCACAATCTGTAAGCATGGATAGAAGTTTAAGATTTGATTTCTAATCTATGAGAATGATACTGTACTTAGTGTTCGTCTGTTATGAGTATGTGTATTGTCAGCACCCTATTAGGTTATTTTAAACGCTTCAGAGTTTAGAGAAGCAAGTATGGAAACCACTAAAGCATGTTCCGTTAACTAACCTGTAAATATTGACCAAATGTCATAATATCGACATCAATAGCCCTTAAAGCAGCCATTGCTTCCTTCACCTCATCATCAGTTTCTCCAAGGCCGAGCATTATAGACGTTTTTGTTATCATACGCTCCTTGCTATGTTTTGCATGCTTTAGAACTGACAGGCTTTGCTCATACCTGCAATCGTATACAACATATAGGAAATACTATACTTATTCCATATACATTTCTTATATTAAAGGTTCTGTATTTCCAGTATATCAACTATTCCTCATTAAAGAAATTATAAATATTAGATTTTATTGTACTTTTAAGGAGCAATGGTTTATGGTTGATATGAGGACAAAGCTCTAGGAGCAATAATGCAACTTACCCTGCCCTAGGATCTCTAACAATTCTTTGGAGGCGTTTCACTGTCTCAATGTTGTGAGCAAAGACATCTAAACCTGAATGAACCAGAGTTTCTACTGCCTTCAAGTCACCCCGAAAATCGGAGGTTAAACACTCGACCATGATCTCAGGTTTCAGATTCTGCAAAAGCAAATTATACAGGCAACAATCAGCATAAATATACAATTTGCATTGTATACCCTGTAAAATACATTATAAAACAACATTCTAGTATATCAAAGCACCTTCAAGGCTTTCACAGTCTGAGCAAAATGGCCACTTCCTCCATCGGGTATATCATCACGATCCACACTTGTTAGGACAATATAATCCACACTGCAAAAAACGGTAACTCGGAATTACAAGAGAACAATGAGATCTAATAAAGTTTTTATATGCCCATGATCAATCTAGGCATTGAAACCCGTTGAAATTAGCTCATGATCCACACAGAGGATCGTTCATTCTGATTTGTCTCAAACCATCACATAATGCACACACTCACTCACCCCCAACTTGCTATGGCCTTGGCAGTGTTTTCCGGTTCCATGGGATCAGGAGGTGAAGGATTTCTACTGGTTTTAACAGCACAAAACCTACATCCACGTGTGCAAGTATCCCCGAGAAGCATGATTGTCGCAGTTGCAATCCCATCTCCACCTCCATTCCAACACTGTGCACACAAACACACACACACATTACAATCCAAAACTCAACAAATAACAACGAGAGCGAGTGAAGAAGAAAAGCAATGAAGAAAAAAGTGAAGAGAATTGAACCTAACCTCTCCTATGTTGGGGCACTGTGCCTCTTCGCAAACAGTGTTGAGCTTCAACTGGGAAAGAGATCCCTTAATTTCTAGGAACCTTTCACCCTGCGGAGCTTTCTGCCGCAACCACTCGGGCTTCTTCACGTTTGGGTCTCGCCCCGTGTGCGGGCCCAGCCCACCAGGCCCAACAACCTTCTTCTCTACCGACACCGACGAAGCGTCGCATCGAATTGTTCCCCAACTTGGAGGACCGAAACGGTGGCGTTTATGAGCACTGGGAGATGGGGTTGAGAAGGAGACGGAAGGAATGTTGTAGAAAGATTGGCGAATCATTTTACTGTGAATGGAAATTTGAGATGAATTGCGATGATGCAGAAGTTGTAGTAGTTGAAGGCATTGGTTTCTCCGTCCACAAAATGAAATTCGGTGTGGTTTTCTTGAGACAGGTTTATAAAAATGGAAGAGGGTGAGAATGGTTGAACAAAGCAAAGAAAATTACAAAAACCCAGAACAGACATAATTCTTTTTCCTTACACCCCTCACAGATTCTTTTTAATAGATAATATAAAAGCATTTTATTTTGTTATGTCTTCTTTAAATAAATAAAAAAAAGTGTATGTCTATTTCTGTAGTATATTTTAAATAATTAAGAAAAGTTGCCCAAAAAATAGGCAAATAAAAGTTTACTGTTATATTTGAGAAAATTTTAAAAAGCATAAATGTAATTTACTTTTATTTATTTTGAAATTTATTCTTCATTTTATTTTGAAATGTTTCATATTGTAATTGTTTAAAAATAATAGTCTAAATTATAAAAATCAAATGAGCTAAAATTTGTACAATATCCATCAGGTACTATTAGTATAAGTTCTGAATTTTTAGTTATTATAAAAGTTAATAAATATTCCATATGAATACCTAGATGATAGTTTATTTTTTCTATTATTAGTGCAAAGACAGTTACTCAAAATGAAACTCGAAAAAAAAAAATGTTTAAAATCTGTATTATTTAGTTGAAAATGAAGAGAATAAAAAAATTATTTTCCTAATTTGAAATTTTGCATTCTCTTTTCTATTATTTACTTTCCTCTCATTCATTAATTAAAGTTCGATGCTCAGTAACAGTTACAGTATAAATTTCACGAAAATACAGTAATTCCAAGATTCAACTTTTGAAATCACAAACAACCCGAAATATCGTGAAAGGAACCAGGCATTGCCAATAGATCATTAAACAATTTCATTAATTGAACAAAGAAGAAGTAAAGCCAGGAAACCCCTTGTAACAGCAAGAACATTTTAGATCAACATTTCTACGCAGGCGCACATCCCAACCATGAACCTTGTAGGGAGATTTGGATACCCAACTTTAAACTTTATAGCTATCACTATACCAAAAAACATGACAGCATAAAACACGATAGCATATACTGGCAGGTGTTTAAAATTGCGTACAATAAAGCTGACAGGTTCTAACATTGTAAATAACTTATAAGTCCATATGGGAAAATGCACAGCGGGATGACCAAAATTTTGTTGAAGAATGTAGTAGTTACAACCTAAAGGACTCTAGATCATATGAACAATTGACTAGATTTTTCTTTTTCTTTAACCCTTTCTTTGGGTTTCTATGTTTGTATTTTGTAGATAATAAGTATACAAAAGAATGGGCATAATTACAAGTTCCCGTCACAAGAGGCACGAATTGTATGAGCATCTTTCCACCGATACAGCACCCTTGTTCATAAATACCAAATACTGCATGGGATTGGGAATGTATAGTATCTTGCATTCGTCTTCATAAAATCATGTTCAAATCAGACAGATCATCCATTGGTATCTCTAGGCCAATAGCGTCATTATCTTGCAAATCGTCATCAATGTTCAGCAGCCAAGAATCCAGGTCTTGAGGTCCAGTAAGTTCATTACCTACACCTAGTTCTATGGAGTCTAATTCATGCAGGTTTGTGATGTCCATGCGTTCCTCAGTTCCAGTGGACACATTGTGAGGTACAGATCCAGTTTTACTTTTTCTGTTGCCATGACTGGAAATAAATTCATTAGAACCACAAGCCAATTGATGCTCAGAGTTATTATTTTCCATTAACTTGCTAAGAGGACCATTTCCAGAACTAGATAGTTGAGCTGTCTTTGGTTTAGACTTTGCTTTCGTTTTCCGCTCACCCCTTGTATGACTTGCAGAAGAACGACCACCTTTTGTTACAGAATTTTTTCCAGAAGAGTCTTTGCCCCTGTCTCGTTCACTCCTCTTTCCCTTTGCACCACCAGGAGTTGATGCAGACCTTAGAGAAGGACTAGCGCCAACATCATCAAGCAGCAGTTCCTTTTTCTTCCCTCTGTTTACAATTGGTCCTGTCCTACCAAAATCCTGGTTGGAGGGCTGGTCTAGATTTCCAGACACATCCTGCTCCTTGCGAGGGAAATAACCTGCAAGAACAAGGCCCAATTTGTTAAGCAATTATCCTCCTAGTCCAAATCAAGATATCAGAAAAAAGGAACGGAGACAAAATAAATTAAGCAAAAATCAACATCCTAAGGAAATTGTTTCTTGACAAGCATGACGCCTCAGCTAAATTTATTCTAGTATGAGTACTATACCAAATGATTGCAAAATAATTAAAACAGGAAACCTGAAGGTGCAACTTCTTGCTGAGAATTTTGACCAAGTGATAGGTTTGCTGCAACAGCTGAACCAGTATTGTTGTCATGAGAAGGAGCAGCAACTAGGGCATCTTTCAAAACAGGGTCCAAAAAACAACTTTTCCCTGTTTCCTCAAATTTGTGGCATAGAGCAAGAGTCCTCTTCATAAAAGCCAGAGCAACTGGCCTTGAGACCTTAGAAAGTCCGTATCTCGCAGCACTAGTTCCACGGGTTGCCTGCAAAAATTATCAAGGGTCATTTCACGGAGCAAATGTTATGCTACCTTAACTCTTTCAGACAAAAGCATTGTTACAGCACCACTCTTAAAAGAATAATCTAAAGGGAACATGCTACATACTTAGTAACACATGAGGGGAAGAGGAGACAGTAACCTCCGTAACAAAAAAAAAGTACGCTGCATTTCAATTAGAAATAAGATGATCGAAATAATCTGTTAAATAGCTCGATTTAATTACCAGTTGCAACTTGTAACAACATCCACATTCTACAGATTATCAATTCATTGAACAAAGAAACAGGAAAAAAGCACAGTAAAAAAGCTTATTTACCAGTTTTTTCTTATAAGCCAGCTCGACAAGTTTGTCCATGGCAACTTGCTCAAGGGCTCTGCAAAGTGTACAGAATATATTAGTTATTGGTGAGGGGACCTAATGATACACAACTAACAATCTATCGACATAGAAAGGATGAACACGTGAAACAATTTATGAATATCAAAAGTATAATCATGAAAGAAATACATAATTCTGAATTTAGTACCGTTGTTCCATTTCTCTGCCTCGTTCTACTGCTTGAATAAGTTTCATAAAGCATTCTCTCTTTTTATTGACCTGTGAAATTGGTCCAAATGGAGTGTACATAATTGAGTAAAAAATGAATCAAGAATAACTAAATCATAAGCAGATCCATCATCCTAAATAACTAACTACTTTACATTTAAGCAGTCATGTCAAGCATAAGACAAAAGAATCAAAAACCTGTTGGAAGAGTCCTTTCTGCAATTGCATAATATCTTGATTAATAGCTTCACAATCTCCATCAGCAAGATCAGGCTTTTAGACAACAATAAGGGGATCAGTGACAGAAGTTAAAAATTGAAGCCTTGATTAGAAAAGTGAACTAATTTAACCATATTCAATACGTATTAAACTATCTCAACAATAATATCTCTCCGAAAGCACATCATGTCCAGTTCCTAAGAGATTAAAGTAGACAGAGACATATAAACAGCAAATCTCTTAACACCATCACACGATCATTTAGCTTGAACATATAACCGATGCATATGAATAAACCACGATCTATTGGCTTCTAAAAGTTTCTAAAAATGAGAAGCTTACCACTTGTTCTGGATATAGGCCAATACTCTGTAGCTCCAGTAAGAGTTTATCTTCCATGCTCATTTGCTCAAAATGGCAACTGAAAGATGATGAGCATGAATTTATGTGCATACCCAAAGACCCATCATTGCCATCTTCAGATAACATGGACAGCCTGGTTTCTGGATACAATGATCCCTGATCAATTTGCAAAGAAACGCCAGGTTCTTTCATAGGGATGTTTGCACAACTAGTATGCATAGCATTGCCATTACAAGAAACCTTGCCAGAGTTGAATACATATTCCATCTTGATGTTGGATTGGTTCTCAACACCCTGAAAGAAGCAAGGCAGCTGAGAAGAACCATCTCTTTCACACAGAAAAGACATATGCCCATCTCCAACAATGTCTTCATCAATTTGATCATCAATGATCAGAGCTGTCAGCACTCTTTGATACAATGGTGCAACTTTGTTTCCTTCTGAACCCATTTGTCTGCACAAAATACTAAAATCTAGATGTTGATCAACCATGTCATCCATTAAGGGTATCTCTTTCGAATCAGTTTGATTGCTTCTGTCTTTTTCTCTAGAGAGAGGACTTTGTGACACAGGATTTTCGGTGTGTGTAAGTCTATCCTGAAATGTAAATGAAAGATAAATGTTGAAGATTGGATAATTAACATCGAATCTTTAGAAATCATTGGAAATGTAAATGTGCTTGACAAATGTTCACTTTTCACTTCTGAAGTATAATGTAAAAGTCATATCTAAGTTAATTTCTAATTAGTTCACATTTGACAACTTCAAATCTTTACACTGACAATATAAAAATTAAAGTCCTTTAACATTCCAGTTCACGTCACCAATTTCAAAAGTTAATTTATGCTCTACGGCTTTTCAAGGTAGTATAATGTTTAATAATCACAGGCAAGGCAATACTTTAAAAAACAAATGGACCAGAACCTGCAAGTTTTCCCACGATAGGGAAACAGACAGACATCATTCAACATGTTCCGTTAGAGGCACTGATGCAATGAGCAGCACATAATTGGGTTTTTCTAAATTATGGAAAATAATTAAACAAGATAAAGACATATTTCAATAACAAATTATAGAAGAGGTTTTACCACGTCAATGTGATGCGATGCATCTTATTGGCTAATATATATGATGCAAAAGAATGGAAGAATATAATGATAGCAAGAACCATAAAATTGGGATAACAGCTCCAGAATTGCTGTTTAGGTTTACTTTGGATGTGGTGCAAATAACTAACAAAATAATCGTACTTCAGCTACATGCGACATCAAATTCAAATTAAAACTAAAAGCAGGAAACATGCTCACTAATAGTACTTAAATTGTTACAAGTACAAGCCAATTGACATTACGTTACAAGGTATCAAACAGATAAAATGCTGCAAATATAAGATATTATACATTACCAGTGCATCACTTCCAACGCCTAGCATTTGAGACAGACATCTCAGATCAACGTCTGTTGTTTTAACCTGATATCAAGGATAACATAAAAAGAGAGGGAAAATGCCTCTATTAAATGCTACTTAAAGTTCATAAAAGCATATATAGTTAAAGCACCCACCAGGTGCTTCAAGTAGGACATGGTTTCCAAGCTGACAGGAGCAAAAATAGGTTCCAGATTCTTCCAGAATGAACTACAACAGCCAATATCTGCCAAGGACAAAAGCAACATATTAATGGAATTCTTTTACACATATATGTATACCCAGTCGCAACTGGCAAGTATACAACTGCAAAAGCGTAAACCAGATTTGAGTTTAGTTACATACAACTGGCATTGCTAGCAAACTTAGCAGCAGTTAATAGCTCCTCCCGGTCATCATCCTCCACTGGCATTTCAGATGGTTTAATACATTATACAAAAAAGAACAGGCAATACAATCATATAAATTTTGCATGCACAAAATTCCCCACAAAGTACCATTGAGAACTAACTTAATAACTAACATACCCCCCTTAAAACAGAGGAAGAATACAAAAGAGAAATATTAGCACTAAACTCCTTATAATGCACTACTACTAACAAAATATTATTGGAAATTACAAAATTTTGGTTCCACTTCCTATTTAAGGATGATTTTGTAATTTTAAATCAATTTTAACAATTAGAGTTTATTGCTATCACTATGTATAAAAGAAAACATAAATGATGCTGGACAGAAGTTAGGATCTAACATAAGATTTAGGGTTTTCAGATAGGTATAAACAGACAAGAAAATAAAAGTTCACTGCACTCTAGGTATGATATTTTAATTAATTCCATGAATTTAATGCAAGAAGTAGTGACTCAAACATATGGTATACCTGATATATCAGGGGAATTGTTAGTCAATGGATGCCCAGTTCGAATAGTAGCTTTCCTATCACATGATTTCTTCAGAGGAGGACGCCCTGGTTTACTGAAACAAAGACAAAGTCTTAAAAATATTCGCAACTTTCTTTACTGCAGCAGGGGAAGTGCCATTTTTGTTTTGACGACCAGAAGAGACTGAGAAAGAGAATTATACCTTCCATTCTTTTCAGAAGCAGGCTTCATATTTTTAATTGGCTTCATCAAGGTTGAAGTCTCTAACTTCTCTTTCATTGGCAAGATGCCACTCTTCAAAACTGAAGAGCCCCTACCACCCCTTCCCTGTCTACGCAGATCATCTCCAATCTCTTCCTTGTAGGGTATTTTTTTATTTTTTGATGTTAACATTGAGGAACTTGTAACATAAGAACGATTTATGGCACTTTCATCAATTTCATTACTTTCCAATCTTTTCACCTTCAAATTATATTCACCAGCACCAGATTCTTCACTTTCAGATAATCTGGTTGGCGGTGACATGTTTTCATGTTTCACTTTAACTGGTTGAATGCCACTGTTGATAGCACCGTTGGAAGTATGTAATCCACTAATAGTAGAAGACATTCTGGTACCAACATCGGAAGGGGACGAACCTTCTAATGATGTATGCACTTCATCACAATTTAAGACAGGGGACATCACATTTGCTCTTCGAGTGCGAGTAATTTTCTGGGGTCTCTGTCCAACCCATTGGGCCATATGGGATGAAGATGATACAGGCAAAGGACGCTTGCGATTTACAGTACCACTTACTGAATGAGGCTTGTTCACATTTAAAGGTTGTTCCTCAGTTTCATGTAATTCAGAAGATCGAGAAACAGAACATGAGTTTCCAGCCATCAAAGCACCGGTCCGTGGAGGCCTTGAAGCTTTTCCTTTCGACAATGCATGGATACCACCAGTATGATTATTGTCACAAACATTATACCTAAAAAATGGGATCAAAGAGATTAGCCGTAAAGTTGTAAAATAATGTTATCTTCGATGATTAAAAGCTGTCTATAATAAATGCATCATGAATATGAATGACAGATACATACTTATTTCCTTTAAGTACAACCCGTTCCTTATTTGATCCGTCCACTGAACCCCTTGACACCTTTTCTCGCTCATTATTGGCAGCTGTACATGCATTGGGTGTAGGAGACGAAGAACCATCAAGCTTGCTACTACTGCCAGAATATCCTGACCTGTGACAAACAGAATGTTGAAAACAGATTATCCCTCCTGTTTGTTCAGAGTAAATTAACTGAACGAAAAAATAAGAAAATGTCAAAATGTGCATAAAACCAAGCAAAAATTCGAATTTTAAATATTTCTCTAAGTGCAAAATCAGACCTAGCAGAACACCGGTAGATTTACTACTAAAGGAATTTCCCTTTTGAGCTAGTGTGTAACCAAGTAACTTTTTATTGTCTTTCGCAGCACATTGTAAGTCCTGCTTTTACAACATGATTACAGTGATTTATCTAATCTAACTTGAGGGAGAGTGTTGAAATAGAAGCTATATCATTTGTATTTATAAGCATTTGCACTACAGGCAGCAGATAGCCTCTTAAGTTACAATAAATTAACACTCACATGCCTATACTCTTGAGCAATTATATTCAAAGGATTAAGGGTTCTCTCTCTATATCCTGTCTCTTTCTAAATGGTCCATGCCCTGAAAATAAAAAAAATATCCAATTATTTGTTCCCAAAAAAGATGAAGCACCCACAAAATAGACTGGATGCCATTACCAAATAATAAAAGTCATCGTGTTAAAAAAAAGCCACATCTTACTGAAACCAGCTATCTACTATCATTAATGCCACATAGTAACATGTCCATAACATCTCAGATATACTCATTTTTGTAGCTTTTACTCTTCTCCAATAAGAATATTTTATATGAAGGAACTAATAACTGCCTAAACACAAAAATATTCCTAAACTCAATATGATAAATTGACTTCATAAGTTGATTTGCATGAATAAACACAATACGTTCATAAATCCAGCATGATAAATTCGCTATTTATACATTTAACATTCTATAACTAATTTCTACAGTTACTCATATCACTTTCCAGACATCAGGTAACATCTTTAAAAACAGAAATCCAAAATCAAAGAATTTGATAAATTTTGGTTACCTCAAACCATGAGCATCAGAACCTTGCAGACCTGAATCATTAGCTAGCCTTAGATGCGTAACTTTTTTCAGTTCTCCTTCCCCATCAATGGATCTGGCAACAACTATACCCATGGAACGTTTTCTTTTCATTTTTCTATCCCACGTTTCTCCACCTGCAGGTAATCTTCGAATCTTCTCTTCAACAATATCACAACCTTTGCTAACATCCTTGGTGTTGTCTCTATCCTTTCCAATGGCCAAAGGCTGCCTTGCATTGCTATGACTTAGTCCTTCAGCCTGGTGTTCTTCCAACAAAACATACATCGAGTAAATATGAATGTTGAAGAAATGAAGTTATGACATGGCAGAAAAATGTGTAGCTATTGGGATTTAGTTAAAAAAGAAAGAAAAAGAACATGGCATAGCCAGTATCCAAGAGATGAAAACCAAAGCAACAATTATTTGTCAATGGTTCTTTACAACAAGTGATGGCCTTCAAAAAGTTATAGGTGCAAATATATG
>Ga0209389_1004299_pt1 | contig 11806 bp, 10 predicted proteins | sample CowpearedBW_FD_187526 | JGI IMG/M metagenome (GOLD analysis project Ga0209389, IMG submission 187526) | Root nodule microbial communities of legume samples collected from California, USA - Cow pea red BW (SPAdes) (version 2) | ecosystem: Host-associated > Plants > Roots > Nodule | place: USA... | reverse complement strand
AACAATTGTTTGTAGTGACATATTTCTAACCGATTGAATATTTTCAATGTCTTGAATGAATTTAATTCTATAATTAAAATTTAAAGTTTTTATTGAGAGTCATTGTCGATTATACAACTGTCAGATACATTACTCATATAACAGTCAGCACACAACACCCTTCTAAAGCATATCTTCCACCATTTTTTTATCTTTTAATCACCTTCGCGATCCAATTGAAGAAGAAAGGGTTATACACGTATGTTATTAATTAAATTAGGGTTTTATCATCACTTTGCTACGCAAACACAAGTCAAAGCCAAGGGTAGGACGAAGCTAAACATGTCAACCCAAGAAATTAAAGTTTTGTGCCACGTACCAATTAACCCTAATTAAGGTGTGGTATTGAGGAAATAAAATAATCTACAATGTAGATTGTGATTTGGATTCCCTTTTTGTCCGTACTTGAACAACCATCAATAATTGCAAGTTTGCAACTGATGTTACATCAATTATGGAATAGGTTAACGTCACGGAAATTAATTAGTGGACAACCAAAGCATATGTGGAACTTGTTTGTGTTTTTGAAGATAATAAAAGATTTTTACGGGGTAGAAAAAGAAAATTCAAGTATACAGTTTTTTTGTTTTATACTCTATATTTATAAGATGTCACGTAAATTTTGAAAACGAAAATAAGAGAAACATAGAAATGGAAACAAAATCCATAACTTCAAGAATGGTATAACAAAGATGGCAAGTGTTACAAGCTAACATGGTAGTGCGTGTTTGGTTCTATATTAAATTGATGTAGAATTGATTTTCTAATGTAAAATCAGTATATGTTTGGTTTTCAAAATCAATTAAAAAATAAAAAATTACGTTGAAGGAAAAATAATTAATTCTTACTTTGATGTTGAAAAATTGATTAAGATGAAATCAATTCTCTAATGTTGAATTAAACACACTCTTACTCTGATTGATGCAAAATTGATTCGGGAATGTGGTTGAACTTTTCATGGTCTTGTGATGTTGGCCATGTGTTCCACTAGATCTTCAATTTATGTACATAAGTAACATACACAATAAGAAAATGGCAAGTGCTACAAGTTGATCTTGCACTTTTTGATCGATGCAAGGTAGATAGATGTTGGGATGTTGGCCAAGTTGTGATTTTAGCCTTCACAATGCACCAAAGTGTCTGGCTTTTAATTGTGGTGTACTTGTTGAGGAGGGATACGTTTTTTCATGATTGACAAAAACAAATAAAAAATACACTAAAAAGTCGATTTTATTGTCGATAAAAACATTATGCTATAAAATAATCTCAGCGAAAAGAAAATTAATATTTAAATTATCTTATTCGTATTATAGCAGATATTTCGTTTTTTTTTAAATTTTACATTTTTTTTAATATTATATGTTTAAATACAGAACATTACAATAATGGCGTTACTTTTGGCTTCATAAAAAGCTGCGGTTTTTATCATGTTGTTCCCAAAGGATGAACAAGATATGCGAATATTTGGGGGGCTTCAACCACGAATCACAAATAAGACTAATACAATGTATTGGTCTATCAGATTGGAAGAACTTATTTTATATATTAATAATAAATATATAAGTGCAATTTTGATAAAAATTAAACAATAAATATAATATTATATAATAATAATAATGATAATAACCAATGTTGTTTACAATATAATAATATTTTCTAATTATTAAACGATATAATAATATTTATTTTTAAAATTTTCATACCCAATATTCTTTTTGATAATTGGTGGTGAAGAAACAGAGTTCTGAGATCCTGTTTGGGCTGCTTGGTAGCAGTTCAATTTCCAACATGTTCATATTTCACTCAACTCCCACCTATTTAAACTTACCCAATAGTTTTGCGTGCCATTTCCTTTCCCTCTGGGTAACCAAATTAGTTCTTACCAACAATCGGTGTAAAATTTCACTTATTCAAATTTATTTTATATTAAATCAAACTCTTTTTTTGGAAAATTCATTGACTCACTCCATAAAAAGTTTTTTTGCCATTGGGAGGTAAAACAATAATTTAAAACATGTTTAATATTTCGCCAGAACAATACATGCAATGATTGATATTTTCCCGACCAAAAAAAACTATTGTGATTTTCCTCAAAGAATTGACGTATTTATCTCTGAATTATCTAGATCAATTCAATGTTCCAAGAATCCAGCTTCAACACTTCACAATCACATGTGTCCACGTAATCATATACGTCTTTTTCGGCCGCCATTATCATCACAGCGATCTTCCATCTTTCTAAATCAGGTCACAATCACGTCACCACCTCTGCGATCCAACGCCTCCCAACACTCCACGTGTCGGGATCAGAAAGCACATCATGCCTCCGTCACGCTATAAAAGCCACCTTCCCTTGTGTTCATTCAATATCTCGTACCAAAATTTGAGAAGCTAGTGATCAATCTTCAGCCCTGTGCTGAGTGTGTTTCTCCGTTCCTCCACCTTCTTCCATTGGAGGACCTTCTCCTCCAGGGATAGGATCACACTTTTTCTCTTCCCCAGATTCTTGAGTTAACTGTTCCTTCATTTTCACCTTCTCGTGACACTAACTTTGGTGAGTTCAGTTTTTCGTTGTGTAGCAGTAATTTTACGAGGAGGAGATTTACGAAATCTTGCTTTGGATTACGCGTCGGAAATTAAGATTTTTTTTCTTTACTATTTCGATACTATTTCGAAATTGACCAAGTTAAACGTCGGGGTCACGCTAGATCTCTCTAGGTTCTGTTTAAAGTTGTCTTTTTTTTTCGTTGACAAAACTGCCCTGGTGTATTGCGGAAACTACACTATTAATTAGTACCCCAGATGATTTCTGATGTTATTTTCTTTTGTTGCAACGCAGCTTTCCTAAAAGGAAGAAAAAGAAACTTCACCTTGTTTTTTAATTTCGGATGAAGTTTGGTTTTAGCTTTTGCTATGTTCTAACTTCTCCTTGTTTTTCAATTAATATGTTGTCGATTTTCATTAACCAATAGTGAGACCAGAGTTAGGGAGAAGTATAGCGACAAATCATAAATGCACTAAACGACAAAGAAAGAAAGGAAAGGACTCTGCTTTTCTAGGTTCATTCTAGAATTTGATTATTAATTTTCTTCCAACTTTTGGGGTATAGGTTAAAAAGATGACGATGCTAAAGACAACACCAACGCAGTTCCCTACGTGGATTCCTCCATTCCGTGAACCACGTCGCAATCTATCTAACATGTGCTTAACCTTTAGCATCATCCATCACCATCATCATAAGCCCCTAGGTCTATATTACGAAACTCCTCAACAATTTTAGGTCGAGTTAATATTATTTTATCGTGATAATGTACATAAAAAATCAGCTTATGTGGTATTTCGTAGCTTTTAGAGTTCTAATAATCATTGAATTTTTGTAAATTTCATTGAGATGCAGTGAATTTTAATCTTATAATATAATAACTTCTGTGTTGTTTGATGTTTGGTTTGGTGATACAGTTGTGAAGTGTTCGAAAATGACTGTCACACCTAAGATCTCCGTGAACGATAAGAATTTGGTTGTTCATGGCAAGACCATATTAACCGGTGTACCGGACAACATTGTGCTGACTCCAGGATCTGGAAGTGGCCTTGTGACTGGTGCTTTTGTTGGTGCTAATGCTTCCCATAGTAAAAGTCTCCATGTGTTTCCAATGGGTGTCTTAGAGTAAGTTCCTGCTTTTCCACATTTAAATGATGGTGGATAATATTTGCTCAAGTTTATATAATCGTGGAAAATTTGACAGTAGCAAGTTAAAGTGAATGAACCGGTGTTTTCTAATTTCTCATTTGTGATATGATCTTGGAACAGGGAGCTCCGGTTCATGTGTTGCTTCCGGTTCAAATTATGGTGGATGACTCAGAGAATGGGAACTTGTGGGAGGGATGTTCCTCTGGAGACACAGTTCATGCTGATTGAGAGCAAAGAGAGTGAAGTGGATGGAGAGAATTCTCCAACCATCTACACCGTATTTCTTCCTCTTCTCGAAGGTCCATTCCGTGCTGTTCTTCAAGGCAATGAGAAGAACGAGATAGAGATTTGTCTTGAGAGTGGTGAGTAACTCTTGCTCATGAAAACTGGTTTCGTGGTGATGGCTACATGGAAGTCTTTTCCGTCGTGTCATAACATAATTTAGTGCCATAGCTGCTGTTAATTCAGTTCCTTCCCTTCCCTTCAGCCATACTTTTAAGGGGGTGGAGCTGTCATTTGTGGATTGAATTGAGCTGGATAAACTTCTCTCGATGAGTCAATCAATTGAATCAAACGAATGGAGTTTATAGCTTTGATCCTTTGGAGAAAATATATATATAGCATGGCGTCCCAAAGAACCGAAACGACCCTTTTCTTTTTGGTATGTGGTATGGTTTTGCAGGGGATAACGCGGTTGAGACTGATCAAGGCCTTCACCTAGTTTACATGCATGCTGGGACCAACCCCTTTGAAGTCATCAGTCAAGCAGTGAAGTAAGGCACCCCCCGTTTGTGTTTTCCCTAAATTGATAAAAGAGAACAAGAGTGTTTGCTGACAATTTTATTTTACTGATTCCTTCGCTTGTTCTTTCCAGGGCTGTGGAAAAACACATGCAAACTTTTCTTCACCGTGAGAAGAAAAAGGTAAGACCCTTTCTTCATTGCTCTAGCTATTATGCCAAGGTGATAGATAACGGATCTTTTTAACCTTTTAATATTGGTTTTATGCAGTTGCCATCTTTTCTTGACTGGTTTGGCTGGTGTACATGGGATGCTTTCTATACTGATGTCACAGCTGAGGGTGTTGAGGAAGGCCTGAAAAGGTAATTAATTAGTGAGAAAAATTGAGTACATGTTTTTCATTAACTGAAGACAAGATGAATTTTGAAGATGATGTTTATAGAACACTGAAATTTGTCAATATGATTGCAGTCTATCCGAGGGAGCTACTCCACCACGGTTCCTCATCATAGATGATGGCTGGCAACAGATTGAAAGTAAACAAAAGGATCTTGACTGTGTTGTACAAGAAGGGGCACAGTAAGATTTCTCTGTTTCTGTAATTTTTGCTAAATTCAATACCTATCTCAGTTATGAATTCCTAATGTTCAAGAGAATACTAAAAACCATGATGATTGCAGGTTTGCTACTAGGCTGACTGGTATTAGAGAGAATACTAAATTTCAGAAGAAAACACAGAACAATGAGCAGACATCAGGTCTGAAGCATTTAGTAGAAGGAGTAAAGCAGCATCACAACGTGAAGTATGATCATGGATCCTTTACTCCTTTTCAATATTGTTCAAGTAGCTTGCCTAATCAACTTTCTGAATTCTTGATTGGTTCCTCTGTTCATGAACAGAAATGTTTATGTATGGCATGCACTAGCTGGTTATTGGGGTGGAGTGAAGCCAGCAGCAACTGGCATGGAGCATTATGACACTGCCTTGGCATATCCAGTGCAGTCACCAGGTGTGCTTGGAAACCAACCAGACATTGTCATGGACAGCTTGGCCGTACATGGCCTAGGCCTAGTGCACCCAAAGAAGGTTTTCAATTTCTACAATGAGCTCCATGCTTACTTGGCTTCTTGTGGAGTGGATGGAGTGAAGGTTGATGTGCAGAACATTATTGAGACCCTTGGTGCTGGACATGGTGGAAGAGTCTCTCTTACACGAAGCTATCATCACGCGCTTGAGGCTTCCATTGCTCGTAACTTCACTGACAATGGATGCATTGCTTGCATGTGTCATAACACTGATGGCCTTTACAGTTCTAAGCAAACCGCTGTTGTGAGAGCCTCTGATGATTTCTACCCTCGTGATCCTGCTTCCCACACCATCCATATTTCTTCTGTTGCGTATAACTCACTTTTCCTTGGAGAATTCATGCAACCTGATTGGGACATGTTTCATGTGAGTACAAATGTTCACTCATCTCAATTTATATTTTACTTTGAGCTATTAATATTCTTGTTAACATAAAGATCTTTGTAATTTCAGAGTTTACACCCTGCAGCAGAATATCATGCTGCAGCTCGTGCAATTGGTGGATGTCCAATTTATGTCAGGTATAGTGATGTTCATTCATTGCACTTGCACATCTTTTAACTACATTAAATTGGCACCATTGTAATGCATTTTTTTATTTTTCCAGTGACAAGCCAGGCAACCATAATTTTGATCTTCTTAAGAAGCTGATTCTTCCTGATGGTTCGGTTCTCCGAGCACAGTTACCAGGCAGGCCAACTCGTGATTCTCTGTTTGTTGATCCAGCCAGAGATGGGACTAGGTTTGTTCATTTAAAATCTTCATTCTCTACAAAGCTATGTTCCATGACATTAAGTGGTGACTCATTTAACAAACTACAATTTTCAGCTTGCTCAAAATCTGGAACATGAACAAATGCTCTGGAGTTGTTGGTGTATTTAACTGCCAAGGTGCTGGTTGGTGCAAGATAGAGAAGAAAACTCGCATCCATGATACATCTCCCGGTACACTCACTGGCTCTGTCTGTGCCTCTGATGTTGACCTTATCACCCAAGTAGCAGGTCCTGAATGGCTTGGAGAGACCATTGTTTATGCTTACAGATCAGGTACTAGTAATTTACTGTGCCATTCCCTTACCATCAGTTTTAATATATACAGTAGAAGATGAAATAACTATATCCAAATTTCAGGGGAGGTGATTCGGCTACCAAAGGGGGTTTCTGTTCCGGTGACACTGAAAGTTCTTGAGTTTGAACTGTTCCATTTCTGTCCAATCCATGTGAGGATTCACTAACTATTAGTGAACATGATTTTTCACTGAGTTTTAGATTTTCTGTCTAACTTTGATTTATGCTTAACTTAACTAGAATTGTTTTATTGAACAGGAAATAGCACCAGGTGTTTCATTTGCAGCAATAGGACTACTTGATATGTTCAACACTGGAGGAGCTGTGGAGCTGGTTGAAATTCACAGAGCCTCTGACAACAAACCAGAACTGTTTGATGGTGAGGTGTTATCAGAATTAACCTCTTCTCTGAGTCCTAACCGAGCAGCAACAGCAAGTGTTTGTCTTAGAGTCAGGGGAAGAGGGAGGTTTGGAGTTTACTCCTCTGAACGCCCAGTGAGGTGTGTAGTAGGTGGCACTGAAACAGACTTCAACTATGAGTCAGAGACTGGGTTGGCAACCTTCTCCATCCCAGTTCCTCAAGAGGAGATGTATAGATGGGCGATAGAGATCCAAGTTTGAGTATTTTTTGAAGACCTGGTGTTTGAGGAAATGCCGTGTGTAGTTAGCATTGACTCATTGAGGGAATTGTTGGGGACATGGGGGTGGTGAAATACCAAAATGAGTTGATCGTAAGAACCGAGTTGTAGAGTAGTTATGTTGTAGTAGGGAAGTGCTTTTGTTGTAACTTAATGCATGTAGTTGAGAGTAGCATGTCATGAGTGGGAGAGAGGAACAAATAATGGTGTCAATTAAGGATGTCCCATGCTTTTTTCCTCTGAATAAAAAGTTCACATCTGTTTGAAATATCCCTAATGAATTTACCTGGTTGTTTAATTAGTTTATATTAATAAATATATTTCAATCACAAAATATCAGTCTCTAATTGTGGACTATGGTCATTGTTAATGTATTATTTTTATACTTCAAAACCGTAACAGATTTATTGGTGTGAGTTTGGATGATATCTATGATTTGGCTGCCCAATTAGGTAAATGGTATTTATTTTCTTTACGTACACAACCACTTTCAATCTAATCTTAAAATCCTATTTTAAATTAAACTTCTCAATTTCTTCAACCAGTGCAGGATTGTGGCATGACTTCCTGCTTACGAAGCTCTCGGATATGCTTTATTCTTTATCACATTTTAAATTAAGCATGCATTCTGACATATGATTTCACAAGTATAAATGAAATACTGAAGTTGTGTATAACAATATTTAGACAAAGTTAAAAAAGTAATTTTCACGAATGAAAAAGTGGAAAACCATAAAAGAAGTGGAAAACACCTTGATAAAAGAATAAATAAAGAAAAATAAGGGGATTCGGGCTTATCTGATTGCTTCCTTGTTGCATTCCTCTAATTCTTCTCATACTCTTTTGGTTCATCAATGTAAATGTTTTTGATGTGTGATATTTTAGGCCAAAACTCTCCAACACTGGGATGATACTTTTTACATAAGTCAACACAAGCAACAATCCTCAAAGTTTCAAGTGAAGTGAGGTGATGGATGTTATCTGGGAGAGATACTAAATTTGGGCAACATGTTAAATAAAGTGTTCTCAGATCCGTTAAAGTTGTGAACCAATCTGGAAACGTTTTAATACTGAAGCAACTTAAAAGAATGAAGCACTGTAAGGAGTTGCTGCCAACTTCCTCAAGCCATTTAGGCAAGGCGACCAGTTGTGGTAAGTTTATAAATGCTACAACTTTTAACTTCAGCTTGGGGCCTTCTTCTTCATGGCCGTCCTTCAACAGTTCCAAGTCCAAATTATGGCAGCGTTCAACAATCAATGTTTCTAATTCAGGAAAATTTTGACCATCCAACCACAATGACTTTAGATTCTGACAGTCCTGAACGAACAATGTTTTAAGAGAAGGGAATTTCACCCCTCCAAAGATGGACTCCACATTATGACATGATTCAACATTCAAGATTTTAAGTGATCCCAAGTTGGCGATCTCTTTCACAGGCAGAATAGTTTGCTTTGTGCTAAACGAAAAATCCCGAAGACAGATAAATTTTCTTAATCCTTCGGGCAATGCTTCCAGCTCCATGCATCCGTTAACAAACAACACTTGCAAACTTTGGAGCTTGCAAATAGAGTCGGGGAGTCTCTTAATGTTGGGATTTTTGCTAATGTCCAAATATCTCAAATGTTTCAACTTAGCAATTGTACGGGGCAAAGTCTCGAATGTCGAACCACGTAAGTCCATAACTCGCAAGTATTTGAACTTTGATAGACACGTATTTAGTAAAACTTTACCATTGACAGCGGTTGCATCATTTGGAAACAGTACGGTTCTTACGGTTGCTGAGTTTTTGGTGACTAGATTGCCAAACAAACTGCTTTCAGCAAAAGACAGATGCTGAACATTATCTGGAATATTTTGAATAATGTTTGAACTCACATGTAGACACTCATTTGTCGCAACAAATAGGGCGAGATCATGCACCAAATCATGTATTCTAAAATCATATAAAGTGCCATAGCTTTTAAAATCTTGAAGAAAGGATCTTGAGAGAAGTTCATGCAGATATTGATTGGCCACATCTTCACGTGACCTATTCGATTTTGGTTGTGCAATGAGTCCAAGTGCCACCCAAAGGGAAGTTATTTCATGATTACCGATGATATAATCCTTTGGGTAAAGAGAAAACATTGCAAAACATTGTCTCAGATAGGAGGGCATCAGATCATAACTTAATTTAAGGGCAGGTAAAATGTCATCTTTTTTCTGAGACAAATTCCAGATTTCATTGTTACTAACATATTCCCATTCACTGGCCTCAAATTTGGAGAATAGTAAACTTCCTAAGGTTCTCGCTGCCAATGGAACCCCTCTGCATTTTTTCACAATTTGTCTTCCGATGTTTACTAAGTGAGGATGTTTTTCCTCTTCTCCTTCTTTAAATGCCCACTTCACAAACAGAGACAACGAATCTTCCTCAGAAAGACCTTCTAAAATATGAGAGGGAAGTGTGCCCATCATGGAAGCAATTGAATGACTGCGCGTGGTCACTACAACTTTACTTCCTACACTTACTTGGATTAAATTCCTCAATTCAACCCATTTAACACGGTCTTCGTTCCATACGTCGTCCAATACGAGTAAAAACTTTTGACCGGAAAGTTTATTTTTCAGTTGATTTTGCAGTTGTTCCAGATCAAACATGCTCAAATTCGATTGGTGAGAAGGAGCATCCCCAGATGCTGAATCAACGGCGGAATTGATGATTTTGATAATGAGTTGTTTAATGTCAAAGTCATCAGAAACACACACCCACATCTTCAATGGGAAGCACTCCTGGATCCTGTTGTCATTGAACACAAACTTTGCAAGTGTAGTCTTTCCCAAGCCTCCAATCCCCACAATGGGGATAACAGAGAGACTTGTATCATCATCATTAGGATTCTGTTGCATCAAAAGCTCTATGACCTTTTCTTTATCGTCTTTCCTTCCTATCACATCTGAATCACTGACACGGGAGTGTGTCATATCTCTCCGATGAACAACACATGTGTCAACATCAATTATTTGAAGACTAAACTTATGCCTATCAGCTGCAACCTTGTCTAGTCTGTTGCTGATATCTTTGATTTGTTGAGCCATCTTGTAACGAAAAATAAGTGGATTAGAGGTTGAGAAGAAGTTACTTACCTTGTCTTTGGTGCTACCATGAGCTTTGACAACTCTCTTTCGCAGTGTTTGGCATTCAAATTCATCCAAAACATCTTCGGCATCGGAGAAGATAGTTTTGAGCTGAGACAGCCATTCGCGGAGCTGATGGTTGTGGTCCTGCTTTTGCTGAGCATCTAACAACACAGCCTTGACTAAAGAGAGAGTCTTTGAAAGGTCTCGAAGATCTTCGTATAAACCCACCACTCGAGAAGCTTCTTCAAAAGCACGAGAAGCAAGCTTTGCCACGAGCGACTCTGCGATGCTGAAGAGAAATGATTCTGCCATTGTTGTTCCAAATGCAAACAGCAGAGATGAGATGGGAAGGGGAAACAGCGTTTCTAAGATTAGTGATTATTACTCAATAACTATAATGCCACTTGCTTTGGTAACATCATTGAAAGAGGAAGAAGACCATAAAAAAAGACCGATGAGCTACATTATTCTCACCAAAGGCTAAAAACAAACAAGGGGGCAAGTGATAAACTACTTCATATATTATATTAGTCCGTCTTTGCTATGGCCAAAAGTCCATAGATTTTTATAATGTAATAATTTGCAGAAAATATTATTGGTTAAACAAAAAAAATATTTTCATAAATTGTAAAATATTTTTTGATTATATACGAATTGAGAAACTTGCCCAAAGCCATTGAGAAATTACCTGATCTTAATCTTATTGTCTAACAAAACTGTAATTTAAACAAAATAAAAAATGATACCTTAATTAAAAAAACTTATATTAGAAACTTCTGCCAAATATTTTTTCGTCAAAATGTATTTAGCGGAATCTTATAAATTATTATACCAAATCTTAATTAAATAAAGTTAGCGAAAGACAAAATTGAAAGACCGTAAATGGAAAGTAAAAAAATAACCGTTTTACAATGTTGGTTTATTTCTAATGAGAAAAGGATGCGAAGAAATTTATGTTTCACTAAAAAGAGTAAGTTTCTTTAGTCAGTCTGAAAGTAATTTCCAAACCAATTCAAATCTAATGACACTTAGAGAAGGAATAATTGTAGCTTCAAACAAAATTAATTTCTAAAATTCATATATTGATATCCCACTTGCTATTAAACAATATTTTGAAGAATGGAGAAAGTCACACAATGAACCAAATATTTTGTCGGACTAGTTGTCATATTAGTGTTTATCAGTTAAACTTAATATATTAGCACTTGTGAAACTGCATTAAGCAATTATTTGATAACATTGGCTAGAAATTTAGACGTGATTCTGTTAAATTATATTAATTTAATATTTGGTTAATGTAATTTAAAGAATAATTTTAATGTATAGATTCTAATGTGATGATTGTAAGGCCCCATTTTTCCTGCCCTAAAAGTTAGTGGGCTGCCCTACAGTATTGGGCCTAAAGGCCGGCCCATAGTATAAA
>Ga0209389_1004293_pt1 | contig 11810 bp, 5 predicted proteins | sample CowpearedBW_FD_187526 | JGI IMG/M metagenome (GOLD analysis project Ga0209389, IMG submission 187526) | Root nodule microbial communities of legume samples collected from California, USA - Cow pea red BW (SPAdes) (version 2) | ecosystem: Host-associated > Plants > Roots > Nodule | place: USA... | reverse complement strand
TTTTCTTGTCCCAGATAAACTCGGTTCTGCATCACACTTGTATTTTCTATATTTTCCACCTCTTTCACAACCTAATAATACATGGGTCTTTCTTCCTGGTTGTCCATTATATTTATCTTATCTTAGAATAATGACAACAAATCCAAGATTATAAGCAACCCCTCTAACCCACTTAATCAAATCTTCACGTGTTGGAAAAATATCATCGGTTGTAAAATGAGATGTATAATCTTGTTCGCAAATATCATGAACAAAATCAGAAAACTCTGACATGAGACTACAATTTAGTTGAGAATCCGCTTGAGAATCCAAGAAACTCAAATAACTAAAATGATGATCTTCCATAATGAACTATAATAAAAAAAAATATTTTAATACGTAAATAACTCATCGAGGTTAACCACATAATACATAAGAATATTAAAAAATAATGCAATTAAAAAAAGAATGCATAAAGAATGCAACACGAATCAGAGAAAAAGAGTGAATGCAACACGTATCAAAATTGGAAAACTGATTGCATGCTGATATTCATAACTGATTGCATAATTTAGGTTAGAAAATTCACCAATCACACAGTATAAATTCACTCACATTAAAAATTCACCAATAACACAACATACACGTATCAACATTCAATACCAACACACAAAATCCAAGTATGAAACGGAATACCTATTCCGTTTCACAAACATATGAAACGGCTCCCAAAACCCGTTTGACAAAAAAGTCAACGCAACTTCGTGAAACGGGTTACAAATTCCGTGTCACATCTTTGAGAAACGGATTATGTAATCCGTTTGGAAAAAAAAAATTGATTTGTTGATGTTTCAGTGTTTCGTCCGTCGCACAAAACAACCATGGAATTCAATTCTATTTCTAAGACGAGGACAACACGTACATGCATCCACCAATCTTATTCACGACTTCTTTTCATTAAACATTGTTTGTTGTCGGAACTCGAAATGGAATCAAGAAGAAAGAAATGGGGTGTGGGTGTAATTTTGAAGAGATTATGATCCAAAATTTATTTACCACTAAGGTTTAAAAGCAATGAGGTGAGGGTGTAATTTTTTAATGAATGGGGTGTAAGAAAAAAATCAAAATTTATCGGCATACACTTTTCGTTTCATAAAATTGTGAAAAGGATTCCTCTTTCCCAGAGAAAAAGAAAATCCTTATTAAATTAAGAAAGGTGACTTAGAGCATCCCAGAACCAGCTACGAACATGAGAGTAAGGTTTAAAATTAATGGGGTGGGGTGTAATTTTATAATCAAGGGAAAAATCAAAATGTATGGGAAACGGATTACAGATTCCATTTCATAGCACTGTGAAACGGATTCTGTAATCCGTTTCATAAAAAAATTGCAAATTTTTTTATGAAACGGAATACAAAATTCGTTTCACAGTGTTAAGAAACAGAATCTGTATTCCGTTTCAAAAAAAATTGCAATTTTTTTATGAAACGGAATACAGATTCCGTTTCATAACACTGTGAAACAGATTCTGTATTCCGTTTCATAAAAAAATTTGCAATTTTTTTTATGAAACGGATTACAGAATCCATTTCACAGTGTTATGAAACGGAATCTGTAATCTGTTTCGCATGCATTTTGATTTTTTTCGTGAAACAACTTTTGTATTCTGTTTGGTAAAAGTTTGAAACGCATTCCAGTCTCCGTTTCATAAAAGATTTCCTTATATACGTTTCACATCAGAAGCAAACAGAAAAAGAAAAAGTCTAAGCTGGAAGGCTAACCTGGATGGAAACTACCACTTCGAGAGAAGATAACAGAGTTACTTACAACAACCTTCCTTCAAAGAACGACACAACCTTCGATCACAATATGAAGAACGCAAAATAAAGACAGTGAGTGAGAAAATAAACAACATTCTTTAAAAAAAATAAATGCAAGTGATACAAACCAGAAGAGGGACCACTGCAGAGAGAATGAACGAATGAAGGACACAGCAGAGAGAATGAACGAATGAAGGACAGAGAAATTAAAACTCTGAGGCACCACGAACCACAGAGAATGAAAGAGCAAAATTTTAAATGAAGGTGGACACGGGATGGACAACAAACGAAACGGAAGTAGAAGTAACGTTTTGGGGGGTGCAGGATGTTGGTGACGCAGTAAATTTCATTTACTGCGTCGTAACCACTTTCACCCGCTGTAAATAAGGGTATAAAAGTCATTTTTGGAGGTACAGAAGAATCGTTGGAGGTGCAGGGAGAAGGCCCCTTCAAATTTATCTTCTTTTTTTTGTTAACATTATCACTTTTTTTTAATTAAATTATAAGGTTTTTTAAAGGAGTTTCTTCATAACTTATTTTCTAAAAAATATTTACTTTTTTTCACATACTAAAATTGCTTTATGTCCGAAATAAAAATGAAAATATATAAAAAGATTTTATAAATCAAAGTTATTGAGGTGTTTGTGTTGTATGCGAGTTCCTTAAATTTTGTTTTCGCAATTTTAAAAACACTTAACTTTGTCATGAAAAAATTCGATATAAAAACCTATTATATTTGTTCACATCGCTTGTTAAGTGAATGCACCATAAATATTTAATAATAATAAGACCCGAGTCAAATTAAAAAAAAAAATTGACATCACCTTTTATCCAAAATTATAATATAAAATAAGACAATAAATATAAGAATGCTTTTATATACATGTTATTAATTTTTTAATATTTACACTAAACTGACCACTTAAATTTTCTAACCATCAATATAACACTAATTTTCCGTTATTTTTCTAGCAATACTATCACTACTCTTCATTTATATACGAACAATTTTATTTGTCACGATGGAGTTAATCCTAGACTCATTCATTTTGTACGCAGGAAACGAAAGACTAAATAAAATAAAGGTATTGCAAAAAAATAATTACTTTATCAAATCAAATACTATGAGGTTTATAGTACTAACAAGTATATTTTAGTGTCCACATGTGACTAAACAACATAGAAGAAATGGTAGAAATAATGTATTCAAACAAACTGTGTAACTTTTCATTGTTATCGGTATATCTAGAACCTTTTAGGCTTTTCAGTCAACTTTTTTCTTCTCAAAATTCAAGACCAAATGCATTATCGATCATGCACATCACATATTTATATATTGTAAATTGACTTTATCTCTAATCGATGTGATCGAGACTTCCAACAAACAAATAAATGAATTTAAATTATTTTTTATTTTTTATCATAAAAGACAAATTCAATAATATAATTTATTATATATATATATATATATATATATATATTCATAATATGATTATCCAATTAAGAATTAAGGTTATGGTTTATATAAAGGATAAGAAACGAAAGATTTAAATTTCAATATTTATATGTATAATTTTATTTTTTTATTCATATTTATGGACTTGAGTATTATGTTGTATTAATGTTTCAACTCTCGGATACAAAGAACATTTCTCATCTGTCGTATAAAACTCCAACCAAGAATGTTTAATTTCTAAAAGACCATTTGACATTTTTTTTGGATCTTGATAAAAGTTTTCTTGACCATAAAAATAAAGAAGAGCATTTGCTTTCTTTTAAATTAATTATGAAGATCCTACCTTTTTTTTCTTATTATGCGCATTTGACAAATATTATAATCACGGGATCACACAAAGATTAAATCTAAATTTGTCACCTAGGAAATTTCATAAAATTGGGTATGTGAACAATTTTTTCTAAATATGAAAGGAGACTATCTATTCTTTCATCATTAGTCGTGTGTTTACTTTTGTGTTTGTACGATTGGCGAGGAAGAAAGATGATAGATGATAGATGAATTTTGTTCTTTTTTTTAATTGATTTGTGTGAATTTGCGAACGTGGATTTGAGGGAGGAAACTTACGAATGATTCTTGCCTTAATGAGAAGAATAATGGGCCGGTGAGAATCAATTCTCACTGGGAATCGGTTACAGAGAGTTCTGAGTGTTAAAAGTTTAAATGTGAGTCTAAGTTTTATATTGAATGAAAATAAAAAAGTTAAACATTATATAAAGATGAAGTCTCATAAACCTATTGTCTTAAAGTTTTTGGTTGAGATTGGTGTCAATCCTGTATATATATTGGGCTCATGTCTCAATGGCATTGCATCTCTCAATGATTCTCTCTCGAAAAATCCAATAGTGGTATCAAAGTTGAAGGTTTGTCTTGGTGACCGGCTTAGACGAGTCTCACTCGAAGGGGAAGTACTAATGTGAAAAGACTCACACTTAGGGAATTGTTGGAAATTCAAGTGTGAGTCTAAGTCCAACATTGAGTGAACATGAGAATGTGTTGGAAATCCAAGTGAGTCTAAGTTCAACATTGAGTGAACATGAGAAAGTTGAGCATCATATAAGGATAAAGACCCATAAACTCATTGTCTTAAGGTTTTGGGTTAAGAGTGATGTCAGTCCCTTATATGAGATTGAACTCATGTTTCATTGGTGTTGTATCACCCTGGTGATCCTCTCTCAAAAGTTATTAATAATTTTGATTTATGGATGAAATTTTGTAATTATCAATAAGTTCATTTCCTTTTCATGTAATCAACACTCCACCTTACACTCAAGTAAATAAAGAAAAAATATATCATTCATAAAAAAACTTCGAAAAAAAACCCTTAACTTTGGATAAAAACCAAAGATTTGATATTAATAGTTTATACAAATAGAATATGTGTCGGGAAAAATGTGTCACCTCCCCAAAAATCACTCTACAAACGGCAAAATAAGAACAACACAAGAAATAAAAAAATATAATATGAAAACCTCAAAACCGGAGAAAAATCATGACCATGTCTAAAGACAATTAGAGAATAACATTATGTGAAAATTTGTACAACGCATAGACTATCCTCTCATGCCCTTTGCACTAACAACTCTAAAAAAATTTAGCTTCTCCCATTCTTCTTCCTTCATGTTAGAAGTTCTTCCTTCATATCAAAAGTTCCTTCTTTTAACATCTTGTGTAATCCATATTGATTCAACACATCTTTGACTTGAGTTTGACACAAGCCACAATTCATCCTTTCATCAAATTTTTCTATGTCACATTTGACAACACTTGCAAATGTTATTACAACCTCAACAACCAAGGATGATTCTCCAACAATAAGGAATTAATCTTTTCTGATGTGAAAGAATAAACTTAGATGCAACCACAAAGCATTCTAAGAAAAAAATCCTACAAGATCATAACTCTTGATACCATTTGTTGGGAAAACGCGCCACATTTATCCCTAGGTTCACCCTACTAATATAGAAATAAGGTAAACACAAGGGTCACAAGAATATAATGTGGAAACCCAAAAACCAGAGAAAAATCACGACCGTTGTCTAAAGACAATCAGAGAATAACACTATATAAAAATTTGTACAACATATAGACTACCCTTCCATGCAATTTGACCCTAAATACACTAGTGTAGATTTTGCTTTTTACCTCGTGTTATATGCCTCGGTTGGCCAGGAACCGAAGCATATAATGGCATGGTGACATTTTTGCAATTCTAGGCAACTTTTATGCCTCGGTTCAGCTAAAACCCGAAGCAAAAAAGGGTGGTTATAGGCTTCAGTTCGCCAAAAATTGGTGCCAAAAGCAGTTATATGCTTCAATTCTAGAGACCCCAAGCAAAATACGGGGCTACATTTTTCAAAAATGCCACTAGCCGTTAGATGTTTTGCCTCGGGTGGCAGCTAACCGGTGCCAAAGAGCCTTATATGCTTTAGTTTTTAATTGAACCGAGGTCATAGGGTTTATTTAGGGCTCAATTTCGTGAACCCCCTTTATCTTCTTCTTCCTCGCACCTCTACAATCCTTTCTTCTCTCTCCGCTGCAACCACTGCCACCACACCATTCGGCCACCTCCGGCCACTGTAACCACTGTTCGTGAATCTGGTTATAGTGGTTTGTGGTGACTTCGTCGTCCTCGTGCTACCATGGAAGAAGATGGTTGTTCGTCTCCGATGAGGGTGTTGAGTGTTGGTTGCAGAGGCAGATCTGGTTCATCTTCTTTGTCGGAGGTGCGACAATGACGTTTTGCGTTGCTTGTGCGTCGTCTTCTCGGATGGGGTGTTGCGTTTTCCAGCAAGGTGCAGGCGCAATGGTTTTTCGTGTGTTAGCGTGGTTTGTGACTCCGTTAACGATCACGAGTAGCAGTGGAGGTGTGCTATGTTCTGCGATTGCTCACGGTGGTTGAGTTGTTCTGCTGTTCTAGTGGAGCTCGATCTGCAGTGCGAACGTACGGTGGCTACGAGATCTTCGATGGGTTTTGAAAGTTTCGTGCGGGGCTATTTTCGTCGTCGATGGTTTCGGAAAGTTTGCTTGATGGTTTTTGCTTTGTGGGTTGCAGCATGGTGGCGATGAGTGTTGAACGGTGGAGTTGAGTTGATGGGCAGTGGTGTTCATCGGTGGATGTGTAGAGAAGATGAAGATGACGAAAGAATTTGCGAAATTTTTAATTAAAAAAAATTATTCTAAACCTATGGCTTCGGTTCTCACAGATCCAAGGCAGAAAAGCCACCTCTATGACTTCGGTTCATTTACAACCGAGGCATAGAAGCACCTTTATGACCTCGGATGATAACCAAGACCAAAACCGAGACAGAATGACGAAAATTATTAGGACAAAAAGTCCTTATTGTACCGGTGATACACTCACACTTTCTAAAAAAAAATCAACCTAAACCTCACATTACTCTACTATAAAAGTATAAGAAAAGTTAAATATAAACTTAAAATATATCTGACTAGACAAGAAATATCATAAACTTAAACTTACAGTTAATTATATAGTTACCTACCACTTCGCTTTTACTTTAGTTTATCCTAAACTATATGTAACTTTTGAAGACATATTATGTGTACATTTCTTTATCCTTACTTTGAATTTCTCCTATCATGGAGACTGGTGTATGCGTATAAAATATGTGATGTTCTTTTTTCTTTGTCTAATAAAAATAATTTACTATAAATTTTTATGATATGCATGTCTTGAGAAAATAAAAATATAAAACCTGCTCCATCTAGCAAAATTAATTTACCAGAATTTTCTTGTCCTTCTTATCCAAGTATATTATTATTTATGCATACTTCCAAAGTCTCTCTTTATCCAGAACATGTTTCTAGAATGGAAAAAAGAATCGTTAATTTAGTTTAAAGAATGAACTTTATATCAATCGTATAAAAAAACCCTAAAAAGTCCTATCTTTGAACATAAAATACTTTCGTTGATTTTGAGAAGATGAATTAAAACAATTTTGGACCATCTGGTACCAATAGTCCTCTTAATTTAACTATAAAAAGTGTGTTACTAAATAAAATCGTTGGATTAAAACAAAGTGATATTTTGTTAAAAAAATTATATTCCAAAACAAAAATCGATAACGTACTATAGATACAAAAACATTTAAGACTTAAAAAATAATAATTTGAAAATAAATATAAAAAGGGGTAGATTATTATAACACATATGAGATCAAGAAAATTTTATAAACTTTTTTTAGTCAAACTAAAAAGTCTAATAATTTTAATAAATTGAAGTTTACACTATAAAGTGTGTTACAGAAAAAGATTACAAATATGTTACTAATCCTTATCATATTTATAAACAGAGAGACATTAAATAATATATAATAATAATAATAATCTATAAATGGGTATCTAAAATTAAACTCTTTCAACGAAGGTTACCACAAAGTGACAAGGTTGATGATATTTTATGTTTTCTTTTCTATCTTTAGTAAATTCCATGGAAATTTAGAAACAGAGTTCCCTGTCACCAAATCTTATCTCAGCAAAAGAAAATATAAAACAAAGAAACGTCACTTAGTTTCTAGGGTTTCCATGCACCGAAGTTTATCTGAATCTCAGTCATACAAGGCTGCGCACGTGCGAGAATCATTCATTGAACAAGAACAAATAATCATTAAACAAACGTTAACAAAGTGGTGTCACAAGTCTCGGCATACACACAGCACTTACGGGTCACGTAAGCATCCTAAGATCTCATCCTCTAGATCAATCAATGTCCCCAAAATATTAATATCCAATTCATAAAAATCTTAATCATATATATCTTACAAAAATATAATTAGAATCTTAAACTTAATGCCAAAAAAAATTAAAAAACTTAAATTTTAAAAAATGAATTTGAATCTTAACTTAGTCCTATAAAATTGATATGTAATCTAATTCTTCTTTAATTAATTTAAGATTTTTAACGAGAATGTAAAACAAAATATTAATAGTCCAATAATAATTTAATAATAAATGATATAATAACATCCGACAAACAATAATTTTATTGTCATCAACTTTAGGATTAATTAGTTGGATGGTACCCATTTTGATCAGAGTGTGAGTTTTGTATCCGTTCTTAAAGATGTGTCAATCTAATCTTAACGAAAAAATGTCTTAATCAGGTACCTTTCAGACAAAAGTTACTAGAGCCGTTAACTTAATTCATGACTTTTACCACTAAATTTTGATATAAATATCAATACTTAATTTTGCAAGTCATTTTAAAAATATCAATATTATTAATGGTGTTAATAATTTTTGACTGAAAAGGACCTAATTGAAGTATTTTTTCAAAAGTTAGAACTCAATTGACACATTTTTAAAAACAGATATCAGACTAACACATTTAAATGAAAGTGAGTATCATCCAACGAATTAAACATAACTTTATTTGACTTTAATATTATATTTAAAAATGTATTTTAAAATCAAATTTAATTTCATAAAATCGACTTATAAGATAAGGTTTCTACTCGCTTATATATTTTAAGCGAAATCTAAAAGAAAAAATTATAAAATAAAAAGATAAAATATCTCTCTAGAGTACGGATGGAGAGAAAAGAAAGGATGAAATTTGCATTTAAAACAAAAACTAATAAAATTGATGTCATACTATTGCTTTCATGATTTCAATAGTCAAAATCATGATCCAACTTTTTCAAAGCTTACCCTCTTTCCTCGAAGCTCCCTCCTTGACCAACACCCTCCATGACCCACCTCTATAAAAAGGCTTCATCAACTTGTGCATTTTATATTCAACGAATGCTATGTGTTGTGAACCATAGAGACATCATAAACACACATCTCCACTTTTTCGTTTTGTTCTTGTTCGTGTTGTGTCTAGTAGTAGCACATTGACACCCCAATTGGACCATGAAGAACAAAAGGGCAAGTAGAAGGGACAAAAAGGAGATCAAAGTCACTTATATTTCGAGCCCCGTGAAGGTGAAGACCAGTGCCTCTAATTTTAGGGCACTCGTGCAAGAACTCACTGGCCAATACTCCAATGTTGCTGAAACCTCCATGCCCATGGAAGAGGAAAATGAACACTTGCAGAGACTGGTTCACAATAAAACCCTTCAACGTGAGGCTCAACAATGGAGGGTGGATGAGGGCACCAACTTCATCATGAGACCTGAGTATAGTGAGTTTCTCTCGAGATCCTTCATGGAGCCATTCAACCAACAACAACTTCAATACGATTTGATGAGTTTTGACATGTCGTAGGTTTTGGTCTTGTTCCATATCCATCGATATATATAAAATATGAACCTCTATGTTTGTTTTTGATCTTGGTTTATCGATCTATTGTTGAATTATTGATGATGTGAATAGAAATTAAAAGGGGTTCGTGTATGTATACGGATTCTTAGTTGTAGTTATTTAGATTGTGGGATGGAGAGGAAGAATGAATGAATAAATAAATACACCAAATTTGAAAATATGTTATTTTTTTCAATATACATATACGATAAAATTGTTTATTTCTTTCGAAACTTAGATTATTGATAAGATTTTTTTTAAGTGTTTCAAAGCTTCTTCTAATTTGACTAAGTTTATATGTAAATAATAAAAAAACTAATATTTTAATGACTTATGTTCTTAATTATATATTTTTGTCTACACAACTCTATTTGAAATTATGTTTACGGAATTCGAAATCGACGTGCTTGAATAATATAACCTAGTTTCTATGTTTCCTTGCGGAGGAGGAAATCTGAATATCCTAATAACATTTTTTATTTAAAATAAAAATGAAAAAGGACAACGTCAACGTGTCTATTCAGAATGCTGCTTTCCCAATTTATCATTAGCCACGTGTGTAAATTTAGTATACGCGCGAATATGGAAATAAAGGAACAATTAGACTATTACACGAGTGTTATTTATAGAAGGGAAAATATAATGAAAAGATATCTCAATAATATATTTTATGAAATTATTGATTTCATTAAGTACGAAGGAATAATCATTGTTACGAATTATTTGATGTAGAAATAGGATAGTTATGAACAACGACATGTGACTGATTTCCGTTCATAGGTATTATTTTTATTTTTCTCTATGTTATTAAATATTGATAAGGACGTTTTTCTCACTAAAATCGTATTTATTGCAGTGGTTTGAAGTTTTGTAGCATTATTAATTATGATGGAAGTAGATACAAAAATTATTAAAAAGAATTATCATCATAAAACTATTTGTAGAGATTTTAATTTTTTTTTACATAAGCTACATGAATATATGTCGGTGATTGTCAAATAAGCGTATATTTCTACTCACTGATGGCTATGAAGTGAGTTAGCCTAAGTTAATTTTAAATTTAATCAATTTAATTTAATTTATTCTTGTACTGTATGATCTATCGACAGATCGGCCAAGCGGACTAAGGTCAGGCAGACCTCACATTGGACGCTGAGGCGACAATCCTATCGGAGTCTCAGCTCTGAACACGCTAAATCGGCTATCTCGTCGGTCAGACGAACTAAACACTCCCTCCACCTTCATCTCCTCTTGAACTTTGTCTCCATCTTCATGGAAACCCTCACCTATAAGGACACCTGTTAGGCCATACGACCCTCGGTCGGCCGGCCGAACCAAAACTTGGATTAGTAAGTTAGAAATTAATTAAGATAATACAAGTCAGTAATCAAGATTAAAAAACAATTAAGCCATGATTAAGGAGCCCTAATGGGGGCCCACACCGAAAACTATAAATAAGGACCCAATGTAGGTTGGTGAGGATCTTTAATTTGCATTTATTAATAGGGGCCTAAGGTAGGTTGGTGAGGATCTTTAATTTGCATTTATTACAGTAGTTACAAACCGATCGGCCTTAACTAAGCATCGGAGCCTTTTATACAGGTACACCGATCACCCGCATCACCGAACGGTTGAGAAGAAAGATGGTATTGAACAGAGGATTCAACGAGCTAATTGAAGAGAACGGGGATAAAAAAGATTAAAGAATAATTTGAGTGTGGATAGTAGATACTGCTCTCTACACCTGAAACAATTCTTTTACAAGTTAAAAAATGTATAACTCATATCGAAGTTGAATGAATTGTTTCATTTAAATATATTTTGTTCTCCTAAGTTATATACATTTTATATATTAAATACAATAAAAAATATTGACTCACTAAACATGAATACTTATAATATTTCGTTATCTCAGTAAACATTAATAATAATTAAAAAATAATATTATAAATATAGTAAGTAAAAATCGAATTATCAAAGTATTTATATAATTAATTATACCTTTCTTCAAAAATATGGAAAATTTTTGTATGAGTCACTATATTTTGTTTTTTATTTAAGTCTTTTTATTTTTATATTTTCTTCTCTAAATATGTATTTCTTTTTTGTTTTTGTCTTTGTTTATGTTGATTATTTTCTTTTAGCTTTTATCAAATATATTTTAGGGGGATTAATTCAAAATATATATATATATATTATAAGGACTAATTAAAAGTAAAATTATTATA